>VOFK01001390.1_pt1 | contig 15881 bp, 25 predicted proteins | sample 5384121 | NCBI WGS metagenome assembly VOFK01 (sample SAMN12384730, study PRJNA508395) | human gut metagenome | isolation source: healthy gut J | host: Homo sapiens
TATCGGGTTCTTATATTTACCGTTGCCTTGGTCGGCTACCCATGCTTCGGAAACATAATTCTTCTCTTGCGCAGCCAGCGGTGATGCAAGCAGCAGGCAAATGCCTAAAAAAAGTGTCTTTTCTTGTTTTCATGTGGCTTGGTTTTTAGTTTTTTTAATTTTCACCTGAACCGGATGCTGCAATTCTTCTTTCCATTCGTGCATGTAGGCAAACCATGCTTTCGGGTGTGGGATAACCGAAGGTTTCCTTGCAAGAAGTGAACATTTATAGTAATGGAATCGGTTGCTTCCCGGTGCTGAAACTGTATAAAGGAAATTGTCTTTGTCTTTTACTTCCTTGCGGATGTATTTCTGTGGAATATAAGTGGCGATGCCTACTGTTTCCTTTGCATATTTCACAGTGTCGTTCACAGGCCAGTGTCTTCCCCCAACTGCCTATTAAACCTTTATGGTCGGAATCGAGAGTGTCTCGTTGCCCATGATGTTTTGTACACCGGTGCAAAAAGAGTTCATCTTTCAGCGGTTCGTCAAAAAGAAAGTCTCTACCAGCAGATCACGATGTCCCGCATAAAGTATATAACGGTTGGTCATGTTCAACTCTTTTTTCCTTGATAGTTTCCAACCTTTTACAGCTACGTCAACGATAGTGCGTATAGGACCGTAAGCAAGAATACTTTCAGTGCGGAAGGCTACCGGTTCTATATGGGTGGCTTTTGTTCCGTCCCAGCCTTTCAAGGTTCCGACACCGCAACTGTTCCCAACCATTAATACATCATCTCCAAACCCGCGTGCAAGTTGTTCGTCATTAGGATAAAAAGCTGCTTTCTTGTATCTCAAGTCCTTTGTTGAATTTACCGTAAGGGTCTATTGTTTGCTTTTTGGTTGAAGTAGACGCGATAAGCGACTAATTCAGATTCGAACATTGGGCCATGGCCATGTACCATATTGTAGAAATTAGTGGTGCCCGGTACGGTAACCGACTGTATGGGAGTACGCTTTTGTTTTGGAATATCCCTGTATTCTCATTCCGGCAAAGACACGTGCCGGGTAGGTCTTATTTGTTTTGGCAGATGACAAGGTGATTGTTAGCGTACTCGTTTCGTTGGCAGGAATATTCATGACAAAAAAAGCCAACTCGTCGCCTTTGCAAGTCTCCGTTCAGGTCATCCAATTGTGAGGGTATTTCTTCCTCACCGTTCAATACGACAGCTGAGCGTACATGGAAACCGGGTTGTAAATCTTCAATCTTTTAGAACTACCGGAGCATCGATTTTATCTTTTGTCCATGAATTACTTATTTCAATTGAGATCGTTTTGAAACTTGTCTGTGGTTGCGCACTAAGAATGGATGTCCACAACAACAGGAAACCGGCTAAAAAGGCTGTTCTCATAACAGAGTGTATTTTAATTACAGTTACAAAATTAAACTAAAAGAACAGACAGCTCTCTTTTTGGATTAAAAAAGCTGTCTGCTTTTGATTTGTTATTTATGCAACTCGCATTGAACGGTTTGCATTGCTTATCGGAATTTACTTGAAATTCATAACTTTTCCTTCTGCACCAATGGCAGAATATGTCTTTCCGTCAATATTTAAGTTTTTGGCATTCTTGACATTCAGTGTATGTCCTTTAGTCTCTATGTGTATGTTTTCCAGTACAACACCTTCTGCCTGGCTGATGACAACGCCTTCTTTGGCATCGTTGATGATTACATCTTTACGGTTACATTCCTGATGGGCATTTCAGGCAGTCCGTTGAAGAACATGGCGCGTCCGGAACCCTTGCAGATAATGTTGGAGATGTGGATATCGCGGAAAGAAGGTGTTTCGACAGTCACTTCAGGTATGGATGCTTTCATGCGGCTTTTCAGGTCTTCTTCCGTCTCTTCGCCGGCTGCTTTGCCGCCATAGAATAGGTCGAAGAGCAGTGCTTCGTGGGGTATATCAATCATGTGGATGTTGTGAATATAGATTCCCTCTACAACACCGCCGCGTCCTCTGGTACTTTTGAATCGTAAACCGACATCTGTACCGAGGAAAGTACAGTCTGCCACATAGATGTTTTTCACACCTCCGGACATTTCACTGCCCACTACAAAGCCGCCATGGCCATGTAGTACTGTGTTGTTTTTTACGATGACGTTTTGACAAGGTTCGCCGCGTTTGCGTCCGTCCTCGTCTTTACCGGATTTGATGCAGATGGCATCGTCACCGGCATCGAAGATGTTATTGATTATCAATGCATTCTTGCAGGATTCCAAATCCAGGGCATCGCCGTTCTGAGAATACCAGGGATTGAATACTTTTACTTGGTTAATGGTGATGTGCTCGCATGATAGCGGATGCAGACACCAGCTTGGTGAGTTCTTGAATGTAACACCCTCTAACAGGACTCTTTTACTCTTGACGATAATGAGCAATACGGGGCGCAACCACGGACGGATTTCATTCCATTCCTCGTCTGTTTCGATACCTTCGGGATTATTGAAGTTCTTGCAGGCCAATGCTCCCTTTAACGATCCGGCTGTGGGATACCATATGGATTTGTCTACTACACCGCCCGACTTGACGAGTGCATCCCATTGTCCGGCAGTCAGTTTGCTTTTCTTCACCGGACGCCAGCTATCGCCCGAACCGTCGAATACACCATAGCCTGTAATGGCTATGTTTTCTGCGTTGCGCGCAGAAATAGGCGACTGGCAGCGGCGGGTATTCAACCCTTCAAACGATGTTTCAAGAATGGGATAGGCATTGAAGTCATCCGAAAAGACAATCAATGCATTCTTTTCCGTATATAGATTGACATTACTTAACAGTTCGATAGGACCTGTCAACCACAATCCTTCCGGTATAACCACTTTGCCGCCACCTTTTGCATTGACTGCTTTAATGGCATCATTAATTGCTTTTGTGTTTAAGGTAATTCCATCGCCTTTCGCCCCGAATTGCAGAATATTGACTGTATAATCCGGAAATGAAGGCTGTTCTACTTTTGGGCATATTAAAAGGAAAATTCTTTATAGATGTTCTCATCTATAGAATTTTTGCATTGGGCATGAACAGCATTCTGTGCAGGCAGTAATGCAAGAGAAAAATGTGGTAAGCGTAAATAGCTTTTTTGAGTAATGTGTCCATTCGTGATACTATATTAATTACTAATTATATGCAGTTACAAGGTAGATTGAAGACTGGTGTTTTCATCGTATCCGGCTATTAATTTCTTGTTTTTCCTCTTTTTTATTATCTTTCCGTAAGCTGCTCTCACGAGTGGCTTACGAAAGAAATAATAGTGATGCTTAATTTTCTAACCTTTAAATATTATGAAAAAACCTCTTAATTACCGTTTGCAAATGTATCGGGCTTTGGTAGAAAAGATGTGTACAAATTGTTGGTTTTGGTGTATTTTTTGCGGTTTTAGCCTTTTCTTTGTGTGCTTTCGAGGTTTTTGCACTATCTTTTGCAGCTCAAACTTAGTAAAATAAGGTATGAGTTACAATTTGTTGAAAGGAAAAAAGAGGCATTATATTCGGTGCTCTGAATGAGCAATCCATTGCCTGGAAAGTAGCGGAAAAAGCAGTAGAAGAAGGTGCAACGATCACCTTGTCCAATACACCTGTCGCTGTACGTATGGGTGAAGTTTCGGCATTGGCCGAAAGCTGAATTGCGAAGTCATTGCAGCGGATGCTACCAGTGTGGAAGATTTGGAGAATGTGTTCAAACGCTCTATGGAAGTGCTGGGCGGTCAGGTGGATTTTGTCCTTCATTCTATCGGTATGTCTCTAACGTACGTACAAGAAACGTACATACGATGACTTGGATTACGATATGTTGGATAAAACGCTGGACATTTCGGCAATATCTTTCCATAAGATGATACAAGGCTGCCAAGAAGATGAACGCTATTGCCGAATACGGTTCTATCGTAGCTTTGAGTTATGTAGCAGCGCAACGTACGTTCTACGGTTACAATGATATGGCGGATGCGAAAGCACTGTTGGAGTCTATTGCCCGTAGCTTTGGTTATATCTACGGACGTGAGCACAATGTACGTGTCAACACGATTTCACAGTCTCCGACAATGACCACTGCCGGTTCGGGTGTAAAGGGTATGGACAAACTGTTCGACTTTGCCAACCGTATGTCTCCGCTGGGTAATGCTTCGGCTGACGAATGTGCGGATTACTGTATCGTTATGTTCTCCGACTTGACTCGTAAGGTTACTATGCAGAATTTGTTCCACGACGGAGGTTTCTCCAGTGTAGGTATGAGTTTGCGCGCTATGGCTACTTATGAAAAAGGTCTGGATGAGTACAAAGACGAAAACGGAAATATAATCTACGGATAAAAAAGGATGATGAAGTAAAGTGATAGGGTATTCAGGCTCATAGCCTTATCGCCTTACCGCTTTACCGCTTTTTTATATCCCTTTATAAATCTTACCACTCTATTTTTATTCCTTTAGTTGATTTACATGGAAACTGCTCTTTATCTGTTGCCTGTTACTTTAGGCGATACTCCTGTTGAAACCGTATTACCCTCTTATAATAAAGAAGTGATTTTAGGTATCCGTCATTTTATAGTGGAGGATGTGCGTTCGGCACGTCGTTTCCTGAAGAAAGTAGACAGGGAAATAGATATTGACTCGCTTACGTTCTATACGCTTAATAAGCATACTTCACCGGAAGATATATCCGGATATTTGAAACCGCTTGAGGCAGGAAATCCAATGGGAGTGATTTCCGAGGCAGGATGTCCGGCTGTTGCCGATCCGGGGGCGGATGTGGTGGCTATAGCGCAGCGTAAGAACTTGAGGGTGGTTCCGTTGGTGGGGCCTTCTTCAATCATATTATCGGTTATGGGTTCCGGTTTTAACGGACAGAGCTTTGCCTTTCACGGATATTTGCCTATTGAACCCGGTGAGCGTGCCAAAAAACTGAAAGCGTTGGAACAACGCGTGTATAATGAGCATCAGACCCAGCTTTTTCATAGAGACTCCCTATCGTAACAATAAGATGATAGAAGATATTCTGCATAACTGCCGTCCTCAGACCAAAGCTTTGCATTGCTGCCGATATTACATGTGAGGGAGAGTATATTAAAACGAAAACGGTGAAAGAATGGAAAGGGAAGGTTCCCGATTTGTCTAAAATTCCTTGTATTTTTCTCTTGTATAAATAATTTCTTTTGTGTGTTCGTATTCACGTTCGAAACAACTGCTGAAAAAGTTTCTGTGAAGGTTATGCTCTATTTGCTGGAATGTCCAAAAGTTTTCCGCCTTTGAACTTTTTGTTGCATAGGATGGAATCATCATCCAAATCCAGAGTGAAGAGATAAATCAGGCGATTGGTCGCTTCATTTTCAAAATGATACATGAAAAGTTAAAAGTGGAGATCCTGCAATGAAATTTGTTGGCAGGGTATTCAGTAATACTCTTTTTATTCCTTGTTCTAAAGTCTCTCCATATAACAAATAGCTTTCCATTAGCAGGTCTGTTTTTGCCCTTCTCAAACATGCAACACTGAGGGCGTGGCAATAAGAAACAACATGCCATGTGCGGCTACGGTGATGCGAATGACCGGATTGATATATTCATTTTTCCGGTTAATAGCTTCTGAGGCTATCGCTTTTGCCAATGACATCTCCTTTTGTAGTTACTATGGGTATGAATACGGTATGTTTCATCACCTTATTGAAATAGTATATGCCGAACTGATTGAACAAGATACCCAGTATGAATACGCAGGGCGGCATGATACGGAATAAAACATATCGTGTCGTGTTACTCAGCGGATGACCGAAAAAATATGGTGAGTAATATGATAAGGAAATGTAAGAACAAAAAGCAGTAATACACGGGCCGATACTATGGCAGCTTCGGCTCCTTGTGCGAAAAATTGTTTGCAGCATTTATGAGTTTGGGCGGCGTGGTAATTTAAAAGCGTTTTCTGTTCAGAAAGATAACGAATGGCGGAATAATGGCACTGATTTCCAATGTCAATGGAAACATTGCTTCCGAACAGTAATCGGTGGAGAAAAAGGACGTTATAGTCAATAGCAATAACATTCCTGTTGTGCAATATAGTATAATCGGGGGGACATGTGAGCCTTTGCGTTGCAACATATAGATGCTAAACAATAACCCCTACGCCTGCACCGATGTAGATAGCAATGTCTTGTATTATGAATTCACATAATATAATGGATATAATAACGGGAATATATCCGAGCGACATATTAAACTTGGATGATAGAACTTTTTGCTTGCCCATTCTTATGTTATTTTTGCCGTTTTCTTTTTAACAAACGGCTTGTGTGAAATGTTCTTTATTTCATCTTTTTTGTAGATATAGGGTCGATTTTTCTGCATGGTAAGATGAACGAACCAATGGTGCACTTTCCACTTGTGTGAACCCTTTCTTTAATCCAAGCTCTTTGTAAATGGCAAATTGGGCAGGGGTAACATATTCTGCTACGGGATAATGCTTATGCGTAGGTTGTAGATATTGTCCGATAGTAAGTATCTGGCAATTTGCATTGCGTAAGTCATCCATTAGTTCTTCCACTTCATCCGGAGTTTCTCCAAGACCGACCATGATACCGGATTTGGTGGTGGTACCGCTTTCTGCTATTTGTCGCAGCACTTCAAGGCTTGTTTCATAGCGGGCTGCGCTCCGTACCAGTGGACTGATACGTTTCACTGTTTCCATATTATGGGAGATTATTTCCGGCCGGGCTTCGATTACTTTATCTATCAGCTCTTTTCTGCCCTGAAAGTCGGGAATTAATACTTCAACAGTCGTTTCCGGGTTGAGGCGTTTGATTTCACGAATCGTTTGCGCCCAATGAGCTGCACCAAGATCCGGCAGGTCGTCCCTGTCCACAGAAGTGACAACGGCATGAGAGAGCTTCATTAAGGCGATAGATTCGGCTACGTGCACGGGTTCTTGCGGATCCAAGGGCATAGGCTTGCCTGTTTGTGTATTGCAGAACTTGCAGCAACGGGTACAGATATCTCCGCCTATCATAAAAGTGGCCGTACCTTTCCCCAACATTCTCCCATATTGGGACAACGTCCGCTGCTGCATATCGTGTGCAGGCAGTGGGATTCTACAATGCGCTTTGTCTCGGTATAACGTTCGTTGGCACCGATACTTATTTTTGAGCCATTCCGGCTTACGTACTCTTTCGCTCATTTATTTTTTCAATTCCCGGTTAAAGAAATTCGTCAACTTGGTGTACAGATGTAAACGGGTGTTACCGCCAAATATACTGTGATGTTACGATTGGTGTAAACCTGCATGTCGAACTGTTTGCCAAGTTGTACGAGGTGTTCGGCATATTCCGCGCAATTCTGGAAATGAACGTTATCATCCGCCATGCCATGTACTAACAACAGATTGCCATGCAAGTTGTTGGCACGAGTAAAGGCGGACGAAGCTTTGTAACCTTCGGCATTTTCTTTCGGGGTACGCATGAAACGTTCGCCGTATACGGTATCGTAATAGTTCCAGTCGGTAACCGGAGCAACGGCTGCTCCGGCTTTGAATACGGGAGTTCCTTCGCTCATGCTCATAATGGTCATGTAGCCGCCATAACTCCAGCCCCAGATCCCGATACGATTTTTGTCTACGTAAGGTTGGCGTCCTAAGTACAGGGCGGTTTCCACTTGGTCTTTGGCTTCTTTGACACCGAGATTCAGATAGGTGCTTTTGGCAAATTCCGCACCGCGTCCGCCCGTGCCTCGTCCGTCTACGCACACTACGACGTAACCTTGGGAAGCCATGTAAGTTTCCCAGCTCACACCGAACTTGTCAAGTACCTGCTGCGAGCCTGGACCGCTGTACTGATACATCAGAACCGGATATTTTTTGCTGGAGGAGAAGTTGGTCGGCTTCATCATCCAACCGTTCAGGGTAATTCCGTCAGAGGTTTGAAACGAGAAAAACTCTTTTGGGGGCATATCATATCCTCTTAACTTTTTGCTTTTAGAACAGCGTTGTCTACAAGCGTAGTCAATGTCTTCCCTGTATTATCATTCAGGGTAATGACAGTAGGAGTATCTAAATTTGAGTAACGGTTCATGAAGTACTTCATATCTGTACTGAACTGTGCGCTATTTGTTCCGGCTTGTGACGATAACTTAATCTTCTTGCCTTTGCGGTCTATCTTGTAGATAGCGCTGCGTAGCGGGCTTTTCTTCGTTACTGCTGAAATAGAAACAGTCATCTTCGGGGTCATAACCCAGGAAGTCCTGCACTTCATAAGGGCCGGAAGTAACCTGTTTGATAAGGTTTCCGCCTATGCTATACCAGTACAAGTGGTTGTATCCGCTCTTTTCGCTGACGAAACTGAAGTTTTCCGGGTAGAAAATGATGTTGTCGAATACATTTTTCACGAATATAAGTGTCGCTTTCGTCGCGTACGGCAAGCTTTTGCAGACGGTGCTGCGCGGATCGGCAAAGTATAGGTCGAACCGGTTTTTGGTGGCGATTCAACGTCATAACCGCCAGCTTGTTCGGATCTTGCGTAAAACGGATGCGTGGGATATATCCCCCTTCTTCCAGCGGAACGTTGATTTTACGAATTACTTTGGATTTGATGTCAAAAGTATGTACGGATACTTTTTGAGTTCTTTTCACCAGTTTTGGGATATTTATAGATATATTCTCCCGGATATTTTTCATAAGGAGTCATATGAGGCGCTTCTCCGGCAAATACAGGGAAAGTATACGACGGCACTTCCTTCTCGTCAAAACGGATGAACGCCAACATCTTGCTGTCGGGACTGAATTCCAAGGCACGGTTAAATGCGAACTCTTCTTCGTATACCCAGTCGGGAATGCCGTTCAGCACTTCATTGCGGCTGCCGTCTTCGGTCACCTGGCTTTCGCTGTTGCCGTAGAGCAGTTTCACGAGGGAAAATGTTGTTGTCACGAACAAAGGCCACCTGATATCCGTCGGGCGAGAAAAACAGGAATTTGTTGAGGACCGCCGTCCGACAGCTTCTCCACTACATTGTTTATCTTGCCGTCCAAATTCCGCTTTCAGGCTATATATATATGTACTGCTGTATAGGAACGGCGGTAGATTGGAGTTGTTTCGGTTGCGATAAGCAATTTGCTGCCGTCCGGAGAACAAAGCTGTAGCTGTCGAACTTCTTGAATGGACACTCGCGGGCAGTAGCCGCATCGAACAGCACTTCTACCGGTTTACCTGTCTTGAAAGAGTATTTGATGATTTGTGTCTTATCCGCATTCATTTGCGAATAGTGCTCCCCCGTCTCCCGGGATAGAATAACGCCTGAAATTCCTTGAGGAATAAATTCTCCGGATACGATTTCTTTCAAATCGAGTGGCTTGCCGTTTGGGCAAAACTTGCCAGTGCACAAAGGCAGAAAAAGAAGTGCAAAACTTATCTTTTTCATATCTCTTAATCGGTTATTGGGTACAAATATACGATAAAGAGAAAATCTAATCTAATTAATAAATGATAAATTCCCTGCTTGTCTTTTACTGGTGACTTTTTGTTGATTTTGCATGTCTGATATTTTGCGTGTTATTAAGAGGGGGCAGTTTTTTGTTGTTGGCCTTTTGACAGAAAGCACTTTTAACATATATAAATAACCCTCGTTACAGTGGAATGTCGTATCACACAGCAACGAGGGCGGTTTAGGTAAAGAAAAAAACGATTTTTAGAACTTATAGCCTACGGTAATGCCAATGTTTGCATTGTGAGGAGCATCGCCATCCATTATCTTACAGAAACCGAGCTGGGTATCAAATCCCACGAGAATCTGCCCGAATTCTACCCGAGGCCGATGTTCCAGCCGGCATCGAATCTATTATAGTCCAATCCGTCATCTCCGAAAGTATCTACTTTCTCGAACCGTTTACCTCAACACTGCCAACGGAAGCATTTCCGTCAAATTTTGCTTTTCCGCCTACGCCACAGGCCAGATAAGGACCGGTTGCAATGACAAGATTAGTATTGTCTGCAATGTTGAATCTGAATTGTACATTGATTGGAAGCTCAAGATACAGTTGATTTATTTTCACGTCTGCATCGGCATCTGCAATGTTGCCTTTATAATCACCTGAATACTTGGCTCCTTTCTGAGAGAAGAATAATGAAGGTTGCAGAGCCACCATTTCATTGAACTGGTATTCCATTCCCACGCCAAGACGAACTCCCGGTTTGAATTTGGAGTTGTCTGAATTTTCACCGATGTAACTGCTAAGGTTAAGACCTGCTTTTACATTGAAAGATACTTGCGAAAATCCCAAAGTACAGATTAACGCAAAAAGAACTGTAAAAAAACTTCGTTTCATCATACTTATTGAGTTTAAAGATTATTGTCTCACCGTTTCTCTTCGGCAGTGGTTCTTATCAGGCCACCGGTTATCTGCAATGCTTTTGTTATGTTTCTACAAAAAAGTGTTTGCGAAGTTAGTAATTGCGATTTAATAAAGCTATAACTGATGATTACTAAAATAGATTTAGAGGTATTTATGAACATTTTTTCTGTATTAGTGAAGGATCTTGCATACTTTAAAGAAAGAAATATAAGCTATGTGTAACTTAAATATTATATTTGTGGCATAAGTTATTTTGTGTTTACTGTGCAGTCTTTTTGTGGAGATACATGGAAACGCGACAAGTTTAATTTAATAAATTGTAGTTATGAAAAAGTACATTGCAGAAATGTTCGGGACTATGGTTCTCGTCCTCATGGGTTGTGGCACAGCAATCAGTTTATCATGTACATCAGCCGATCCCAATTTATCATCTACGGTGATAGGAACCGCACTTGCTTTTGGGCTCTCGGTAGTAGCTATGGCATACACTATTGGCGGTATTTCCGGTTGTCATATCAATCCGGCATAACCTTGGGATGTTTACTGTCCGGGCGCATTAGTGGGAAAGAAGCAGGTATGTATATGCTGTTTCAGGTGATTGGAGCTATTTTAGGCTCTGTGATTCTTTGGGGATTGACTTCTAATGCCAGTTTGGTAGGAACGGGTGCCAATGTCTGTCAGGAAGGAGTTTCCATAATGGGTGGTCTGTTGGCTGAAGTTGTGTTCACATTTGTGTTTGTTCTGGTTGTGCTGGGTACTACCGATGCCCAGAAAAGGTGCAGGAAATTTTGCAGGACTTGCCATTGGCCTTTCTTTGGTACTTGTTCACTTGGCTTGTATTCGTTATACCGGGACTTCGGTCAATCCGGCACGTAGTATAGGGCCTGCTCTTTTCAGGGAGGAGAGGCATTAAGCCAACTTTGGATTTTCATTATTGGTCCATTCATCGGTGCGGCTTTGAGTGCTGGAGTGTGGAATATATTTGCAGAAAAAAGGGTTGACATGTGATGGGTAAAAGGCTTATTTTCCTGAATGGGGAGGTTGCTGTTTTTAATACCTTCTAAACAGGGCGCTTTTATTTGTTTAAATAGATAGAATAAAGAAACCTACTGGCTGACGTCAGTAGGTTCTTTTTTTTTGTGTTTGAGCAGGCTGAAAATGAAAAACACGAGAAAGCTGCCTATATTAATGTAATATATAATGTAAAATACCTATTTTTGCTTTTTAAATATAATAGAACTATGAGTACAACATCTCGTTATAATGAATTTCCCGCGTTTCTGAAACGTTATTTCCCATATAAAGTGCAGAAAATTTCGTTGAATGCCGGGTTTACCTGTCCCAACCGTGACGGAAATAAAGGATATGGCGGCTGTACCTACTGCAATAACCAGACTTTCAATCCCGACTACTGCCGTACCGAGAAGCCGATAGCCCTGCAACTGGAAGAAGGAAAGCGTTTCTTTGCGCATAAATATCCCGAAATGAAGTATCTGGCATATTTTCAGGCTTACACCAATACGTACGGAGAACTGGAGTCCTTGAAGCGGAAATATGAAGAGGCGCTGTCAGTAGAAGGAGTGGTAGGGCTGGTCATCGGCACTCGCCCGGATTGTTAATGCCGGATGATCTGCTCCGGTATTTGAAAGCATCAATAAGCATACTTTCCTTTTGGTGGAATACGGTATTGAGAGTACTCGCGACGAGACACTCCGCCGCATTAACCGCGGGCATACTTTTCAGACCACCGCTGATGCAGTGTGCCGGACGGCGGCTTGTGGCATATTGACAGGCGGGCATGTGATTCTGGGTTTGCCGGGCGAAACCCGTCAAAGTATCGTGGCACAGGCGCATGATTTGTCGCAACTACCGCTTACTACGCTGAAAATGCATCAGTTGCAATTGATACGCGGCACCCGTATGGCTTTGGAATATGAACGGAATCCCGAAGACTTCCACCTCTTTGATGTAGAGGAGTATATTGATCTTGTTGTAGACTATGTGGAACATCTTCGTCCGGACATTGTTTTGGAGCGTTTTGTTTCGCAGTCTCCGAAAGACTTACTTATAGCACCGGACTGGGGACTGAAAAATTATGAGTTTAACCACCGGGTGCAAAAAAGAATGAAAAGGAACTTGACGCATATCAAGGAAAGAAGTATGAAATGTGAGAAAAAAGACTTATTTTTGCCGCTGATTAAATATGGAATCAATCTAAATAGAAGATAATAACAATGAACCCAAAAACAGTGATAAAAGGAAAAATCCACTATGTGGGAGTGAATGACCGCAATAAGCATTTGTTTGAAGGTATGTGGCCATTGCCTTACGGAGTGTCTTACAACTCTTACCTGATAGACGATGAAACGGTTGCGCTGATTGATACTGTAGATATTTGTTACTTTGAGGTATATCTTCGGAAGATAAAGAGCATAATCGGCGAACGTCCCATCCAGTATCTTATCATCAACCATATGGAACCGGACCATTCCGGCTCTATCCGCTTAATCAAACAACATTATCCCGACATCATTATTGTTGGCAACAAGCAGACTTTCGGTATGATAGAAGGTTTCTATGGCGTGACGGGCGAGCAATATATGGTAAAAGATGAAGACTTTCTTGCCTTGGGCCACCACAAGCTCCGTTTCTATATGACTCCGATGGTGCACTGGCCCGAAACCATGATGACCTTCGACGAAACGGAAGGCGTGCTGTTTTCCGGCGACGGCTTCGGGTGCTTTGGTACGCTCGATGGGGGATTCCTTGATACACGCGTATGAATCTGGATAAGTATTGGGATGAAATGGTACGTTACTATTCTAATATCGTAGGTAAATACGGCTCTCCTGTACAGAAGGCTTTGGCAAAAGTTGGGCGGATTGCCTATCTCTACCATTTGTTCCACTCATGGACCTGTGTGGACGGACAATATAGCCAAGGTTATCGGTATCTACGACCGTCTGAGCCGTTATGCAGGCTGAGGAAGGTGTTGTCATTGTCTACGGTTCCATGTATGGCAATACCGAACAAATGGCAGAAGCAATAGCTGCGGAACTTTCCGTTCAGGGCATCAAGAATATTGTGATGCACAATGTCAGCAAGAGCAATCCTTCTTATATCATAGCCGATATATTCAAATACAGGGGTCTGATTGTGGGTAGTCCCACGTATAGCAACCAGATTTATCCGGAAATAGAATCGCTGCTTTCCAAAAAATACTGGTACGCGAGGTGAAAGGACGTTATTTGGGCTATTTCGGTTCATTCTGTTGGGCAGGTGCTGCAGTGAAGCGCATGGGTGAATTTGCTGAAAAAAGTAAATTTGAAATCGTAGGTGACCCGGTGGAAATGAAGCAGGCTATGAAGGACATCACCTATGAGCAATGCGAACTCTTGGCGCGTGCTATGGCAGAACGTTTGAAGAAAGACAGGAAATAATCAGTAATTACAAATTACGGATGTCTCTCTTTCCCCCGTTTCATTTGGCGTACTTCGTATTTTGTAATTCATGATAGAACAAATTTATTAACCTAATAAAGTAATTGTAATGAGACTAATCATTCAACCGGATTATCAATCCGTATCACAGTGGGCGGCACATTATGTAGCTGCCAAAATCAAGGCTGCCAACCCTACACCCGAAAAACCGTTTGTATTGGGATGTCCTACCGGTTCTTCGCCTCTGGGTATGTACAAGGCCTTAATCGACCTGAATAAGAAAGGCATCGTGTCTTTTCAGAATGTAGTGACTTTCAATATGGATGAATATGTCGGCTTGCCGAAGGAACATCCCGAAAGCTATTATTCTTTTATGTGGAACAACTTTTTCAGCCACATTGACATCAAACCGGAAAATACCAATATCTTGAATGGCAATGCCGCCGACCTCGATGCGGAGTGTGCACGCTATGAAGAAAAAATTAAGTCATATGGTGGCATTGACCTCTTTATGGGCGGTATTGGTCCAGATGGGCACATTGCATTCAACGAACCGGGTTCTTCCTTGTCTTCGCGCACTCGTCAGAAGACATTGACTACCGACACTATTATTGCTAATTCCCGTTTCTTTGATAATGACGTAAACAAAAGTGCCTAAGACATCGTTGACAGTAGGCGTGGGTACTGTGTTCAGTGCAAGAGAGGTGATGATTATCGTAAACGGTCATAACAAAGCTCGTGCGCTGTATCATGCAGTAGAAGGCCCTATCATGCAGATGTGGACAATCAGTGCCCTGCAAATGCACGAAAAGGGCATTATCGTTTGTGACGATGCTGCTACGGTAGAGTTGAAGGTAGGTACTTATCGCTACTTCAAGGATATCGAAGTCTGAGCATCTGAGCCGGCATCTTTTGTTGAAGTAAAGGAGTATTACATATAAATGTTCGCCCGTTCTTTCGTTATAGGAGGAATGGGCAGTTTTATTTATAGCTATATCCTTTTTTTGTTACTTTTCTCCATCCAGGTATCCCTTTTTGAACATATCGACAAAAAAGGAAGAAAAGGGAAAGTAGCAGCGGACCGAAAAATGACACCCATGAATCCGAAAAGAGAAAGGCCGATGACCACCTGAAGATAGTGATAAGCGGATGAATGTCCGCCATTTTCTTTTTGGATAATAAAACGTATCAGGTTATCGCCTGTGAGATGACAAGGGCACCGAAGGCTGCCAGGCCAATGGCTTGGAGCCAATTGCCAATCAATGCCATATATATGGCTATGGGGACCCATATCAGTGCTGTGCCTACCATGGGAACAACGCTGGCAAATCCTGTCAGGAAGCCTGAAAATAGAATATTGGGAGCATCGAATATCCAATAGCCGAGCATGGCTACTCCGCCTTGTATTACGGCAAGCAGAGGTATGCCAATGGCATTGGAGCGGACAATCATATTGATTTCGTGCACTACATTCTGTGTGTTGGTTTCATTGAAAGGAAGAATTCCGTTGACGTACTGTTCCATTTTTTTTCCGCCTATCAGCATGAAGTAGAGAACGAAGACGAGCACAAACATATTTACAGCAAAGCTGCTGATGCCGCCCATTAGGGTTTGTCCGATGCGTGGCAGGGATGAGAGAACGAAAGAAAGGCTATCTCCTCCCAGTATGTTTTGTATCCGGTTTTTGCCTTGATGATAGCAGCCGTTTGTTCAAATGGTGCGATAATGGCTTGCGGATCAAGATTGATGTTTTGCAGGTTTATTATTGCCAGCCATACAACCAATGCTAAAGGAATGAGAAAACATAAAATAGCTTCTGCTGTGATGATCGTGGCAGCTATGCTCCGTTTCATCTTTCGCTTCTCGGACAAATAGATCATTTGGCGTCTGACCAGTATATAAATGGTCAATGCTCCCAATAAACCGCTTAAGAAAGGGGTAATCTGTCTGAACAGTATGATTCCTAATCCAATGATGATGATAATCAGGGAATATTTCCAGTATTGTTCTTTTTGTACTCATAGAGTTTGTTGCTTCTTTTGAGAAAGAAACATAACAACGACTGAAAAAGGGTTTTGAAAAGTATG
>VOFK01002217.1_pt1 | contig 15876 bp, 32 predicted proteins | sample 5384121 | NCBI WGS metagenome assembly VOFK01 (sample SAMN12384730, study PRJNA508395) | human gut metagenome | isolation source: healthy gut J | host: Homo sapiens
ATCGGTGTGCTTCACGTTTCGAAGTTGCGTGACACTCGGCGCGATAAAGTTGGCATAGAGAACGGCAGCGTGCCTTTCTTTTGCCCTCGACGCCGATGGGGTGAATGGGCATCAGCCAGATGATATCCGTCCCCAGCGCACGGATGCGGTCGAGGTCGGGAATGACGGCGCGGAAGGTGCCCTCGGCGCGTGTGGTTGCGGACGTAAATGGAATAGATCACCTGATTTTGCAGGCGCGGATCGGTGTTTGCAGCCATGTGGCGTTACCTCCTCAATGCTTTATGCCGCGATTGTAACACAATATTTTACTTTTGCAAGAGGGGCGTTTCCACAAAAGGAAGCGTCCCTTTTCGACCAGCGTCCGACGATTCGTCGGATACGGCTTCATAAAGAACAGAGGGGCGGCCCATCGGGCCGCCCCGCTGTGATTGGCGCCGGAAGGCGCCAAGAAAAGGCCGGCGTTTCACGGGGAAAACGCCGGCCTTTCTGTCGTATGAGCCATCCGCCCTTGCGGTCACCGAAGATTCTTGTGGAAGAACGCCTGTGCGTTCCTGTAGAAGACGCCGTCCGCGTCCTCCTGCGAAACGCCGCGGGAGAGCAGGTATTCGTAGAACGAGGCGGCCTTGGCGGGCGTATTCAGGCATTCGGGCAGAAGAGAGCCGTCGAAGTCGGAGCCGAGGGCGAGGTTCTTGTTCGCGCCCAGCTCGAAGAAGTGCATGGCGTGGCGGTAGATATCGTCAAAGGCTCTTTTACGTCGCCGTCGTCGCGCAGGAACTTCACAAAGTAGTTCAGGCCGATCAGGCAGTCGCGGCGCACCATCTCGCGGATCATGTCGTCCGTCAGGTTGCGCTTGTGGCTGCACAGCGCGCGGGCGTTGGAGTGCGTGGCGACGAAGGGCTTCGTCGCGACCTCCAGCAGATCTGCGAAGCCGGGATCGTTGAGGTGGGATACGTCCACCAGAATGTTTTCCTTTTCCATTTCGCGCACGGCGGCCTTGCCGAATTCGCTCATGCCGTGGTCCGTGGTGTGGCCCGAGCCGAGCTCGTTCTCGCCGTTCCAGGTCAGAGTGATGGCACGCACGCCCTGCTCGGCGAGCGTGTGGACGCGGGAAAGGTCGCCGGCGAGCGCGCTGCCGTTCTCAATGGTCAGGAACGCGGCGGCCTTATTCTCCGCCCAGGCCTTCTCCATATCGGCTGCGTTGCGGCAGGGGGCGACGCGGTCGCCGAACTTCTCCATCTGGCGGTCGAAATTCGCGCGGTTCTTTTCGAAGTAGTCGATGGCGGCCCGCCCGTGCTCCTCGTCGGGGATGAACACGGCGTAGAACTGCGCCCAGTGGACATCCTTCGGCATATTGGACAGCGACAGCACGCGGCCGGGGTCGTCCAGCGTATCGGGATTGCCGGTGTGCGCGTATTTCCAGTATTCTGCCAGCGTGTCGCAATGCAGGTCGATCAATCCATAGCTGTTCATGGGGTCATACTCCTTTTTTCATTTTCTGCCATAGAGGGCTCCACGCATCCAGCCGCTTGAGCGTTCCGAGCAGCAGCCGCCACGTCCGTTCAGGTGGAGGCAATGTGCAGGCGCTCGCGCGGGGTGTGGATGTCGGTCGTCAGGGCCGAGGAGATGCAGTCCAGCTCCGGGCTTTCCGGAGAGGATGCCGCACTCAGTCCGGCGTGAAGCGCGGCGATGCGCGGCTTTTTCGCCGTACCTGCTCGTAAAATCCGCGACGCGGTCGCGCATTCGGGGCGGTACGGCCAGGCGCTGTAGTCGGAGTCCAGCTCTGTCTGCCCGCCCAGCGCCTCCGCCAGCCGCGAGACGCGAGGCCACGGCATTCTTCTGGGAATTAATGCTTGAGCGGATCATGAAGCTGGCGCGGAGGCTCGCTTCATCGGAGGTGAGCCGACCGAGGTTGAGCGAGGTCTGCACAAGACCCGGCACGTCCATGCTCATCTCCACCATGCCGTTCGGCGCGCAGAGCAGCAGCGTGATGGCGCGCTCCGTGCTGGCGGCGTCCATGGGCGTAAGCCCGTCGTCGGTCTCGGTGACCGTTACGGTGATATGACCGTCGGCGGCGTGATATTCCGCGCGCGCGCGGCGGCGAGCGCTTCCGCCGCACGGCGAAGGGCGGCGGCGTCCCCGGTGCGGACGACGGCCTCGGCCTCGCGCGGGATGGCGTTGTCCTTGGGCCGCCGAGACGCGGATGAGACGCAGCGCGCCCCGCACGGCTCATTTCGTCGAGCGCGCGGCCGAGCAGAAGATTGGCGTTGACTTACGGCCCGTGGATCTCCTCGCCGGGTGCCCGGCAAAGGCCTGCTTCGATCCTGACGCGAGCATCTGTCCGTCAAAGACGGGCGGGCAGCGTGGTACGCCATGCGGCAGGCGCCGGCGCAGCTGACCGTGAGGACGCCCTCCTCCTCCTCCTCCTCCTCCTCCGAGTCGATGTTGATGAGGTACTTTTGCCTTCAGGTCGCTCGCGTCGAGCGCGCGGGCGCCGATCATCATGCCGACCTCCTCGTCCGCCGTGAAGACGCTCCAGCGGGCCGTGGGGATATCGTCGGCGTCAGGACGGCGAGCGCCATCGCGACGGCAATGCCGTCGTCCCCGCCGAGCGTTGTGCCCGCGCGCGCCGATCGTGTCGCCGTCCACGAAGAGGTCCAGCCCCTCCGTTTCCATATCCTTGCCGCAGTCCGCGTCCTTTTCGCAGACCATGTCGATATGGCCCTGCAGCATGACGACCGGCGCGTTTTCGTATCCGGCGGAGGCTGCCTTGCGGATGACGACATTGTTGGCAGCGTCCCGGCAGGCAAGACCGCGTTCGCGGGCGAACGCGACCAGATAGTCGCTGATCGCTTTTGTGTGGTGCGAGCCGTGCGGGATGGCGCACAGGCGTTCAAACCAGAAAAATACCTCGCGCGGCTCAAGATCGGATAAAACAGGCATAGCGTTGCTCGCTTCAAATGGGTTCTTAGGGCAACTGTGCAGGTGAAACGGCGTTCACCTACACAGTCGAAGCAGTCATGGCGCGGCGCGGAAACGCCGCAGCGTCAGGGTTCTCAGGCCAGAGACTCCATGATGTGCGCGCAGACGACCGCCAGCGGCGTGCCGACCACATAGCCCATGAGGGGGCCATCAGGATGCCGACGGGAACGAGAGGAACCGGGTAGGGCCGGCGAGGACCGGCGCGGAGGTTGTACCGCCGATGTTGGCGAGAGGCCGCCCGCGGTGAAAGGTCGAGCTTGAGGGAGCTTGCAGATGATGAGCATCAGCACCGCGTGGATGCCGAGGACAATGAAGCCGGTGGCGATCCAGGCGGGAAGGCCTCACCGAGCTCGAGCAGGCTCGCGCGGGAGGCCAGCAGGCCGATGACGGCGTAGAGCAGGAGGTTGGAGACCTCGCCGGAGCCGGCGACCTTGCCGAGCGGGGTGACGGCGGCGATCAGGGGCGACGACGGTGACGAACAAGAACGGTCAGGTCGCTTTTTATCGGAGAAGTTGGTCAGCGTATAGAGCTTGTTGCCGACGTTGGTGGCGATGGCGCTGACAAGTAACGCGGAGCCGAGCAGGAGGATCGACTCTGGAAGGTGATGGGCTTTGGTCTCGGCCATATCCACGCCCAGCGTGCACAGGAACATGGCGATGAGGTAGCGAGAACGACCGCAGGAACGTATTTGAAGAATTTCTGCATGCCGCCCTTGGCGCTTTTCTCCAGCGTGACGAGAACGGCTGCCATAAGAGCAGCACCGCCACATGTGTTTGCGCTGCTTTTTAACCAGTCAGCATCATACTCAAAGGGTAGCTCTCCCGGCCGCGGACATTCTCCACAAGAGAGTCCCCCAGGAAGTTTGGCGTTATAGATTTGAAGCTCTCATAGACATAAATTACTTTTTGGTTTGACGCCACGGTCAATCACCTCCGTTTCGGGGTGCTCTCTTGCGCGTGGTAAGTTCAAGGTCTTGGAGTTTACGCCCCAGCTCATCATCCTTTGCAACGAGCAGAAGGTCTTTATCCATATTGTTCAGTGCGTGCAGAACTGCGGCATAGATCCCAATCGCGACAGAGGGGTTTCCCTTTTCAACATTCCACACTGTGGCTCGGCTTACACCAGCTCTTTCCGCAACCAACTCGGCAGACAGATGCCGCCGTAATCTGGCAAGCTTGATCTGTTCTCCGAGTTGTTCTAAAATCGCCTGCGTCTGCGGCAGCACAGCAACACTCTTTCGTCCCATTCTGCACACCACCTTACATCGTCTTTGTGCTTGTTATTATAGACGATACATCTATAATTGTCAATAAATAAAGACATTAAAAGAGAGGCTGCCTGCGATGATCTCATACTTCATTGTGTGCTGGCTACCTTACCGATATGCATCCGGCCTTAGAGGTCTTTGTTGATTGCGCCGCAAAGGGGACAGATTACAGCTTCTGTGTTCATTGGATGCTCATCTCCGCCCTAAGGATTTGATAAACTGAAAAGAGGTTGGTATCAAAATATGATACCAACCTCTTCAATAAAAAGTTTCAAATTATTTAGGAAAGACGAGCAATAAAAAGTATCCGAGAGCGTAAAGTCCGCCATAAAGCAGGCTAAATCAGCCGAGAATTTAGTTCAAGTCCTGCCTAACGCTCTGAAATGCCCTTGTGTATCTATAAAACACGCTTTGAAAAAACAGGGCATAAAAACGCTGAAACCCCTGATTTCTCAGAGGTTTCAGGTGAGTGTATCCATTTTGGTCACTCAACATGGTTGCGGGAGGAGGACTTGGAACCTCCGACCTCCCGGATTCTGAGGGAGTCTCAAGCACAAATCTGAGGTCATTTCGGCCTGATTTGTGCTTTCATCATTCGTTCGGCGGATTTTCCATTGTTTTCCGTCCAGCCCTGCCCGCTCCAATCCTATTCTGGGTCAAAACTGGGTCAGACACGGTGTGCCCGCACCCACGCCAACAGCGCCTCATAGTCCATTGCGCCGGAGGCGACAGCAAGACCGACTTCTCGATAACCTCGTCATTGGTGCAGTCCAACCGAATACCGTTGACCTCCAGAAAGGTCAGCATCACATACATACCGATGCGCTTATTGCCATCCACGAAGGCATGGTTGGAGATGAGTGCATAGCCCCAGTCGAGCGCCCTTTTTTTCCTCCTTGGTGGGGTAAAATTCCTGCCCGCCAAAACCGGAAAAAGACATTCCCCAGCGCGGACTCCAGCAGAGTCTCATACCTGACGCCAATGCCCTGCCTGTCTCCTCCGCGATGAGCCTGTGAAGCAGCAAGACCTTCTCTTTTGAGAATTTGATCATTTTGCCAACTCCATAAACGCAGGCTTATATTTCTTCAAAATTCTTGCCGCCACAAAAGTCGACCTTCTCATCATCTGTCATGTCGATCAAGGGCGAATTGTCCAAATCAACCAACATATATTTGGGGCGGTTATTTTTGAAAATGACAGCCTGTCCATTCGTTTCGGCGATGCGCGTTACGCGGGAAAAATTCTGATTGGCCTCTGTCACGGAAACGATCGTGTTCGTATCAATGGTCATGGGGAACACCTCCTTGCAGCACTTACTATTATACGCAAATTGTAGGTAAAAAATCAACCTATTTTAAGGCGGGCTTTCAATCTGAACCGCATGGCGCGAGTGGCCGGTGCGGCGTAAAAAGCCGCGCATCCAAGGAAGTCTTGAATGCGCGCGTTATGTCCAAACCGCAAAGCCTCTGCGGCGGTATTCGCGAAATTTTCATCCTCTCTTACGATAGAGGCCGCAGTTTCCATGCGCTGATTGGAAAAAGCGGTTGACTGCACGCAGCGTGCAGTTTCAGGATGAAAGGAGAGTACCATTATAAAAAAGCGGAGATATGTCGGTGTGCCGGATGAAGTCATGACACTCCATGAACTGTGCGATGCGTTTGGGATTTTCGCGGCGGACAGTTCAGGGGTGAGAAGCCATGGTCTTGTGAGAGCCACAGGACCGAAACCCACGGATATCCTGTTGTATGATCTAAATGCAGACTGAGAAGGTTCATCAGTTTGCAGAAATTTGGATTTCAGGTGAAAGAAATCGGAACGCCGATGATGTTATCAAACCGAAACGATCGATAAATTAGGGTAAAGCTACAAATCAGGACTGGCAGGCTGCGTGCCTCCCATTACCCTGACGACCACCCCATAACCGGTTGCATCCCTTATACCAAAGATGATAGCTCGATACAACGCCGTAATTGGCGAACTATGTAAAAACCGGCAGATGATCGATGACTGGTATGTTGAAAGGGAGACCGCACAGCTTTTCCAGAGGACGGAGAAAATTGCAAACAGTATTTCATCCTGATGTCCACACAGACAGAGCATGACAGCCATGAACAGAGCGGCAGATAAGGTCTACGATTCCGTATACGATGATGTGCGAGACGATTTCCCTATGATGACGTTTATGACGATCTGATGGATGATCTGTATGACGAATATTATGACGGCGTTTTGAGGATGCTTATGACCTTGTTCCGTACAAAGAGTACAGTGAACAGAGATCTTACTTTCTATCAGGCGTGGTCGGCGCTCACTCCGAAATTTACCGTTTGCTGTCGGAACATGGCAGCAGAATCTATGGAATGTGCTCGGCCATCGGTACGGCTATTTATAAAGATGACTATGATTTTTGCCGCAGTTTTGAAACGGTATGACGCGGAGACAACGGAAAAAGCGCGGGAGGATAGTCAGAGCGATACAGTGCAGGCAGCAGACCCGGCAAAAGAGCCGGATGTACAGGAAAACACCTGTGGCGGATGATGCGGCGATCCGCCCCGAGTTCAAGAAAGCGATGGACAGCTACGAAGCATTCTTCGGTGAATTTGTGGAGTTTATGCAGTTACTTTCTGATGATCCCAGCAATCTGACCTTGATGGCAAAGTATGCCGACTACATGAGCCAATACACAGAGACCATGGAGGCACTGGAAACCATAGATGAGTCTGAGCTAACGGCCTCAGAGCTTTCCTACTACATTGGCGTCATGAGCCGTATTCAGCAGATGGTGCCAAGTTGCCGTAGTCGGTTAACGATGAGAGGAGATGCAGAAAATGAGTTGTTGGAACAGGCGGATCACTGCGTTGCTTGCGGTTCTGCTGATTTGTACTCTGTCCGCTTGCGGGCAGTCGCAGATCCCACTGACTATGGAGACGAAACGGCGTTTGAAGCGACCTGAACGCAGGGAAAAACCTTTTGTTGAAAGACCGTATCCTTGTAGCAGCGGAGCGCATCCGCAGTCACTGTACGGATATGACATTTGGGCCGGGGGAACATCTGAATTTTATATCCAGTAAAAAATCCGGCTATTGAGGTCGGTCAGACTGTTACGGTGAAAGTGACTGCGGTGGAGAGCGTTATCGGTTCTTGGTTTATTGAATATGAAAAGGTAGATGCCGCAGCGGATGAAAACACCATCTATGCCGCAGATGTGGAAGATTCTGATAACGCTGACGAAACCGAAAGCCCCGCAGCCGCTGGAGATAGCGGATTACGGCTGGTATGCTGATCCTCCCCATTCAGGCGCCGACACGATGCCTGCATTATTGCGGAATGATGCATAACCCAAACGAAACGCTGGTGGCATCTTATCCGAAAATAACGGTGACGATTTCTAACCCGGATGGCACGGTGATTGCAACGGACAGCCAAACGGGAGGGACTATCATGCCGGGGGGATACAGTCACGCTGGTAGTATGATGAGTGTTCCGCTTGGCGGATCACAGATGAAACTATTGTTTCCATTCATCCAAGCTGGGACAGCTTTCACATCCGTAAACCTGAAACAGGTACCGCGGGACAACAGACTTTGAAATCGGCAATGTGACAGAGCAGCCGGGAAGCCAGAGTTTTGTCACCGGGACAATCACAAATCTGACGGAAAGCACCGTTGACTCTGTAAGCCTCGCCATGGTCATGCGTAAGGAAGGCGAAATAGTTTTTATGGAGAACAAGTTTTTTGGATGACCTACGGCCAGGAAGTCCGATAGCGTTCCAGTTTGACCGCTATTCTGCGTGGCCGGAGCATGACGCAGTCGAATTCTCGGCACAGGCATGGTAAAGAGGTTAAAACGGCAGGGCGGCGCGGTTTGCACCGCCCTGCTTGAACAACTTGGACTGGGGCGTGATGGAAAATGCTGGAAGTGATAGGCGTTCTTCTATTCCTGTGGCTGATGGGAAAGGTATCCGGATTGCTGTTCAGGCTTGCATGGGGAGCGGTCAAGGTTATTGCGATTCTTCTGCTGGCTGCCGCCCTGCCCATGCTGGCTGCCGGATTGCTTGCGCCGGAGGTGATGCTGCTGGTGCCCTCCGGTCTGCGCTACTGTTGATTCTGGCGCTGCTGAAAGGGGACGTTTGAGCAACCAGGATTCATGCAACTGCTCAAAATGGATAAAAAGACAACATGCCAGTCCTGGCGGCTTGCACATTGCCTAAAATATGATATACTGAATTCAAAGGAATTACGACAAGCAGAATACAAATCAGGCAAAGGAGAGACAGATCATGAATACAGAAAAAACAGGAGCAGCCGCAGACCACGGAGCCGCAGGCATCTCAAGTTCAACAGCCCCTGAAGGACAAAGCTGAGGCAGGGCGGCATCCCTTCGCAAAACTGTTGGTTAAACCGAAGGTGCTCGTAATCGCCGCCGTGGTGATTCTCGTTGCTATTGCGGCGGTTGCAGTGTTGCTGCAGACGAGCGGTCGGGAGGAGCCACAGCCGCAGGTGTTTAACAAGTCCACGCTGGAAAGGGATCATCAATGTTAGCGAACTGTCCACATTTACGGCGGTTTATAACGGAATTGCTCGGGTGGCAAACGAGAAAAAGCCGGAGAAGATTGACTACTATGTTTCCTATGAGGCAACGGTGAACGCGGGAATCGACTTTCAAAAAAGGTTGAGATCTCCATGGATGAGGAACAGAAAACTATCACCTTGAAGGTGCCGGAAGCGCATATTACTAATCAAAGTGTGGAGATGTCCTCACTGGACTTTATCTTCCTGAACCAAAAAGGCCGACAAATCGGAGTGACGGAGGTTGCCTACAAGGCCTGCGAGGAGGATGTCCGGCAGGAAAGCGAACAGCAGTCCGCCATCTGCGAGCTGGCCAAACAAAAATGCCGAAAAGTGCTGCGGGCGCTGACCCGGCCTATTGTGAATCAACTGGGCGAGGGTTACCAGCTGGAGATTGAATAAGGAGATGCCGTATGAAGAAAATGATTACACTGCTTCTGGCGCTTGTTACGATCCTTGGCTGCACCGCCTGTGGCCAGAAGGAGGAGGCTCCCACGGTGGAACCCGATGTGACGGAGATGCGGGCCATCTGTGAACTGTCCGTTATGGACTGCTACTACCATAATGTGGCGAAGTATTTTTTGAAGAGGATGCACAGAAAGGCTTTCTGGGCATTGGAAAAAAGGATAAGCACTTCTGGATAGAGTACAGTGGTATTGTCCGGATGGGGGATTGATGTCTCTCTGGTAAAAGTAGAAGTAGAAGATATGCAGGTCACTATTACAATTCCGGAGGCAAAGGTGCTGAAATGCACGGTGGACTCGAGTCCCTTTCCCCAAAATTCCTATATTGTGGATGAAAACTCGGCGCAGGTCGAGGCGGCGGACGAGGTTTTGGCTGTTTCTGAAGCACAGCGCCAGTTGGAAGAAACGGCAGCCAAGGACAAGACATTGTTTGCCAACGCCCAACAGAGAGCCAAAAGCCTGTTGGAAGAGTACATCAAAAATATCGGAGAAGCCGTGGGGGAGGAATATAAAATCGATTGGATTTATGTCGATGCCTCCGGTAACCCCCTTGGAACGGCGGCAGATGCATCCGCTGAAACAGCTTCTGCGGAGACCGGTGCAGAGAGCCGCATAATGCGCAAATTGGTATTTGCGAATTTTATCATACCATAATATGACGGAAGAGTTCACAACCGAATTTTTCTGGCAGAAATGTCAGAAAAAATACCGTACAGGGAGCGGCACCCATCCGACCTCGAAAACGGCAAGTTAGTCGTTTTGACAAGCGGCCGTCCGGCGTTTCAGCAGCACGTAAAGCGCACCGAGGGTAGTGATACCACCCTTCTTTCGCATGTAGAAAGCCCTGCGCGCAGGGGCGTGAGAAGCCGCAATTTCGACAGAAGTAAAAAAGATCACGCAGCCCAGCGGCCGCGATGCCTCGGGACAGCGACGCACATAAGCGCATCGCTGTTCCGAAGGCTCTCTGCGTTCTTCGGGAGCACACCGGATCAAGGCGCAAAAGCGGCAAAGTTTGCCGTTCTAACACCTGGCCACGCAGGGTTTCCGAAACGTGTGAAACGCTCCGGGGGTAGTGATACCACACCCATCCGAAACGCCCCCTGTTTCGGCGTGTATGCCGCTGTGTGCGATCTTTCTCAGAAAGCCGAGTGTGTACCCGCTTTCACCCGTGAAAGCAAACGTGGGGCGTTTGTGCCGGAGGTGTTGAAGTCCGTGTGATCGATGCGTTGGAAGCGTTGGTATGACTACGTTTCCTGCGCTTTTCGCGGCTTTTCCGAGGACGAAAAAGAAAGCAGGATAAAGGGCTGGCGTCGGAACCGACGCTCTGCCCGGTCACTTCTGCCCGCAGTGCGGGCAGTTGACGGGGGTTTTAGCGCAGTCGGTTGTGACGCCTTTTGTGGGAAATTTCAGAGCGGCTGGCGTCTTGGTTCCCGCAAACGCAGATGTTCCAAGGATTTTGGTGGTGCCTTGTGGCCGTTTTAGAAGGAAATCGAGGTAATCACCTTCGCGTGACAATGGTGCAAGACAAGCATGTTTTTGAGTCACTGTAGTCAATGAAAAGGACTTCTTGACCGTTCGAAAATTGCACCGCTGAAAACCTGCTAAAAAGTCAAGTCCAAATTAACAAAGAAAAGTTATCGGCAGAAAAAAGAGCATAGCAAAGCAGAGACGGCAAAACGGATTGTTTGGCCGCCTCAAATACAAAGTATTGGAGATCTCAGCTTATTCTATTGCCGGTAAGCTGCGGTAGAGTTCTGTGACCTTGCCATAATAGACGCGGAGGAACTTATTCAGGCCTGCCACCATGGCGAGTTTACCGCTTTTTCCCTCGCTGCGTTTTTTCTCAATGAACGTAAAGATCGGATCGTTTGCCGGTTTATGCATCACATAGCTCTGCATGACTTCGTACCCGGTCTTACGCAGATAGCGATTTCCCCGCTTGGAGATATGCCGGTTATTCGCGCAGAATTTGCCGGACTGGTACGGCGGCGCATCAATGCCGGCGTATGCGATGAGAGCCCGCTTGCTGTGAAAGCGGCGGACATCCCCGATCTCCTCTCCGCAATCAGGCGCGGAGCCAGCGTGTCCCCGATGCAGGGCATTTCGCGCACGAGAGAATATTCCGGCAGAGTCTTGGCGAGAGCCTGCATCTGTGTTAAAATAGCGTCACGGGACGCCTCCACTGTGTGGAGGACTCGTATCGCTTCCGTAATGACGATCTGCGTGGATGGTGCATTGGGAAGCACAGGGATACCGTTTTGAGCTGTGGCAAAGATGAGCGCTGCCATACGTTCGTGATTGCGGTATCCCTTTTTTTCCGCCCATTTGCAATAATCCTTCCGAAAGCGCGTTTCTCCCATTTTGAGGATGTGAGCGGTGTGACGATACCGCAGGACAAAGTCCGAAAGCTTGTGCCGTCCGGCATGGTCGTTCATGAGCTCCTGCATACCGGGCAAAACCTGGTCACAGATGGCGTTAAAATCGACCTTTGCCTTGATCAGAATGGAGGTCATCTGGTAATACTGCCGCGCCAGAAGCTGAAGCTCCCGATATGTATCTTCTGGCAGTCTGGCCGGTTGAAGCTCCTGCCAATAGGCCAGGCCGTACAAAGCGATCTGCATGGCGTCGATTTGATCGGTCTTCACCCTGCGGATGCTTTGTGAGCAAAAACCGCTTCATCCGCAGCGAGTTGACAACGGAGACGAATATTCCGTTCTCCAACAATGCGGCTACCACCGGGCAATGGTAGCTGCCGGTGCTTTCCAGAACGACACGAACCTCTTCACCGCTGCTGCGCAGCAGCGAAACCAGCATCCGACATCCCTTCCCTCGTGTGCTGAACTTCAAACGGAGTGTACACGATTTCTCCTCCCTGGCTTCATTCCGCACACGGTGCTTTTTCCTTTGGACACATCGATCCCGATACTGAGCATGGGCATTCCTTCTTTCCTGATAAAATATTGCAATGCTTCCGCACCGGCTTATTACGATTCAATTTGGTTCGTGACGCGCACGGCATAGCCGGAGCAACCTGCTCAATCGAATCTTTATAACAAGAGGACGGAGGACTGTTTACAGCCCGAGCGCTTGGCTCACCAAAGAAACCGTCCATCCATTGCCCTCCCATTATAACAAAAAAATAAGCATAGCTTCCGAGGCTTCCTATACGCTTCGGGTGCTATGCTTATTTTGTACCAAACAGAGCAAAGGTTGACACACAAAACCAGCTGAAAAATATTCCGATCTTCCGAAAAAATCAGTAGACTTTGTGCCGCTTCTGTGGTAGTTGTTTGTGCTACCGAAAACGAAGGAGGCACAGACATGGCAAAGAAACGAGCAAACGGTGAAGGCAACATCCGAAAGCGCAAGGATGGACGCTGGGAAGGGCGCTACACTGCCGGATATGACGAAAAGACTGGAAAACGGCTAATCAAGAACGTCCTCGGCAAGACACAGGCAGAGGTAAAAGAGAAGCTGGCAAAGGCAGTCGCAGAAGCGGAAACCGTCGATGTGCGACGGGCAGACGAGTATACCCTCGGCACATGGCTGCAAACGTGGTATGAGCTATACGCAAAACCGCACCTGCGGTTCTCGACTGCAGAGTATTACCGGCACGGCATTGAACTACACATTGTACCGCGTATCGGAGACATTCCGCTGAAAAAACTGACCGGACGCGATTTGCAAAGGGTTGTACAAGGACTTGCGGGAACACGGACGGCTCCGCGAAGCGCAGCAAGGGAAAGCAGCCAGGGGCTGAGTGATTCCACGATTCGCGGCATTCACACGATGCTGCACAACGCACTCGACCGAGCGGTTAAAGAACGACTGATCGTGCGAAATCCGGCAGACGACTGCGTCCCGCCCAAAATTCCGAAGTACGAAATGAAGATCCTGCCGCCAGAGCAGATCAAGTCCTATCTGACCGCAGCCGACCAGCGTGGCGTCTTGCCAATGTTCTATCTCGAACTCATCAGCGGTTACGAAAAGGTGAACTGGTCGCGCTCCAATGGTCAGACTTGGACATTGAGAACAAGACGATCTCTGTCAGCAAGCAGGCGGGACGCAACAACGCAGGCGAACCCGATATCACCCGCCCGAAAACGGAAAACTCGATCAGAAAAATCTCAATCCCGCAGGATGCCGTTGATCTGCTGATCGCAGAACACCAGAAACACCCCAGCAATCCATGGATGTTCCCATCCCCGAAAACGGGCGAGATGTACCATCCGGATTCGGTGGTCAACATCCACAAGAAAATCCTGAAGGACGCGGGATTGGAACACCTGAGATTTCACGACTTGAGACACACATTCGCGACCTTGGCACTACAAAACGGCGTGGACGTAAAGACAGTATCCAGTATGCTCGGTCACTTTGACGCAGGGTTTACCCTTCGCACCTACACCCACGTCACGCGGCAAATGCAGGAGAGCGCCGCCGAAAAGATGGGTAATTTCATGGCACAAGTGATGTGAACAAGCAGCAAAAAACACAGAGCGTCGGAGAGGATACCCACGCATCCTCTCCCGACGCTTTCTGGACATTTCGCCGTGTGGGTCACGGTGTGGGTCAGGCGGTTTTGTTGCCTGAAAATCCGAACAAATAAAAAGAAAACCCGCGAAAATCTTACGATTTTCACCGGTTTCTGGAGCTAGTGGCCGGACTTGAACCGGCGACCTGCTGATTACGAATCAGCTGCTCTACCGACTGAGCCACACTAGCATCCCGATTGCTAAATAATATAGCACGTTTTTCCCGGCCGCGTCAATCTTTTTTTCGCGGGGGAGCCGGTTTTTTGTAAATGTCTCTATAATATGCACAAATGTCCGCGAGAAAATTCTATGATTTCGATGTAGCGATTTAAATTGAATTGAAAGTAAGTTTATGGTATCATAATCGGGGAAGTTTTTCTTCAGGAGAAAGAAAGGATGGACGCGGGCGTCCGGAAAGGAGAACATGGAAGCTATCATCATTTCTTTACCGGTACATTGAATACCGTCGCCTGAAGCTGTATATTTTTGCCATGTACGATCGTCGGCGGTTTGTACCTGACGATCCGCAACCGTGGGATCAGTTCACGCGCTTTGGCTACGCGATGAAGCGGTCGGCAAAGATGTTCAAGAAGCAGGCCGGCGCGGGCGCCGTCACCGGGCTGCCGCTTCGCAGGCCGTTACTACGGCGCTGGCCGCGACGGTCGGCACCGGTAACATCGTCGGCACCTCGCAGGCCATCGCCCCTCGGCGGCGCTACGGCGCGGTGTTCTGGCTGGCTCGCTCGCTGCTCGGCATGATCATCCGGTATTCCGGAGGCATATTTCATCAGTACCGGGAACGTGGACGCTAAGGGCGACTGGGTCGGCGGCCCCATGTACTATATCAAAAACGGCCTCGGCAAGGCTGGCAGTGGGTCGGCGTGCTGTTCTGCGTGTTCGCGGCCATCACTCCTTCGGCATCGGCAACATGTCGCAGGCCAACTCCATCGTCGGCTCGCTCAACGACGCTGTCGACGCGTTCCCGCCGCCGCTGCTGAGCGCGGTATGCTGAACTTCATCCTCGGCATCGTTTGGCGCGTCGGCATCCTCTTCGGCGGCATCAAGCGCATCGGTGCCGTGGGGAAAAGCAGCCATCGCCCATGCGGCGGCTGATACCAAGAGCCCCGTCCAGCAGGGCCTGTACGTATTCGAGGTCTTTGCCGATACTATCGTCATCTGCACCCTGACCACTTGACCATCATCTGCAGCGGCGTGGATATCACCTTCGGCCACGGTCGGCTCCAGCTGATCACAGCCGCATTTGCCACCATGTTCGGCCAGAAAAGCCTGCTCCTCGTCGCATTCTTCCTGATGCTTTCGCGTTCACAACGATCCTTGGCATGTCGTTCTACGGCAGCCGCTGCGTCCAGTATCTGTTTGGCCTCAGGGTTTCGAAGGCCCATTGCATCCCGTTCGTTCGCACTGTCCGGCGCGTTGTGGCGAAGCTGACGAAGCGAGTAGCTCGATGGCTACAAGCTGGCAAATAAAGCAGCGGCCGCAGGCCGTTCAAAGCGGCCTGCGGGACATTTCTGGCAGCGGGAGTAAGCGGCGATGCGGCAGCTTCAGAATCGTGGGCGCGGGTCTACCGCCATTTCAAAGGCGATTATTATCTCGTGGAGGCGCTGCTTCTGAGCCGTGCGTGATCTACCGAAAGCTCTTAGGACGCCGGCCTTATCCGTCCGGAGCAAGGTCGACCGGGAGATTATCCCGATGCGGAACAGGAATACCGCTTCGCGCTTTCGGACATCCCAGCGCCGCCGACATGAATAAAACCGCGTCCGCCCTACACTGGCTTTGGAAAGCCTGCGCAAATAGGAAAACAGCAGTTCTTGACAGACGAACTGGGCCTGGCGGAGCTATTCCCGCAGGCCGTATTTGTTTTGACCCTGTCCAGCTTTTCCAGCATCGGCTCTGCGCCGAGCCAGAGAGAGAACGTAGCGACTGCACGTACCAGATCGACCGGAATGCCGGTGATGTAATAGCTCATGATGATCTTCCAGCTGATCGTTTCTGACCACATGAGCGCGGGACGCGGGATCTAATACGCCGAAGATCACGGTAGAG
>VOFK01002523.1_pt1 | contig 15873 bp, 27 predicted proteins | sample 5384121 | NCBI WGS metagenome assembly VOFK01 (sample SAMN12384730, study PRJNA508395) | human gut metagenome | isolation source: healthy gut J | host: Homo sapiens
ATACAGATCGTTGCTACAAAAAAATAACGGTAAATGCTTTCTGCAGGAAATCTTTTGCTTTCTCCCACAAAAAGCTGCATAACATTTTTTTCAGCCCCGGCAGACGATAATTTGGCAGCTCCATGACAAACGGAACCGCATCTCCACGGAACAGTGTTTTCCGATACAACAACGCAACCAGGATCCCAATCACAATTCCGGTCAGATACAAAGCACACATCACGAGTGCTCCATACTCGAAAAATGCGCTGGTAAAAATGCATAAATCGGCAGTTTTGCCGAACAGCTCATAAACGGAGTCAGCAAAATCGTCATCTTCCGGTCTCTCTCACTCGGCAGCGTGCGGGTCGACATCACCGCCGGAACTGTACATCCAAATCCGACCAGCATCGGCACGATGCTTCTTCCGGAAAGTCCGATCTTTCGAAGCAGCTTGTCCATAACAAAGGCAACTCGTGCCATGTATCCACTGTCCTCCAACAAGGAGAGAAAGAAAAAAATAATGTTACGATAATTGGCAGGAAACTCAGTACACTTCCGACTCCGGCAAAAAATACCGTCAATGATCAGTCCGTGAAGCACTTCATTGACTCCCGCTGCCGTCAGCGCACGGTCTGTCACATTAGACAGTGCGTCAATCCCCATGGCAAGCAGGTTCTGTAAAAAAGCGCCGATCACATGGAACGTAAGGAAGAACACCAACAGCATAATACCGATAAAACATGGAATTGCTGTATATTTTCCGGTAAGAATCCGATCGATCTTCTCACTGCGGATCCGCTTTCCCGGCTTTCCTTCGGCTTTACTACCGTTTTCGCACACCTTTTTCGATGAAATTAAAACGCATATCCGCAATCGCCGCACTGCGATCGAGCCCACGCTCTTTTTCCATCTGTACAATCAAATGTTCAATTGCTTCGTGCTCATTCTCGTCCAGTTCCAGTTTCTGCAGAATCAGATGATCCCCCTTCAATGATCTTAGAAGCTGCAAAACGCAGAGGAATTCCCGCATGCTCTGCGTGATCCTCGATCAGATGGCTGACTGCATGAATACAGCGGTGCACGGCTCCACCAAACTCATTTTCACTACAGAAATCCTGTCGTCCCGGCCGCTCCTGATATTTTGCGATATGCAGTGCATGCCTTACCAGTTCATCCACTCCCTCATTTTTTTTGCAGCAGAAATCGGACCACCGGCACACCCAGCATCGCTTCCATCCCGTTTACATCCACCGATCCTGAATTTCCGGTCATCTCATCCATCATATTGAGTGCCACAACCATCGGGATATCCATTTCCAGCAGCTGCATCGTCAGATACAGATTCCGCTCGATATTAGTTGCATCAACAATGTTAATAATCGCCTTTGGCTTCTCATTCAGCACAAAATTTCTTGAAACAATCTCCTCACTGCTGTACGGAGACATAGAATATATTCCCGGCAGATCTGTCACCAGAGTGTCTGAGTATCCTTTGATCGGTCCATCCTTGCGGTCAACCGTAACTCCCGGAAAATTTCCAACATGCTGGTTAGAACCGGTAAGCTGATTAAACAGAGTTGTCTTTCCACAATTCTGATTTCCCACCAGCGCATATGTAAGCCTCGTCTTTTCCGGCAAAGGGTTTCCATCCCCTTTTACATGATACTTTCCTTCTTCGCCCAGTCCCGGATGAACCGACTGATTAATGTTTCTGGCTCCTTCATGCTTTCTGGTACGGGAAGAAATCTGCTCAATTGTAATCTGATCTGCATCTGCCAACCGAAGAGTCAGCTCATACCCATGGATCTGCAGTTCCATCGGGTCGCCCATTGAGCAAACTTAATCACCGTCACTTCCGCTCCCGGAATCACTCCCATATCCAGGAAATGCTGGCGTAACGCACCCTCACCGCCTACGGTTTTAATGACTGCACTTTTCCCGATTTCCAATTCTTTTAATGTCATATTGTCTTATCCTTTGCATTCTTTCTTTTTTGTGTTATTGATAATTTTTCTTAAATTTATACACGTAAATTACTAAAAAGAGAAAGTTTTTCAATAAGAAAATATGGAAAAGAACAAGTCTATAAAGTTAGTTTTTTTGTACATGGAAATTGTTTCTTCATTCGTCTCCCCGTAAATAAAATAATAGTCGATCTGATCCTCGCCCAGTGTACTGATGTAAGGCCCATAGGTTTTTGATATTACAGAGCAAAACGGTTTCTTTTTGCCGCTATCCCAAGCCCATACCCCTTCCTGGATAAAACAAGAGGCATCCGCATAGGCTTTCCTCCAAAAAGAAATATACTTTGCCTTTGCACGCAGCACGAGCAGATCCGTAGAAAGAATTCCCTTTGCGTTAATCTTTTCCGAAGAATCCCATTCAAAAAATTCCCAGGTCTGCTGATCCATAATCAGGCGCGGTTCCGCGGAGCGTTCCTTTAACAGAACCGTCCCATCTGCTGTTTCAAATTGTATGGCACCTGTTTTTTATCAATCACAGCACTGACTTTTTCCGTGGAAACTTTTAATGCCGTCTTTGACTCTCTGACACTCCACGAAAAACATCCGTTGCCTCCGGTTTCCAGTAGGTATCCTTGATTTCTGTCGTCACACCTTTGACGAAACTTACCCCTTATCACCTCGGTGTCATCGGTGTCAGCCGAAGAATTCCTGCCATACTTGCAATGTCTATATGCTTTCTCGTTTTTTGGCCCATTTCACCGTATAATTCATGCGGGAATGTCCACGTACCGGTAGCAACCGGTTATCCGGCAGATCCCCCAAATGCATAAGGAGACGGATTGCTCTGCGCAATCTCCGGGGTATTCGACACCTTTGAAACCGGATGGATGACAGATTTCTCTTTCTCGGGTACAGACTTCTCTGAAACCGGATGGATGACAGGTTTTCTCTTTCTTGGGTACTGACTTCTCTGAAACCGGATGGATGTCAGGTTCCTCTTCCTTCGGTGTAGACACCTCGATCCGTTCCAACCGATATAACTTCGCGCATTGCGTTCCCTTATCTGCCTCCGTCCGTCGCTGCTGCTCTATTTCTTTTTGCGTAAAGGTTTTTTTCTTTTCATATTCCTTTGCCTTGGTCAGTGTTTTCTGCTGCAAACACTTTCTGCTTTTTCTCTTTTGAAACCGGATCTGTCAGAATTCTGCTCAGATTTCCGTGATACAACACCACAAGCTCATGCAGCGCGCGGGTTGCCGCAACATACAAAAAGTTTCACATGTCCGTTATCTGCCGGCTATTTTTTCTGCGTCGGATCATACAAAAGAACCGCATCAAACTCCAGTCCTTTCGTGTAGGCAACCGAAAGCACCATAACACCGTCTCCAAATTCCGTAGTCCCCGGGTTACAGTCCACAATCTCCATATAAGATTTCAACTGTTCCGCCAGCTCTGCTGCCTTTTTCCTCACGACAGATCACCGCAATCGTTTCATATCCATCTTGCTGCCACTTCCGGATCGTGTGTGTACCGTCTCTTCTAAAAGCGCTGTTGCATCCGGCTGTTTCTCCACCCGCACGGCTGCTCCATGCCGGATAATCGGTTCCACCGGATACACAGCAAAATCTCCATGCCGCAAAATATCATTTGCAAATTTGGAAATTTCCACCGTATTCCGGTAACTTTTCCGCAACAGCCCAAACGCATCATACGTGCCGGTCAGCACCAGTTTCCGCAATTCCTCCCAGTCATTTAGCCCATACCGGAAATGTATGTTCTGGGAGGTATCCCCCATGATCGTGTATGTGCATCCCCGCAGACAATAGTGCAGACAGCAATATGCCATCATTCCAAAATCCTGTGCCTCATCGATGACCACATGACTGGCCTCCCGCACCGGATCAGTTTCCTTGATCCGCTTGTAAATATAGGCAAGCGCTGCAAGATCGTATACATCAAAAGAAGTTTCTGGTATATCTACTTCTTTCCCGGCAACTGCCTGCACCTGTAAGAATTCCCGGTAAAAATCGTAAATAGATGTCTTCCATTTTCCATCTCCAAAAAAAGAAGCATATTTCTTATCCAGTGCCTTTTTTACTTTTGCCGGATAGGATATTTGTTTTCCCAGAACTTCGTTTTCGTATTTGGAATATAAAAACCTCGTTGAGCATAAAATTTTGCTCTGCATGGAAAGATCGGGATGTTCCCGCAGATAAGTATTGATCAGCACATGCCCGACCAGAAGTGTCTTTGTGTTTTCCAGATAAACTTCCTCGTGTGAAATTTCCCTCTGTTCATAAGCTGCACAATATAATTCCAGATCATGAAACCACTCACGGTTTCCTTTCTGCGCATTCTTTTCATCATCTTTTTCCAGGAGGTGAAAACGATATTTCCGTTCATCCCAATCCTCATACAACAGGCGGATGAACAGCTGCTCCATCGTCAGCTGACGGATTCCATACACATCAAGTTCGGCAATACCCCCGTAATGTAATTCAAGAGTATCCGGTTGCTCCCTATAATATAGAAATCTTCCGGCCGGAAATCATCGCTGTAATTGTATAAAATATAGGAAATACGGTGCATCGCCACTGTCGTTTTTCCGGAACCGGCGACACCCTGCACAATGATGTTCGTTTTCGGCGAACGGCGGATAATGAGGTTCTGCTCTTTCTGGATCGTCGCAATGATCTCACCGAGCACCGCTTTTTTGTTCTTCGCCAGATACTTTGTCAGAAGCTCATCGTTCGCTACCACATCGGAATCAAAAAAATCTTTCAGATGATCATTTTCAATCTCATACGTGCGTTTCCGTTTCAGGTCAATCGTAAAGGTTCCCTCCGAACTGACGGTATACTGACATGGCTTCCCCAGACCACTCTCATAATATACCGATGCAATCGGTGCTCTCCAGTCCAATACGACCGGTTCCGAGTTATTTTTTGCAATTCCCACTCTTCCGATATAGTAAGACTCGTCCCCTTTTACATTCGGATCTTTGAAATCAATTCGTCCAAAATACGGTTTCCTGCGCGCTTTCTCATAACGCACCAGATCATACTCATTTTCCTTCAGACGCGCGGTTGCATTATTCCACAACGCCAGGCCTTCCTTATCCTGTGCCTCATACACGTCCAGCAGGTCTTCCAGATCCTCGTTCACTTTCCGGATATCTGCTCTGGCGCGTTCAAGATTTTGCTGTGCAATCCCGATAATCTCCTGCAGTTTTTGTTCTTCGGCCTCCCGCGTCAGTCCCGGAAGCATGTTTTTCTGTTCCAAATGTATTACCCTCCTGTAATTTACAGAATGTTTGAAAGACACAGGTTTCGCAACCGGCGTGTCAGGAAAACGTGCCTGCATCTTTTTCTGTGCTCCCATAAGGATCGTGATATCCTGTTCCGGCAGATTTGCAAAATATGCGCCCAGCCAGCCATCCCAGCCATATTCTCCCTTTACACAGATTCCCTGCTGCAATTCAGGTGCCACACATCTCCGCATAAAATTTGCATAGGTATACCCTTCCAGTCCGATCCACTGCTGCATTGCCTGCTGCTGGTTTTGCCGACATACTGCCAGCTTGTCCCAGGTGCAAATACCAGTGGACATGCCGCAATTTTTTCTGCCATTTCCTGTGTGCTCACCGGGTGATCACTTTCCAGACGCGCACATGCTTCCTCAAACACTTTGTTGTGACTGCGGGTCCACCCATGGTCTGTTCCTCCGGATGTGCCAGCCCTGAAGTCATCGCCAAAAAGAGCATGCATCAGTATCGGCCTCTCCGGTGTATACAATTTTCCGTCTCGCTCCACTTTCTGGTGTGCAAATGCCGGAAGGATATCCGCTACCGGCTCGTACAGATCAAGCATTCCTCTTTCCATCAGAATCATTGCCGCCACTGCTGTAATCGGTTTTGTCATGGAATATAACCGGAAAATAGTATTCCGTTCGATTGGTTTTTCCGCTTCCCGGTCCGCCCTTCCAGCCTGTGCATAGACCAGTTCTTCATTTCCTTTTTTGTTATGAGAAGATTAGCACCCATGACTTCGCCGGAGGCGATGGAATGTAATATCAGATCTGTAGCCTGTTGCGTTAATTTTTTCAACATTTTTTTCTCCCTGTTTCATCCGTTTTTCACTATTTATAAAATTTTTACTCTTAATTCGTAGAATGTGCAATTTATTTTACTTTAAAATTAAAAAAAGAAACGGTCACCATACTTTCAACTTTAAAAAATACAGTGACCGTTCTACTCGGTTTCGCTATTCAATTTTTATTCCTTTCTTTTTTTTGTAATTTAATTCTTCCAGCTCACAAATGCTTCCACCTGTTTAGAAAATTAGTGATATGTATGCTCTATATTGAATAATAATCTGAAGTATGCTCTCTCGCTTTTTATAGAATGAACTTCTTCCGCACATCCTACCCTCAAATTACCTTCCGTGGTATCTTTCCGCAGTATCTTCATCTGTAAAATGTCTGTACATATCCATTGCCTTCCATCGTCTCTGTTATCCTCTACTAATAACTTTAAGAATTATTCTCATCCATTTGAAAAAGGCTTTTTTTTTCCCGCTGAAAACTATCAGACACTACCACACTTACCATGAAGTTTTGAATTTTACTTATCGTCCCATTGGACTGTACCTCCTCTTCTCATTCAATTCCTGCTTACTCCAAGCTTCTCTTTATTTCCAATTGGCTTCCCAACCGCTTGGTTCGATTGGAAGTCTTGTGTAATTAGGTCTTGTTTGTTTTGTTGACTGTATATTACCATATGTGTTTTGTATTGTCAACTATTTTGCTTAAAATTTTTATTTTTTCTCTTTATTTTTTTTATCTATCCTTAAATTGTGTATGTTTTATATTCAAATATATATTTTTAACTGAAAGTTTAAAATACAAAAAACACGGCAAAAATCCTGATAATACAGTCCCATCTTCTTTAAGGTTTCATCGATTCCCGCCATTGCCTGCTCATATGTCTTGTGCTCTGCTGCAACTTTAGACACAACAAATAAGTCTTCTCTCGGGATTCCACAGGTGCACCCCTTCCCCGACACCACGCTTCATTAAAATAACTCTGCGCCGTATCAATTGCACGGTATCCAACTTTAAGCGCATCGAGTACGCATCTTTCACATTCTTCCTTTGTACCCTGATATACGCCGTATCCGAGGATCGGCATCTTCACTCCATTGTTCAATGTAACGTATTCCATTTGCAATTCCTCCTTCTTGAAACATCAGCCCATTTCATTTTATCTGTCCTTATTATAAAAGAAAAACGAGACCTGATAAGAAGTCTCGTTTTGTTATGCAGTATAAACCTTTAGGTTTGCGCTTATACACATCATCCTTATTTGATCTGCCGGATAGCCTTTATCAATCGCTTGACCTTATCCGACGGGGTTTTCGAGTGAAGTATTCCAAACGGCATGGTGTAATCCCATTCCACCGGAATAATTTTGATCAACGGATGAACACTTTCCCAGCTTTTGAACGCAAGAAGAACCTCATTCTTATTCTCATTCTCACACCAGTTAAACGCTTCCACATTATACAGATCAAAAATCTACGATGTTGATTTCCGGATGATTCCTGATCATATCATCTCTTAACCGATCTCCGTAATAACTCCAGCCTCTTTGCATGAGCATGAAATTTTCTCCCGCCAGATCATCCAATGTAATCTTTTTCTTTTCCGCCAGCCTATGATGAATCGATACCGCTACACAAAACGGTTCTCTTGAGATCTCAGTGCCGTCGCATCCTCTGAGTTTTAACATTGTTTCATCAAATATTCCGGCTACAACATCGATATTCTGCCCCAGATTTGCCAATATCTCTCTTGCATTCTCCAAGGTGTTTTCAAATGTGATCAGCTTAAACTTTATATCTGGATATAGATTCTGGATCTGTGGCCACAGATCCACAAATACCTGTGGCGGCGTCATCGGCGAGATTCCGACGCGTATCACATCGTCCGATACCTGCATTGCCTCTTTCGCCCGCTGCACCGACTCCTTGCAATACCCGATGATATATTTTGCGTCATTGTAGATCGACTGTCCGGCTTCCGTTACCACAAGCCCTCTGTGCGTCCTGTCAAAAAGCTTCATACCAAGACTTGCCTCAAGCGAATTGATCTGTTTGATGACCGCCGGAGCCGATATATACAACTGTTCCGCTGCCTTGCTGAAACTTCCCGCCTCAACAACGCACAAAAACGTATCCAACTGCGGATTATACATCATGTCCGTTTCCTCCTACAATGAATTTAACACTCCCTGGATTCCGTCACGCTCGTAGATTCCCCTTATAATAGGCAACTTCCTCCTCGATCAGCTGATCGATCACCTGCATGCCGAGAAGTTCCACCGGAGCTTTATCATCCGTCAAAAATATAATCGCCTTTTCCGTATGGAGTGCTATCCGCGTATACCGTCTCCATCATGTTTCTTAAATCAGCATTTGTGATCTGCTTTGTATTTGCCTGCAGATTCTCCATGATCGACGGATTGTTCGATGCAAAAAGCTCGCGGTTCGTCGTATTCGCCACATCAACCGTATATACTCCGCGTCAAACACCTGACCGATCGTATCGGAGAGATACTGATTGATGTTGCCATCTCCGCTGCCGCGCATGTTCATATTTACGACCATCACGCCGTCCTCGTTCAGATGATCCTTAACCAGTGTAAAAAATTCAACGGAAGACATCTGGAAAGGAATGGTGATGTCCTGATAGGCATCCACCATGATGACATCGTATTTCTTATCCATCGCATTCAGATAAGCTCTGCCGTCATAGGTCGTGACCGGCACATCCTCGGAGAGTGAGAAATACTTGCGCGAAAGCTGCGTGATCTTCTCATCGATCTCCACACCTTCCACGTTCATATCGCCGAAATATTTCCGGCACTGGGTCGCATAGGTTCCGGTTCCCATACCAAGGATCAGTACATCCATATCCGATGGATTCTTATCCGCCAGCATGAGCGGTGCCGCCATCGCGTAATCATAATACATGCCTGTCAGCCTGTCCTGCTTCATATAGACCGACTGCACACACCAAAAAGCACGTTGGTCGACAGTCTTACCGACGTGTCATCTTCCGATACCTGCAGATAATTGTAGACCGATTCACCCTCATAGGTGAGATTCTTCTCCCAGAATGCAAACGAATCCGAGTAACCAAGACCGCAGCACAGTGCAAAGATTACCACCGATACGATCACTTTCTTTTTTGCCTGCGCGGACATTGACAAAATACACGATTGCCAGAACCAGTAGAATTCCCGAGAAGAGCAGAAACGTGATAGACGTTCCGACCGCCGGAATCGTCACGAAGGTCGGCACAAACGTACCGATGATACTTCCGATCGTGTTGAATGCCCCGAGTGTACCGACTGTCTTACCGTTATCATCCAGACTGTCCACCGCATATTTTACAAGCGACGGTGTCACGGTTCCCAGTAAGAAAAGAGGAAATACAAAGATGACCATACATGCTGCAAACGCTGCAATGATCAAAAAATTATTGCTCACCGTAAAAATCAAAAGTGCCGAGATTCCGAGCACGATATATTTGCCCACCACCGGAATCAGAGCGATCCAGATCGCAGCGATCAGGATTCTCGTGTACAAGCGGTCCGGATTCGGCGACTTGTCCGCACTTCTTCCTCCGTAAATATTGCCCAGCGCCATGGCGATCATAATCGTTCCGATGATGATCGTCCATACGATCTGCGAAGAGCTGAAATACGGCGCCAGAAGGCGGCTGGCTCCCAGCTCTGCCGCCATGACGGACATTCCCGCAAAAAACTCCGTCAGATACAAAAATAACTTATTCTTTAAAATTACGGTCTGTTTCATATTGCCTCCCTACTTTAAGCTGTTACGTTTATATTACAACTTAAAAGTAGGGATCCAAGTCAATACTTTTTCTTTTCGAGACGCTTCTGGGCTTCTTTTTCTTCTCTTTGATGCGTTTTTTGCTTATGCATCTCTAAGATCTTTTTTCTCCCACGTATCTCTCTTGTCCTTGTCCAGCTTCGTTTTTCGCGCGATCTCATCCCCGTTATCGTCTTCCGTGATCGCCCAGCCGCTCACACTGCCATCCGCATTGATGATCGTTCCTGCCGCTTTCACATGGGGAACCGGCAGGCGCCCAGTCCATGGCGCCGCTTGAGATCAATTTTGCACAATCATAGATCAAAGCCTCATACTCGATCCGCTTGTCCGGATTATTCTGCATCTGTGCCAGAATAATCGGTGCGATCTGAATATTATTCGTACCTTTCTGCGAAAAAGCCTGCGTGTTTGTCGAGAAGTTCACGCCCGGGTAGCGATCCAAGAGTCCATTTAATGTCGCGGATTCTCCACTGTCCGCTTTCACTTTTGCATAACTTAGAGCTGCTTCCGACACCCAACTGTTTCCAACTTTTACTGCCATGTTTTCCCTCCTGTTATACTCTTACTGAATGTACGAATATTCGTATCATACACATCTGCGACACTTTCCTGCATCTGTGCCTTTTTTCGTGCTGCCTCCCGCTGCGCCTTCATCAGTTCCTTCATTCTCTTCCTGCATATTCTTTAACATCACTCTGTCCTCCTGTTCTTTACTGAACCAATCATAACGCTGATTCTTTAGAATTACTGTGGTGTTAATAAACAGAGATATACTCTTTATTTTAGTGATACTGTTGCATGTGCACAACCAATTTCATACTGTCCGTTTTTTTGTGTATGCGCTTACAAGATCATGTACGAAAAATAAGGAAGGGTGCAGTCTGTACACCCTTCCATGCAGTTTCAAATCATACAAAGCCTGTTCATTTCTCTCTCATACCGAAACGGATGATCCGACAGAATTTCATCTGCTGGAACTTCTTCCCGATTGACACTATAAACCATTTCCTGTAGCACCTGTTCATCCAGCCATGTCTTTTCTGACATGACAATTGTTTCATGTATACTACACGGTATAATGATATGATTTTCACCTGCCATGTCTGCAATAATTTTGAGAAGTCCATCATAACAGATCACACCTGCACCATTTATTCTAAAGATATTTGTCAATATCAACATGTCATCCACGCCTTCCCTGTACCGCAATCACTGGTTTTATTGAAGCCCCATCATGTACCACCAGACCCCGATAAGTATATCCATTATTCTTTTTTTAATCTCTTTTATCTCTATCGGGCAACCTAATTTTTTTCCACTGCATTTTTCAACTTTTCCAAGTATTCCTCATATCTCATAGCGTCCTAACCTCCATATCTTAATTAGCAGGGAGATTATAACGCTCGGGGTCTGGGGTTCAATAGGCAAAGTGCCGGATTCTTCACTACCTATACAAAAAAAAAAGACCAACGATCCATCTTCTGAATCGTTGGTCAAATGTTGTGTCAAACTTGTGTCAACGCTATGTCTCCAAACGCTGAAACCCTTGGTATTACTAGGTCTACTCGCAAACGTATGGCATCATAGCCAAGGTTCAAGGGAGCCTTGCCATCCACGTACCATTCCTTATTTTTCAACGAATCTTGTCCGAAAAGGTATCTGTACTGTTTTCACTCGTTAATACCCTGATTTTGTAAACTGTCCCACCAATCCTGCGATAAAAAAATCCAGCTTCACATGAGCCGGACTTTCTATTGCCATTATTTAGTTTTTCTGCCTCCATAATCAATCCTTGCCTTTCTCTCTGATAAAAATTATAATTGTTTTCATGCTTCCGTTTCGTGTAACCGAAGCTTTTTATTTATCCATACTTCATAGCCTTTTTGCTCCTTTCTGTAATTGCTTTAGTGATAAAAAGAATTACTCTCTTCACTAATAGGAGAAATACGGCTACAAAATCGGAAGTGTTTTGAAATTATTTTTGAAAAAATTTTTAAGGACTGATTAAATTGCCAAAATATGAGGAACTAAAAGCTTTCCGCAAACAAAACTTAATACCGGAATACAACGATTCTTCCAGTGAGAAAACTATGCTGCACAGGGAAGCTCGTGCATTGGCAATCAGCCGTCTTGAAGAAAGTGCACGAACCGAGGAAGAATTCGCAAATGTTATATCGTGGTGGGATAAACTTGATGACAACAGGGAACGCAGAGAGCGATACCATGAAATCGGACGCTCTGAAGTACCGCTTGAATGGCACGCCTCTGATTATGTCCTGCCCGGTAATGCCAACTATGACATGGTACTGTGGCAACAGATACTTGCCGGCGATTTTATTGATTATATCTTTGATGAGCCGGATTACATCCATGAGCTTGTACGCAGTCAGGATTTATGCCTGATATTAAAGAATATGAAAGAACACCAGAAACAGCTTTTTTGTACTATGTGATTGTCCGGTCATACTCCACTCTCCAATACGCTGAGCTGAATGGAAAAACAGACCGCAATGTGCGTGGTGTAAGGGAAACTGCCATAAAGCAGATAAGAAAGAAATATAAGACTGCTCTCGAAACAAGGCTGCTTCATCTGCCTTGGACACTTACATTGGACGAAAAATATTTTTTGAAAACGGGGTAAGAACTAAAGACGAAAAGAATTCTGAAAAACAGTGACTATGCTACCTGAAATATATAACAGGGTAATATGATACTTTTAATGTTTTGTCAAAAAGAAAATTGCGTTGAAATTTCAGAATGATAACCCTTGACCTATAATGTGTAATCGAATAGAATTGTTAATAGATTACAGTTTCTTTATATAGAAGTTATACGAATTGAATTTCAGACGATTGCTCTGATTCCAGTGAAATCAGATTGGAGGCTTTTTCATGAAAAATCTATTTGAACATACCAGTTCCCCATGGATACGGTACAGCAGTTATGAATACCGCACTGCCGAAGATGGAACTTTGTATATTGTAGTATCTGCGGATGCCAAACCAGAAATGTATAACCCTATGAAAGATGCAGAATCACTTGTACTGGCTGCTGTCAATATCGGTTTGCAGGTCATGCATAAAGCACCAGAAGATGAACTGAAAAGTATGGTTCTTCGTTTCATCAATTCCTACGGATTTTTTAGAAGGCTTTATGACTGCACTTCCGACAACTGCGGAATTTATCACCTATGAATCTGTATATCTTCCAAAAAACCATTTTATTAAAGAAGAATCTCTATCAACAGAAAGTTATCTCGATTATTTTTATCCGTTTGATAAGATGGATTTTCACAAAAAAGGGGTAGAATCAAGTTGGTCGGTATCCGACAAGGATGGCATTGCAATCGCACTTGCAACGGGAAAGAATCCACAGGCTGTTACGATGAGTTTTCAGAAGGAATATGCAGAACGCTATGACTGGCTGGTGAAAGAATTTTCCGACTGGGCGTTTACCTTTACTACAAGCTTCTTATATTATTTGGACTATGACAGTCTGGATGAACAGACAAAAAAACTGTATCGTCAGGGTATGTCTGCATTTGGCGGAATATCCCCGACTTACCATATCTCATTAGCGGAAAATGCCCCGGTTATCGTATGGAACTTCCATTCCCTGCTCGTCATGATCCAGATGTGCTTTTCTTTTTTTTTTTTTTTTTTTTTTTTTTTTTTTTTTTTTTTTTTTTTTTTTTTTTTTATTTTTATGCTTACGGATTCTGACTGCGATATGAAACTGTGTAAGCACTGTGGCAGGGCATTTATCGCAAGCCGTAAGGGAAATGAGTTCTGCTCTCCGAAATGCAAGAATCAGTATAATGTCTATAAGACAAGGGCTAAGAAAAATAAAACAGATGAATAATGAATAAATGACATATCTGGAGGAAATACTATGGACAATATGATTAGAATTGATAAAGATTATATCGAATGGCTGAAACATGTTAAAAAAAGATTTAAAAATACACAAATAAAAGCATCTATCAAGGTTAATGACGAGTTGCTTAGGTTTTACTGGTCAATCGGCAAGGATATCGTTAACATGCAGGCTGAAAGCAAATGGGGCGGTGCTTTTTTTGAAACTTTAAGTGAAGATTTAAAAAAGATGTTCCCAGGTGCAAAAGGATTTTCAACCACTAATTTGAGATACATGAAAAGATACTACAATTTATTTGGTGAAATTCTGCCCCAACTTGGGGCAGAAATTACCGGGAGGCTACAAATCTGCCTCAAGTTGTGGCAGAAATATATGCCATTCCATGGGGACATATAAAATTAATTGTTGATAAATGCAAAGATGAACCCGAAAAGCAATGTTCTTTCGTTGATGAAGTAATAAAGAATAACTGGTCAAGAGCTGTTCTTCTAAACTTCCTTGACACTAATCTATATGAACGCCAAGGCAAGGCAATAAGTAAATTTTCAAACAACACTACCGGCTTACACCGGTGATTTAGCTCAGGAAATAACAAAAGATCCTTACAATTTTGATTTTATTGCTTTAAATCGTGACTATAACGAAAAAGAATTAAAAGATGCCCTGACCGAAAAGGTTATGAATCTTTTAATTGAAATGGGAAAAGGGTTCGCCTTTGTCGGTCGAGAATACCCTTTACCTATAGAAGGCACAGAGGAATATATTGATTTGTTATTCTACCACCTAAACCTACATTGTTATGTCGTAGTAGAGGTCAAAATAAAAGAATTCAAATCTCGTGATATTGGTCAGATAGGTACTTATATAAACATTGTTGACGATATTGTCAAAATGGATTCCGATGGAAAAACTATTGGCTTGATCATCTGCAAAGAAAAAAATAATGTATTAGCCAAATATGCTGTTAACAGTTCCAACGAACCAATAGCAATTTCAGCATACGAATTATCGAATTTCTTACCAGAAAATCTTGCAACATTACTGCCTTCAACGGATGAGCTGGAATCTCGATTACTGCTAGATGAAGCAGTCAATGAGAATGATAATAACAACCAATAGCTCCATTCTCGTATATATGGTAAAGACAAAGCAGGAACCATGACGATTCCTGCTTTATTCTTATCTATAAATCAGATCATGCAACACTACTTCCTCTGCTCCGGATGTTATTCATCTTCCGCACCCATCCGAGCTGATCTACTGACTTCAAGTGCTCCGTCACACTTTCACGCTCAGCCATTCTTACCGTAAGCATATCCATCATGTCATTGCATTCCATATCTACTTCTTCCAGATGTTTCCACAATTTTTCCGTAAGGACCAGATGTGTATACATGGCATGATGATTTTCAAACAAATACCTCTGTCGCATTCTGCCATATTTGCCAATCTGATAATTGCTTCCATCTTCCAATTCCAAATCTGGAATCAATACATCGCCTTCCCAATGATATGTTAACTCCATACGCTGCTCCTTCCTTTGTGCTAAATGTTTACAGTTTCAATTAAAAGAGTATCACCTTCTTAATACAACATCTGCAATCTATCATTCACCACAAATGAGCCAGCCGCCTATGTTGTGTTATATCCGCGAACAATGAGCCAAGCTGACACGCTGGCGTGTCAATTTGGCGAATGTCGCGAGAGTCAAATGCTTGCATTTGACTAGCAGATGGAGGTTTCCGCTAAACAACACTGTTTGGGAAATCTGACATCTACACTTCACAACATATCACTTCATTGCCGTACGCCTGCGCCGTATCAATCATGCGATAACCAATTTTTACGCCTTCTCTTACCGCTTCTGCCACTTTGCTATCATCGATAAACCAGGTACCGAGTCCTAATTTGGGGATTTTAATTCCGTTTTCCAGTGTATATGTATTTTCTAACATGTTTTTTTCTTCCTTTTTCAATGTATATTTTATATTTATTTATACTTCCCTATTTTTCCTCATTCCATACTTCTTTTGCCATGCGGAACACTGCCCATGCTTTTTCGGCCATCCGCAATAAAAACGCTGCATGTGTAACGATCTCTGCTATTTCCTCTTTGGTAATACCATTTGCCTTTTGCA
>VOFK01002782.1_pt1 | contig 15858 bp, 19 predicted proteins | sample 5384121 | NCBI WGS metagenome assembly VOFK01 (sample SAMN12384730, study PRJNA508395) | human gut metagenome | isolation source: healthy gut J | host: Homo sapiens
TCGGTAATGCTTCGTTCCAGTTACATTGCTCGGCGAGGGTATTGTCGCTGTCGCCGCCGAGGACACCGCCGCGCGCAGCATCCGCAAAACCTGTGCTGCGGTGATCGCCGCAGTACGGTTTCCTGACAACTCACATGGTGATAGGCGCGAACTCGTCACAGCACGACTAGGTCAATCGCGCTCCGCTGATTTCCTCTTTCCGGCGACCTGTGCGGGCGAGAAAAGATGGCCGCGGCGACCTGTGCGCCCTTGATGCCCCTCCGGGTTCATGGAACCACCGGCGGTGAGCCGCCGCCAATCTGGCGATTCACGCCATGTCGCCAAGCCATGCGCGAACGACACATAGCTGCCAAATAACATGGCCAAAGTAGGAGCGCGGGTCATCCTCGCCAAGCCAGCTAAAAATGGACACCATAGCCCCGGTCGGGGTAAGGCGCGGCTTTCCTCACCCCCCCACCAACACCAACCCACCACACACCCCCACCCCAGCGTCATCACCGCAATGCATCGGTGAGATCGGAACGGCAGCTGAACAGCGGAAAATCGCTTCGCCTTATAGTTGTTTGCAGTCGAACTCGCGGGGGCGCCCACGATGTCGCCAAAATCGCTCCGTACATACGCTTACCTCCCTCTTTCTGCGCTCCCTCGTCGATGCACGGCGCTTCAGTCAAGCGCTAAGCAGCCGAGCAGCGCCAGACACACCACCTCGCGATGACCTCGTAGTTCAGCGCCGTGTACCTAAATGCGCACCAGCCAGTTCACCAGCGGTACGCACCGACGCGAAAAATGTGCCGCCTCACGCTTGGCCGCGTCAATGTTTTGCGCCGAGAACAATACAACCGTATCTCCTTCTGCCGTTTAACAAATACGGCGCCTCGCTCGTAATCATGGCGGCGGCTGGCGTTTTCGTAGCCGTCATTGGTGATGATGATCGTCTTCTCCATCATCTCCCAGCGAATACTTGTGGATGTTGCCGATGTGATGGATGGCGCCGCCCACGGCATCCGGCAACGCCGTGCAACCACAGGTGAAATACTCGCTTTTCCGTCAGGGGCGGCACCTCGCTCAGCGCGAGGGGCGGTCATGGATGACCGTGCTATCGTTGGCGAAAAAGCACCGTGGAGACCAGGGCCTCGCCCGCCTCTGCTGCCTCGCGATCATGGGTTGAAGCCGCCGATGGTGTCCGCCTCCAACCCTGCCATGGAGCCGCGACGATCAGGATGAAAACCAATTCTGTCATAATGAAAACCCTCCTTCGTTTGATTGCGCTATCATTGTAGCGCAGCCGAAGAAGGAAGGGTTTTCACCAATGGGGCGACATTTATGACATTTATGTTATTTTGCAGCTTTACAGTTTCCCCAACCGCTCTCAACCGGGACTCGATCGCGCCGGAGGTGCGGCCAAAAAAAGTGCGTACAGAGGTCTTTTTCTTTTTTCATACCGCCGTCGAACAAGCGGCAGCTCGTCGTCCAGATTCCTCCGTCAAAGGTTTTCCGTTGTTTTCGGGCAGCGGTTTTTCCGTCTGTGGGACAGTTGCTCCACGGCGCAGTGCAGCAGCCGCACGATCTCTCGCTTTGTTGCACACGTGGTCATCCGGCAGCACCTCCCCCCGTCAAGGGGTCAACACCCGCCAAAACCGTCAGCAGTTCTTTTGCCCGTTGCACATCCATGATGCTTCACCTCTTCTTTATTTTTTTTTTTAGACGGCTCTCCCACTCGGCTTCTTTGAAGCCGACCAGCACTGAAAGTCATTGCCCACCAGCAGCGGGCGCCTGACCAGCATCCGTCTGTTGCAAGGAGCTTTAATATCTCGTCCTCACTCATGGTGGGGGAGCTTCTCCTTCAGCGCCATGGACTTTATAAGGAGGCCACTGGTGTTGAAGAATTTCTTGAGCGGCAGCCCGCTGCGCCGATGCCACGCAGGCAGCTCCTCATAAGTGGGATTTTCCATTTTGATGTCTCGGAATGTATAAAAATGCCGTTCTCGTCCAGCCACTTCTGCGCCTTCTGGCAGGGTGGTGCATTTGGGGTAACAGATAAAAGTCATGGTGTTACGCTCTGATAGTCTTTATGTAGTTGGTCACCCTCGCACTTACAATTCAGCCAGAACATACTCTTTCAGCACATCTCGCATTTTCACAACGAGGTCAATGGATTTATTCATAAGCTCCGGATAGTTTTCTGATTTTTTGAAATCAACCCCTTGATATATGTGCAAATCAGAGAGGATTTTTTTTTTGTTGTCCAGTCTCTCCCCATGACAGCGCCATTCCCATCGCCGCTTCTATTTCTGTCTTGTGCTGCTTCATATAGTCAAAAGCGTTCCTTGTTGTCAGCAATCCACAGCCCAACTCTTATCTTATGCTCTTTGTTGACCAAGTCGATTGAAATTTGACATTCCGATGAACCAACTGCAACAGAATACCAATGATCCGTGGTCGCTTTACGCTTGTTAAAAGGCTTGCCGCGCTGCTCAAGAATATCGTTGAACTGTGTCCAAAACTCCAATCTGCAGCCCTGAGACTCGTTCATTTCCTTATCCCGTGAAATGCGTTTCATAGTTTTTGCAAAATCGTTGGGTTGCTCAATAATCTTAAATTGCGGCGCAGGCTCTGAATCGCCTATCTTGTAGGCATGGATCTCTATCAAGAAAAAAGAGATGCTATCATCTGTGTGTTTGTTGAGCCACTCGATGGCGCTTGCGTGCTCATCACGCGCGGCAGCAACTATCCACACAACAACAGAAGCGTCAAGACCGGATGCATAGGTCAATATTTTTCCTAAGTGGTCATGATTGGTCTGTTCAAGCTGATTTTCAATGAGCACGACTTTCCCTGTAATCTCATCTCTGCATAGAATATCGCAACGATACCTGTCAACAGGCCTTTCCGTTTCAATATCCGTTAGCGACAAGTTAAGTACATTTCCAAGCTCTTGAATGTTCTCTTCCGCAGCAAGCCACTTTGAAAAATCATATTGTTCATGCGGCCAGACTTTTTCTTATATCGACCTCGTGCAGTTTTCCAAGTTTCATTTTTCCTTTCCTCCCTTCACGTCTATGCCCCCAGCAAACTCTGGTCAAACGCGAACAGCGCCTCGTTGATTTCAAAAAATATCATACTTTTCCCGCCCGATAAAATACTCGATGATCACATCGAATTTGCTGCTGGCACTGAGAGCATAAAGCCCGCCCGGGCGATGAGGTCGCGGGTCTCCGGCAGGCTCAGTTCCAGCGCGATGGCGAAGGCCACCGCCGTGGGCTTGGAGGGCTTGTAGTCCGGGTTGTTGCGGATTTTCGAGAACAGCTTGCGATCCACATTGGCCTTCTTGTAAACCTCGGCGTCCTTTTTTCCGCTGCGGTCGATGAGCTTCAGCAGTGTCTCCGAAAACCCGGCGTCCAGATGCGCCAGCGCCTCGTCCAGCCCGGAGGTCGCCATGGGCGCGTCCCCGTAGGCGGTCAGCATCCGGCTTTCGACGACGCCCATGCGGCGCATCCGCTCCCGGCGGGAATCGGTGTGAGCATCCACATAGTGGTCGTCGATGTATGCGGCGATATCCGCGAACAGTTTGTTGCCGATCTGGTACGCCGCGCGGTCGAAAATGACGATGTACACCGTCATGTCGTTTTCAGCCAAAAATTCGCTGATGGCGTCCACCGCCACGCGGAGCGCCTGATCCTTTGGATAGCCAAAAACGCCGGAGGAGATCAGCGGAAATGCCACCGTCTCACAGCCGTGCTCCTTCGCCAGCGCAAGGCTGGTGCGATAGCAGGAGGCGAGTTGTTCCCGCTCGCCGTACTTACCGCCGTTCCCACAGGGCCCACGGTGTGGATGATGAGCGGCACGGCAGGCGGTACGCGCCGGTGATCTTGGCCTCGCCGGTCCGGCAACCGCCCAGCGTCCGGCACTCCTGGAGCAGCTCCGGCCCCGCCGCCCGGTGGATGCAGCCATCCACGCCGCCACCGCCCAGCAGAGATTCCTTCGCCGCGTTGACGATGGCGTCTACGCTCATTTTTTCGTGATGTCATTGCGAACAATGATAAGGGGCATGATACTCACCTCTGCGCAATCATTATTTAAATTCATTATAGCAAAACAAAACCGATTTCACAATGGGTAAATCATTTCAAGCGCTCTTCTCTAAGGGCTTGGGACGATCCCCAAAATGAAACCAGGGCGTTTCAGCGGTCAGCCGGAACGCTCTGTTTTTCTCGGTGTGGGTACTCACCGGATTTGCTTGCTGCTCTGCAAGAAAATCCCGGTCAGACCACGCCGTTTTTCGCAAGTGTAGCTACACTTGCTGTGCTTGCTTTTCCTCTCATAATCGCATTGACTCGAACGATTGTTCTTGTTATAATTAGACTGAGAGATAAAAAAAGTCTTGGAACGCAGCTGATTTTCATTGGCAAATGGCGGCGTTGCTGCAATTCTGGAACGAATGGAGTATTGCGGACATACCGTGAACTTCAAAACGCACCGACAGTCTTACAAGATCAAAGAAGACCATCGAGAATCCGCCGGATCAATGGAAGATCTTCCGCAACACGCACGAAGCCATTGTGGATGAGGACACCTTTCAGCGGGTACAGGAGCTGCGCCGCAACAAACGCAGACCGGCAAGAACGGGCAAGAGCAACCTCTTTTCCGGCGTTGCCTACTGTGCCGATTGCGGAGAAAAAATGTACTACTGCACCTCGCGGAACTTTGAAGAACGACAGGATCATTTCGTCTGCTCTACCTCTCGCAAGAAGGGAAAAGACGTGTGCGGGACGCACTTCATCCGTGCGGTTGTTCTGGAAAAGGGCGTGCTGAAATTTCTGCAAATCCTGCTTTGGTATATCTCCGATTGTGAGGATCTGTTCCGCGATAAGCTGGGTGCAAAACGCAAGGAGGATTTCAAGAAAGAACTTGCCGCAAAACGCAGACAGCTCACGCAGGCACAGTGCAGGATGGAAGAACTAGACCGTCTGTTCAAACGGCTCTATGAGGACAATATCTCCGGCAAAATCAATGATAGCCGATTTGAAAAGCTGTCCGCCGACTATGAAAATGAGCAAGCAGAGCTGACGGAGAAAATGCAGCTTTTGGAGCAGGAGATTGCCCAGCAGGAGGAAGAAGCCGACAGCATTGAGCAGTTCATCCTCCGGGCGAAGAAATATCCCAACTTGCAGGAACTGACGCCCGCTGTGCTGCATGATCTTGTGAACAGGGTCTATGTTTCCGCGCCGGATAAGAGCAGCGGGCAGCGAGTGCAGGATGTGCATATCAGCCTTGCCTGCATTGGTTTCCTGCCGGAGAGCATCATTGCCGAAATGCTCACTCACGCATCAAAAAGCAGAACAGCGTGACTTTCGCCACGCTGTTCTCTCTAAACCTTATAAACCTGTCTTATACGCTGCTGCCCGCGGGCAACAGCACGCTTTTTTTTGAACTGTTTTGGCTTACTCCTGGTCCTCGTCGTCCTGGGCGTTGGCCAGGTCGCTGAGATCGAACTCCAGCTTCTCGCCGCAGTTGGGGCAGCGGATCTCGCCGCTCTCCAGCGTGTCCTCATCGAACACGATCTCCTCCTCGCACACGGGGCAGGTGGTCTCGAAATAGGACTCGTCGTCGTCATCGTCGTAGTCCTCATCCTCATCCTCATCCTCGTCCACGTCGTCATCCAGCTCGTAGAGGGCCTGCTCCACGTCGGACAGATCGTCGCTGACGGCATCCAGACCGTCCTCCACGTCGCACAGCTCGTCCTCCAGGTCCACGAACTTCTCAGCCATGTCGTCCAGCACGTCGATGATGGCGGCGATGAGCTTGCCCTCCTTGGTGTCGGTGTCCAGCGCCAGGCCCTCGGCCAGGCCCTTCAGATAAGCTACCTTCTCAGAAATTTCCATGTTCATGCTCCTTTCCTGATATGGGTGGTGGTGGGAAAACCGCAGTCCTTACTTGGCGCGGCCCAGATACTCGCCGGTGCGGGTGTCGATGGTAATCTTGTCGCCAATGTTGATAAACAGGGGCACCTTCACCTCGGCGCCGGTCTCCACGGTGGCGGGCTTGAGGGTGTTGGTGGCGGTGTTGCCGGCCAGACCGGGCTCCGTCTCGGTGACCTCCAGGTCCATGAAGTTGGGGCACTCCAGGCCGAACACGCTGCCCTTATAGCTCAGCACCTTGCACACGGTGTTCTCGGTGATGAAGCGGAACGCATCGCCCAGCAGGTCCTTGCCCAGGGGCACCATGTCGAAGGTCTCCTGGTCCATGAAGTAGTACAGGTCGCCGTCATTGTAGCTGTAAGCCATGTCCTTGCGCTCCACGAAGGCCTCCTCGAACTTCGCGGTGGGGTTGAAGGAAGTCTCGGTGACGGCGCCGGTGACGATGTTCTTCATCTTGGTGCGCACGAAGGCCGCGCCCTTGCCGGGCTTGACGTGCTGGAATTCCACGACCTGCATGATCTTGCCGTCCATTTCAAAGGTCTTACCGTTACGGAAATCGCCGGCGGTAATGGTTGCCATATGTGTATCCTCCCATGTCATGAGAAAATAATCCTCAGCGGGAGTATTTCCTCGTATTCAAAAATTTGCCTATACAGCTCTATTATTTTACACGATAATAGGCGCTATTGCAAGAGCCAGACGGGATTTTTTCCCGGTTTTTGCGAAAAATCAGTCTCTTACAGAATTAACAGGTCCTTCTTGGCCAGGGTGATATCCTGGCAGCCGCCCTCCTGCAGCACCACCACGTCCTCGATGCGGACGCCGAAGCGGCCGGGCAGATAGATGCCGGGCTCGGCAGACACGGCCGCACCCAGGGGCAGGGGCTTGTTGTTGGCGGGGGTGGCATTGGGGGACTCGTGAATTTCCACGCCCACGCTGTGGCCGAAGCTGTGGCCGAAATAGGGACCGTAACCGGCGTCCTCGATGACCTTCCGGGCGGCGGCGTCCACGTCGTGGCCGGTGGCGCCGGCCTTGGCGGCGGCAATACCCGCCAGCTGGGCCTGAAGCACCGTATGATAGACCTTCTCCATCTCCTCGGTGACATGGCCCACGGCCACGGTGCGGGTCATGTCGGAGCAATAGCCCTGATAGATGCAGCCGAAGTCCATGGTAACAAAGTCGCCCTCCTGGATCTTGCGGTCCGTGGGCACAGCGTGGGGCATGCTGCCGTTGGGGCCGCTGGCCACAATGGGATCGAAGGACATATTTTCCGCGCCGCCGGCCAGCATCAGATACTGCAAACGCGCCGCGATTTCCTTTTCGGTGACACCGGGCTTGATCTCCTTGAGGATCTGGTCCAGGGCGCCCTCGGCGATGCGCTGGGCGGCGATCATGCGCTCCACCTCCTCGGCGTCCTTGCTCTGGCGCAGGGAGATCAGCAGCTCGGTGGCAGGTACCAGCTCGCAATGCAGCTTCTCGGAATAGTGGCGATAGTCGGCCACGGTCATGTACGCATCCTCGAAGCCCAGCTTCTGCACATGGGTCTTTTCCATGGCGGCGTTGATCAGGTCCACATAGGGATGGGCCGCGTCGGTCTGGGCGATCTCGGCGTTCTGGACCTTATTGTGGGCGGCCTCGATGTAGCGGGAGTCGGTGAAATAGAAGTTCCCCTCCCGGGTCACCAGGGCCACGCCGTCGGTGCCGGTGGAGTGGAAGCCGGAGGCGTAAAAGCGGTTGGCCTCGCAGGTCAGCAGCATGCCGTCCAGCCCATAGGTGTTCAGCTTTTCCGCGATTTTGGCAAAATGGTTCATAGTACAAAAACTCCTTTCAGATCCGGTGGATGCCACCGGCTAAGTGCTTCCAGGGGGCCTGGAGGGCATGCAGCACCTTCTGCCACGGGGTCCGGGCCCCGCCGGCGGGCTCCACCATCAGTGCCGTAACGCCGCTGAGGTTGGCGCCCAGCATATCCGTCAGCAGCTTATCCCCCAGCATGGCCGTGTGGGCGGGGTCAGTCCCCGCCTGGTCCATGGCCCGGCAAAAACCCGACGTCTGCGGCTTTTTGGCGTGGCCCACATAGGTGATCCCCAGGTCGCGGCAGAACTGCTCCACCCGCCGGGGGCTGCGGTTGTTGGACAGGATCATCACCCGGATCCCCGCCGCCTGTAAGCGGCCGAGCCAATCGCGCACCGCCTGGTCGGGGCGGGACACGCTTTTGGGGGCCAGGGTATAGTCCAGGTCGCTGAGCAGCAGCCGGATGCCCCTGCTCTGCAGCAGCTCCGGCGTGATCTGCTGATAGCTTTCGTATACCCCGTCCGGCACCAGAGAAATGCGCATACACCAGTTCCCTTTCTCATAGCTTTGGCTATAGTGTAGCATTTTTTTCACGGGAACGCAAGGGGGGATCTCCATGCCGCTGTATCTTGCCGCCACGCCGGACCGGCTGGCTCAGGCCCGGGCCGTGACACCGCGTCTGGCCCATGTGGCCTACCGTCTGGGCTCCGGGTCGGAGCTTTTGGCCGCCCCGCTTCCGTCGACCCTGCGGGGCGGACTCATGGTGGTGTCGGACTGGGACTGCCCGCCGCTGGACGACCCGGACCGCCTGGCCCGGCAGCTTGCCCGGGTATGCCTGCGGCGGGGCTACGCCGGGGCGGCGGCGGACTTTGACCCGCCTGCCCGGCCGGACCGTCTGGCCCTGCTGGAGGCGCTTTCTCCCCTGCTGACCTCCTGCGGCCGGACCCTGTATGTTCCGGAGCACTGCCCCGTCGCCGGGGCGACGATACTGCTGTGCACCGCCCTGTCCGGCGGCACGCTGGAGGGCCGGCTGACCCAGGCGGTGGACCAATACGGGGCGGAGCACATGGCCCTGGACCTGCAGCGGCTGGCCATGGACTTTCCCGTGCCCTGCCCCAGCGGTCAGGGCACGGCCCCTGACCCGGTCCCAGCTGGCCGCCCTGGCGGCAGGCCGCTCCACCTTCTATTCCGACGCCCTGTGCGCCCGTTACTTCACCCTGACCCGGGAGGGCCGGACCCACTTTATCCTGTTTGACGACGCACAGACCCTCCGCCGGAAGCTGGCTCTGGCCCGGTCCCAGGGCATCCGGGACGCCCTGGTGATGCTGCCGGAGGTAGAGGACATTCTGGTCCCGCTGTTCGCCGGAGAAGCGTAAAGCTCCCGCCATTTACGGTCCCGCGCGCAGAAAGAAAGCGTGCTGAACGCAAACGTTCAGCACGCTTTGAGACGATCAATAATATCTCTTGTTTCTGTTCTTGCGGGCAGCCTCGGACTTCTTGCGGCGCTTGACGCTGGGGCTTTCGTAGCACTCTCTTCTCCGCACTTCAGCCAGGACGCCTGCCTTGGCGCAGCTTCTCTTGAAACGCTTCAGAGCGCTATCCAGGGACTCGCCTTCCTTGACGTGGACTTCGGACATCTATTTTCCCTCCCTCCGATGTATCCGGCTCGATCCAGGATACTCTTTAAGAGCCATTGGACATGACTTTAATAATATTATTATAGTGAACAGGCGTTGTAAAGTCAAGCATTTTTTTTTCCGCCTTTTTACGATTCCGGCGATTATTTCACGGGCTTGACGATCAGGTTCATGAGCTTGTTCCTGACCAGAATGACCTTCACGATGGTCTTGCCGTCGATGGCGCGGGCGACCTTCTCGTTCTGCTTGGCGGTCTCGACGATGAAGTCCTGCTCGGAGTCGACGGGAACGTTGATCGTGCCCTTGAGCTTGCCGAGGACCTGGTACGGCCATCTCGACATGGGAGGCGACGGTCTTGCTCTCGTCGTATTCCGGCCACGGCTGCTGCATGGCCATGGTGCCGGTCTTCGCAGCCTCGCCGGTCAGCTCCCACATCTCCTCGACCATGTGCGGGGCGAACGGGCTGAGCATGAGCATGAGCATCTTCAGGTCGCCCTTCGTCAGGCCGTTGGCGTAGAACTCGTTGACCATGGTCATAAGGGCGGCGATGGCGGTGTTCATCTTGAGCTCGTCAATGTCCTGCGTGACCTTGCGGATGGTCTTGTGGATGATGGCCTCGTTCTTTTCGCTGAGTGCCTCGGAGTCGGAGGCCATGTCCATCAGGTTCCAGCAGCGGTCAAGGAAGCGCTTCGAGCCCTTGACAGCCTCGTCAGACCACGTCGCGACCTTTTCAAAGTCGCCGATGAACATGATATACAGGCGCATGGTGTCCGCGCCGTAGGCCTTGACGACATCGTCGGGGTTGACGACGTTGCCGAGGGACTTGGACATCTTGACGGCCGGGCGCAGGGCCTGATTGCCGTATTTTTCGATGAGGGCCTGCTTCTCGGCCTCAGTGGAGACGTTGCCGACGTAGTGCGGGTTCTGGCCGAGGATCATGCCGTGGCTCGTGCGCTTGGCATACGGCTCCTTGGTGTGGACGACGCCGATGTCATAGAGGAACTTGTGCCAGAAGCGGGAGTAGAGCAGGTGGAGCGTGGTATGCTCCATGCCGCCGTTGTACCAGTCGACGGGGCCCCAGTACTGCTCGGCTTCCTTGGAGACAGGCGCCTGATCGTCGTGCGGGTCCATATAGCGCAGGAAATACCAGCTGGAGCCGGCCCACTGCGGCATGGTGTCGGTCTCGCGCTTGGCGGGGCCGCCGCAGCACGGGCAGGTGGTGTTGACCCAGTCGGTCATCTTGGACAGGGGGCTTTCGCCGTCGTCGGTCGGCTCATAGCTCTCGACCTGCGGCAGAACGACGGGCAGCTGATCCTCAGGAACCGGCACCCAGCCGCACTTCGGGCAGGAGATCATCGGGATGGGCTCACCCCAGTAGCGCTGGCGGGAGAAGACCCAGTCGCGCAGCTTGTAGTTGACCTTTTCGTGGCCCCAGCCCTGGTCGATGGCGTACTGCTTCATGGCGGGGATGGCCTCTTTGACGGTCATGCCGTCCAGGAAGCCGGAGTTGACCATGATGCCGGTATCGTCCTTGAGGGTGAAGGCGCCCTTGGTGATGTCGCCGCCCTTGACGACCTCGACGATGGGCAGACCGAACTTCGTGGCGAAGTCCCAGTCTCTCTGGTCGTGGCCGGGCACGCCCATGACAATGCCCGTGCCGTAGCTCATGAGAACATAGTCGGAGACGAACATCGGCACGACCTTGCCGGTGGCAGGATTCGTGACCTCGATGCCCTCAAGGCGGACGCCGGTCTTGTCCTTGTTGAGTTCGCCGCGTTCAAAATCGGACTTGCGGGCGGCAGCCTGCTTGTAAGCTTCGACGTCGGCCCAGTTGGCGATCTTGTCCTTCCACTTGGCGAGCAGCGGATGCTCCGGGGAAATGACGGTATACGTCACGCCGAAGAGCGTGTCGACGCGGGTTGTGTAGACGGTGATATCGTCTTCGGTGTTGGTCTTGAAGGTGACCTCCGTGCCGGTGGAGCGGCCGATCCAGTTGCGCTGCTGGGTCTTGACGCGCTCGATGTAATCCAAATCGTCCAGATCGTCGATCAGACGGTCGGCGTATTTGGTGATACGGAGCATCCACTGGCTCTTTTCCTTGCGGATGACCGGCGCGCCGCAGCGCTCGCACACGCCCTCGACGACCTCTTCGTTGGCCAGCACGCACTTGCAGCTCGTGCACCAGTTGACGGGCATGGTGGTCTTATAGGCCAGACCGTGCTTGTACATCTGCAGGAAAATCCACTGCGTCCACTTGTAATACTCGGGGTCGGTCGTGTCGACGACGCGGTCCCAGTCGAAGCTGTAGCCGAGCATCTTGAGCTGGCGGGTGAAGTTTTCGATGTTCCGCTTGGTGACGATGGCAGGATGGATGTGGTTCTTGATGGCGAAGTTCTCCGTCGGCAGGCCGAAAGCGTCGAAGCCGATCGGGTTCAGGACATTATAGCCCTGCATCCGCTTTTTGCGGCAGATGACATCCATCGCCGTGAACGGCGCGATGGCCGACATGCAGTCCCTGTCCGGACGGATACGGGAACTGATCAGGCCGTAAAACTTCAGCGCTTGTCCGCGTTTACCACCTGCCGATTGCGAACGCCATCTCTTTATGTGAAATGTTTTGATGTGAAAGTTCCTGACCGTTTTTCAAACTAAGCTCGATTTACCAAATTACGCGATATCACCGGATTCGGCGCACGAGCTTCCCTGTGAGCTCCCTCAGCGGCTTTACATAGCCTTGCTCAACGGCGACTGTTCCGCCCTTCAGGCGGACTGCTCGGAAGTGAATTCACGCGCATTTTCCCCACCGGCCCACCGCTTTTGCTCTTCAGGTGAAAAATCACGCGTCTACCCGTCATCGCGTTTGCATACCAGCATGACCATTTAGCGTTTTTGTCCCGCCTTTACTGCTGGTTTTTCCTGGCGTGGGAGGATGGCGTCAGGTCGACTCCCCGCCGTCGGCCCAATCAGGTGCAGAGGGAATAGAACTTGCGCGCCTCGTTTCGAAAGATGCACGACCAGTCGAGCATGCCCTCGCGGTAGCGGTTCGCCCGCGAGCGCCGCTTTTTTCCACCTCGTCGCCCAGCGTTGATCTGCGTGTTGGACGTACCGGTGCAGATGACAAAAAGCACCCCTGCGAGCGGCCGTGATCTTTGTCGATGCGGATGAGTTCTGATCTCTACTCCTTTGCTGTCGCGAGTGCCTTTGACGGCGCGTCTCGCCATTTTGCGGTAACATAGGGGGGTCTTTTCTTATTTGAGTTTTGATCTTTTTATTTCTTACGCCGCCGGGCAGCCATTCCGGCATTTTCGTCGTTGCCGGCCGTGCCGCTGTTGTCGCCGGTCGTTCCTGCCTCGCTCGGCCCGGTCGGTCGGCGTCACGGGGTTTTGGGCGGGTGGGCTTCCTGTTTCCCAAGTGGTCGTGCTGTTATCGCCCGTGCCGTTCCCGGATCACCCGGGTCGTGCCGCCGCTGTTGCCGTCGCACCGGTCGCCGCTGTTGTCGCCGGTATTGCTGGGATCGGTGGCCGTACCCGGGTCGGTCGTCGCCGCTATGAAACCCCTGTGCCGGTCTGTGAGCCGGAGGAGGAATGGTGGTTCTGCGGCTGGGCGGCCTTGCTGTCCTCCACATGTCCCGTGGACGAGGACACCGAGCCATCCGCGTTGACGGACATGATGTCAAGGTCGCGCATCGTGAATGTCTCGACAAACGGGCTGAGCTCGTTGTTGACGAGGTCCAGCAGCGTTCCTGCGCGTTCGGCGTCACGTAAGACTGCATTCTGTGGTACACGCGGCTGTAACACGATTTGTTCGTGTTCGGCATCGTGACGAAGTTGACATTCTCGATCTTGAGCCCCGCCCATGACGGCCTGCGAGCCGAACCACAGCATTTCCTCAAACGTCAGGTCGGAGGTAACGTTGTTTTTTTCACCACGCGGGCAAAGTCGCCGATCTTCGTCACGTTCTTGAGCTGCAAAAAGCTGCTCGATCATCGCCTTTAAAAGCGACTGCTGCGTCTTGATGCGGCCAAAGGTCACCCGTCGGCGTAGCCGTAGCGCGAGTCGGTGTCGTGGCGGTAACGCAGCACCTGCATCACGTCGCTGCCACTGAGAAGCCCGGTAACCCTTCGTCTGGTGGATGCAGGTCCTGATAGGGGTCGTCGTAGTTCATGTTGCGCGGCACATCGTAATAGACGCCGCCCATGGCCTCTCCACGATCGCCGACGGCGTCCCACATTCGACAATGACCTGATAGTCCGGCTCAAAGCCGACGAGCTGGGAGATCTCCTTATAGAGCGCCTTGATGCCCTTATCGCCCCCGCCGTAGTAGTTATAGACGGAGTTGATACGCTTGATATCCCATGGGACGTTCACCATCGTGTCGCGCGGGATGGACATGACCGTCGCCTTCTGGTTCGTCACATCGTAGCTCGCGAGCAACATCGTGTCGGTGTTGCCGCCTCCGCCCGTGTCGCGGCCGAGAATGAGCACCGTGTAGAAATCCCTTGCTCTTTCGCTCGCCGCCCGCCTTCGAGGCGCACGCCGTCGCCATAGTCGATATCGTCGATCTGCTCACTATTGTTATTTTGCGTGTCAGTGTCCTTTCGGCAGCTCCGGCGCGCGGATCTTCAGCAGATAGCTGCCGTGCCGGGCGACCACACCGCACAGCAGCGCGATGAGCAGCAACCTGGCAAAGAGCCTCCTCCGGTCTTCCTGACCTGCTCCCAGTTCACCAGTTGTGCCGAAAAAGCCTCCTCTTTTCCGGTGCGTGTGCCGCCCCTCGTAATAGGCTCCCTGTCTCTCATAAATTCTGATCACCATGGTATGTCCTCTCAGATACCCAGCGCTTGCAGCGTGTTATGGTGAACGGTTGCTCCATCTGCCCATTTCTCCACGGTCATGCAAGGCCCATTTCGCTGCCCCTCTTGTCCAAGTCTCCCACACGACTCCAGTGAGGTCCTCCACGCCGTCGAAGTCGCGGTTCGCTTCGATAACGGCGCGTAGATGACCTCAAGTAACGTCATTTGCCTTTGCCCGTCGTGCCATTGCGATCGCGTTGTGTTCGTCGCCGAACACGTCGCGCGCGAGCGCCGCCGGTCTTTGGCGTGCAGCGCTTGAGTTTTTTCTCCAGCGCTCGTCGAGTTTCCGGATGCGGGTAGTGCCCGCACATCGCGAGCTGCTCTTCTCCATCGCACGCTTGGTCGAAGTCATGCAGAAGCGCCGCAAAGCGCGCCTTTTCGACGTCCGCGCCGTACTTTTCCGCGAAGCGTTCATTGCCTGCTCGGTGCCGAGCACGCGGATGCGCTTTGGCCTTGAGGTAGAGAGCGCGTGGGTCTCAGGTCCTCCAAGGTTAGACGCCAAATCGAGATTGTTCCATAAAGATTCTTGCGAAATATCCCAGCACCGCGGGGCCAGAAGCTCATCCGTCTCTCCCCGGAAGCGCCCCAGTTCGTCGACGACGTTACCGGCAGCGTCATCCACATGCCCCCCGGAAAGCGCTGCCGAGGTACGCCGGGCGAAAAAGCCCTTTCGCCAACCTTTTCTCCGTGCCGCGCACAGGCCCGCATAACGCATGATCTCGTCCGGTTTAGGCCTTTCAGTATTGAACGTCAAGAACATGTCTCGTTCCTACTGGCCACAGTTTCTCATCGCCGGGATGCTTCCTCATGTAGCGCAAAGTGTCTGCGGTGTAGTTTGCCGCCGCGCGATCTCCATGTCGGAGACCGTGACCTTCACGCTCGTAGCCAGCGCGATTCGCTTCCTGCCCATCAGGCGCGTCATCGCAGCAGTGAAACCCTTCCGCCGCATGGCGGAGAAAGCATCTTGTGCGGCGGGATACCCGGATGAGCAGGAGCTCGTCGAGCCCCGTATTTTGCCGCGCTTCCGGCCGCGGCCATATGACCCAGCAGATGCGGCGGGCCAGCTGCCGCCGTAAATTCCGATCCCGCAAGTTTGTTCGACTCTCTTTTTACACGGTTTCGCTGCCTTGGGCAGCACGATCTTGTCCTCTTGTCCTTTTTGTGTGGCGGTGAGCACGAATTTCAGCCGATGACCCGCACCTGCCGTTGCGCGTCAAGGTGCTCAGCGCCCAACGCCTCGCGCGCGGTGAGCATGCTGCTTTCAAGCACGCGGCATCTTGATGAGCTCGCGCCTCCAGCGCGTCGCGTGTTCGCCTGTTACGAGGTTGTCGCCGATACCGTCCTTGCCGATGTGGACGATCACGTCGAGGTTATTGAAAGGTTGCGCAGATACGCGCGCTTTTGCCGCTTAATTCCATAGTATTTCCTTATCCTTTTTATTGATGTTCCGCAAGATAATTCCTGAAAGCTTTCCCTTTGAACGCACGCAGTGCCTCGCCGCGGTGCGAGATCTCCGCTTTTTCCTCCGCCGCTCGCTGTGCAAAGGTTCCGCTTGTCAGGCACGAAGAACACGATCGTAAAGCCGAAGCCGCTGCCCATCGGCGCGAACGCGATCGTGCCCTCGACTCCTCAGCAATACGTAACTGAACGAAGTACCGAG
>VOFK01003446.1_pt1 | contig 15855 bp, 22 predicted proteins | sample 5384121 | NCBI WGS metagenome assembly VOFK01 (sample SAMN12384730, study PRJNA508395) | human gut metagenome | isolation source: healthy gut J | host: Homo sapiens
TTCATTGCTATTGCATCATTTTTACAGCATCTAATAACTTTCAAAAACTTTTCAATATATTGAATAACTTTTACATCATCAGATAACTTTGTTCTACAGGTAAATAATAGATTTCTTTCGGCTCTTTCATTTTTTCGAAAATTTATTTGCAAAAGATAATATGTTTATTTGTATTGGAAGCAAAAATTCCTTGCGAAATTATTTACCGCAAGAATTTTTAATCATATCACGGAATATATAGCAACGCAAATTCTGTTTTTCTTCGATTGAATAGCATGGCGTGCTGCTTTCCCTTTGTACCGGCAGTAAGCGATATATTCACGGTAAATGTCTCGATTCCCCGGCTTCAGCTTGCCGGATGAGTTTGCTTTTCGGGTGTCCGCCGTGACCAAGCAATACCCCTTGACCCACATTGAAACTTAATACGGTAGAAGCAAGGCATCTTTACCAAATTTGCGGAACAGCTTGTGGCGCACCGCCAAATCGCTTGCGGAGCAGGGCTTCGGCACCGCCTCCGTCATGTCATAGGAAAGGTTTTCGTTGGGCAACACCGATGCCCGTAGCCGTAGTAGAGAGGGGTAATCGGAACTTGGTCATTAAGTCCCTCGTACTTTTATCAGTTCAACGGCGATGTCAGCGCGGGATGATTGTTAAACTTGATGCCAGCAGTTCCGCCATACTTTTTGTCCGTGTCTTGTTGTGCCGGCAGTGTTTGCCACAGAGGGCAGCCGCCAGCGGCAGGAGCAACGCCTTGCATCATCGGCTGGCGTTCAAGGTGTCAATTTTACAGCGACGCCTCCCTCCGTTTCCCGCGTCCGAGTCGCTGTTGAACTCCACCCCATTCAAAGGCATTGCCGAAGTTGTCCTCCACCGTGATGGTCAGGCTTTGCGACTCATCGCATTTCGAGGTGTAGTACAGGCGGAACTTCCCGTTTTCCAGCAGGTAACGGCGGTCGTTGGGCTGACCAGACCGTTGCTGCCGAGCTTCAGCGTGCCTTCGCCGTCATACTGGAAATAACGGATGGCATAGACCGCCCCGTCAAAACTCGCCCTCGCATACCAGCTCGCATCGTATCTCCGCTGTTTCGCCCTGTTTCAGTTCCTTCGGCACGGCATTGTTTCCACCGTGAACGGGTAGGCTTGCATTACGTCCAGCTCATCATCGCAGGAGGCGAAGCCGAAAGCGAGCAGCCCCAAACAGAAAGTTGCCAGTGATTTCACCATGTTTCTTTTTCGTTTTTTGTTCTATTGTTCAATCTGTTCATGTTCATAATCGTTACATTTTAATGGATTTGCTTTTTCTTTTCATTCTCATGTTGCGTCAGCCTTTCGGCAAGCGTCTTTTGCAGGTGTTCGTTCAAGTCCTTGCATCCGCCATAGATACCGGAGCAGTCCGACACCCCCTTTCCCCATAGCGGGTGCCGAGGGCTTCCAGCGTCCGCCTCCCGGCTTCGTCGTTGTCAAAGGTAACAGTTTATCCGCCCATAGCCGTCCAGATGCCTGTATGCCTTCGCCGCATTGGACACCGAGTTCAGCACGAGGTGGTCTTCCCCGTTCCCGATACCCAGCGCACGGGCGGACAGATAGTCCATGAAGCCCTCATGCACGTTACAGACGGTCGAACCGGACGGCAGCAGGGTGACATCCTTCGGCGGCACACACCCCTTGAAGAACGGGTTGCGTATCTCATATCCGCCGCTTCCGTTGCCGAAAGCAACGGAAAAATACCGCTTGCCGTGCGTGGTATAGCGCATCTCCTTACAGTTCGCTACGGCGATGGCGGACGGTATGCCACGCTCTTGTAGATAATGGAGCAAAGCCCGGTTCTGCAAGGGAAGTATCTCCACATCCTCAAAGCTCTGCCCGCCAGCTTGTCGCACTCCGGGATTCTGACGCGGCTCATGTTCCGGAAGCGGCATACCCGACATCTCCGCCACATACTTCACTTGCGTAAGGAAGTCGTCCGACCTGATGAACTCCCGGCAAGTGCGAAGATGTTTCCGCCCTTGCCTTCGCCAAAATCATACCAGAGATTTTTCTCCGGGTTCACCTTGAAAGACGGTGTCTTTTCCTCCCGGTAAGGCGACCTGTACCATACGGCATTGGCACGCCTTTGCACGGGATGATGCCCAAGCCGTGCGAGAAAGTCCTCTATCGGTATCCTCTTCATTCTGTCTATTTCCGTTTCTGTATTCATGGTTTCATTCTCCGTTTTATCATGTTGCTTTTTATGAGGCTGTTCATACTGAAACCGGCTGCTCTCTTTGAGAAGCGGATAACCGTATCATTCATCACTCCGTCGGTGTGGTGAATTGCTTTTCACCGCGCAACGGTTTGCCTTCATATACTCGTCTTACCGTATCCGCATCGAACTTTTTTCTCCGCAGGCTTTTTCCAGCAGCCGCCCCAACGTATATATATTGCATCCGTTCCGTACCGCTTCCGGTATGGAATCCGGTCTTGCCCCGTACCACGTTTGGATACAGCTTTTTCAGCCCACGAGGCATATTTCGGGTGTACGCCTGTCAGGAGGTATGTGCAGGAACGACTGAAAACAGTCCTTTTTCCATACCTGACATATAGACCTTTTTCCGTTTTGATACACGTATGTTACGGTGCTGCAGAACCGCATTCCCCGAAGTTCTGACAGCCGAGCGCAAGTTCTTCCGTTTGCAGGTGTACGGGCACATATTGCAGGCAGTGTCCGTCTTTTTCCGACAAGAAAACCGGCAATCTCCTGTCCATAACTTCCGGACGGACAACTGTGGCAAGATCCGTCATGTCCGTTCCTCCGGCGGAGTCCTTCAGGCATTCGAGTACCACGTCTGAAAAAGGCATGAAGCTGATGATGGCACAATGTTCGTAGCCGAGGTCCGGATTGGCGTTGAACGCTTCCCTGCACATCTCTCGTGTCTTCATTCCTTTCGGCACTATCCCCAGATTGTACCCCCATCCGCGTACCGCCTCCATACAGAGCTGCGGGCTACGGTATTCATGGGGAATGTCGTAGAAAACTTTCCGGCTTTTCCCGGACTTGGACATGGTACTTCTCGGTACATGCCACTTCTTTTTTTATCAATTCTTTTTTCATGATTTCCGTCAGTTGATGATGAACTTTATACCTATCCGTACTCCGTGCGGCACACGCCCGTGCTGCCGCCCCAGAGAAAAACGCTCTCGGAGCGTGGCGGTCAGCGCGATGAAGTCCGCAAAGGTACACCTTCCATGTCCAGCGTGGCGGCGCAGCCATAGACGAAGGCATCCCCGTTGCCCAGCCTTGCCCCGTCATAAAGTGTCTTTTTGCCCCAGTTTCGCCGTCTCATACCCGGCAGGGCTGACGCACCTGCATAGAGGAACACCGTCTTTTTCACATCCGAAAGGAAATTGTAATAGTAGCCCCCTTCCGCCGTGAACTGAGCCACGGGAACATTCACGCTCCTGTACGGATGGTTCGTCTGAAGGTATTCCGCTCCGTACACCCACTTGTTACCGCCCCTTGCATAGCCCGATGCGGCTCCCAGTGGCCAGTAGCCGTCCGCCCCAGTCATTCCGGCTTTCATCTCAATGCCCCGCATCTTCGGCAGGCATCGCTGGGCTTTCCGCCCGTCCTGCAAGAAGGACGGACAGAAGCATTGCTAAAAACACCGCCTTGCCTTTCATCGCACACGCAGTTCGTTGATGGTTTCAGCCTGTACCAAATCTCCGTTCTCCACGGTGAACGTCTGGTGGCGACCGCCGTTCTTCTCGTTCATTTCCACCACCAGCTGCTTGCCGTCGGGGATGGTGAACTTCTGCAGGCAGAACACCGTGCGTTCGGACTTTTTCCCGGCCACGCGCACCGCATAGTTGTACGCGCGGAGCGGGAACAACACCTGTTCCTGGATGGCGGTTCGTTTCGCCACCTTCTTGTCCACAATATTGAACGTGATGTAGTCCACGTCAAACGGCACGTTGCTTTGGTTCTTTATCTCCGTGTGCAGGTACAGCAGGTCGTTGTGGACATATATCCCTTTCAGCAGATACTGGATGCCGAAACGCTTTGCAGCCGATGTGCTTCACCTTGCGCTTGTTCTCCTTTGTGCAGCGATTTCATGATGAGATGCACCAGCATGGGGCTTTCGCTTCCCAGTTCCTTCAGATAGATTTCCTGCGCGTTGTTCGGGCGGTTCACCGTGCTCCCGTCATGGATGAAATCCTTCATCTCCACATTGAGCAGCAGCGGTTCATCGGCGTATTTCACGTTGAACGAATAATAGGACCCGTCCTCCGTGATGACGCTCATGTTCGTCTCCATGCGGAAGTTTCCTTACCGTCGCCTTCACGCGGATGACGTTCTCCGCACCGTCAGCCTTGCCCGCTATAAGGTTGGGCGAACCGAGTCCACATAGCGCACCGCCGAGGGAAACAGGATATGCACCGTCTTGTCATACGTGGCCTCCAGACCGTGCGGCGGTATCATGCGGTCAAACATCAGCTTCCTGGTCAGTCCGTGATACAGGTCGCCGTTCTCCTCCGTCTGCGGATAGACGTCCTTTACCAGTTTTCAGCTCCTCCGCCTTCGTGGTGGCGGTGCTGTCGTTTTTCACTTCCGTGCGTGTCCTGCACAGACAATGCCCGTCATAAGGGCAAACATCATCATTACTTTTCTGATACTCATTTTTACGTTGGATTTAGTGGTTGATAAAATTTGACTGTTTTTTTTTTCTTTCGCCTCTTGCTGTTTTTTCCTTTCGTCTCTTGCTGTCTATTTTTCCTGATACAGCAGCACCCTGTATCCCGATTTCAGATGCACCCCTTACCGTGCGCATCCTCTTCGATATATACTGCGAGACTCCCTGTATCACTCCCTTTCCCAGATCGGAGGCGAGCTGTGCCCCCGCATCGGTCGAGATGTTGATGCTGCTTCCCGAGCGAACTGCCCATGTTCGCCCCGATTTCCCTTTGCCGCGTCCGTTTCCATCGAGCCGGGCACAAAGATGCCCCTCGTCCGTCGCTGTCGTACACCTCCAGTTCCACCGGAATGATGTTCCCCTGATGTTCCAGCGAGCCGATGCCTATCTCCAGACGCTCGCCCTGCAGGCGTGCCGTCCCCCACAAGGGTCGTGTTCCTTGGTATTGTCCGTCCTGACACCCGCATCGGCTCCAGCAGCCGCAGCCTTACCGTCTGTCCGTCCGTTACCGTCTGGTCGCCCTGCACGCAGGCTGCTATGGTATTCTTTCCCGGTGCCTCCGTACTGCCGATGGCAGTATGGAACCCGTAGTTCCTTTCGCCCCCGTAGTCCGCTATAAAGGCGGAATCTGTCAGGGACTGCGGCAGGGCGGACACCGTTGACGGGCGCACGCCGCTCACGGCTTCCGCCTTCATTCTCTTTTTGCCTCTATGACCGGCGGGCGTTTCCGTTTCTTCGGGCTGCACGGCTTGCCCGGCATTGTTTCCTCCGTTCTGGTATTTCGCAGCCAGCTCGTAGGACTTCTCCAGCAGGGCGACCTGTTCCTCCATTGCCGAGGGCTTTTTTCTCCTGCTCCATGACCATGCGCTCCAGCTCGTCGATACGCCTACGGAGTTTCTTCTTTTCGTCATCCTCCTTCGGCGGCTCGTAGAACGTGCCCAGCGAGGTGTTCAGCCGCTTGTTGGCGACAGCCGAGGAGCGGATGCCCGTATGTTGCCGGCTCTCCGTTTCCCTTTCAGGGGGCGTTTCTGCCGGTGTCAGGCGGCAGTCGTCCGGTGCAGCTGTCGTATCCGGTTTCACGTCCGTGTCGTCCCAGAACGAGGACAGGTCGCCCACCATGCCCCGGCGCTGCTTCTGCCTTTTCTCCAGTTGCTGTTGTTCGTAGGCTTTCGCCTTGTCGCCGATGATTCCGGCGTTTTCCGGCTGGGGCATGTCGGTATTGAATCCCTGCCCCTGCCTTTTCCTTCTCCCTGTCCTCCTGCGAGGGGGCAAAGATGAGCCACATGCACCCCAGAAAGGTCAGCACCATCAGCGGATAGACCAGCATCTTCTTTCTCCGCTGGCGCTGTTCCTCCGTCAGCGGTCTTTTTCTCTTTTGTTTCATTCTTCTGTTCTTTTTTCGTTTCCATATACATTATTATATAGGTTATCATTCTCCTGCACGGGCAGGTTCAAATTTCCGATGTGCCGTATCTCCAGTGCCCTTTTCACTTTTCCCGAAGCCGGCAATGGCGGTGGCTGTCGTATAGGCATCCGGCGGCGAAGGGGACAAGCATCCCGGCAATGACCGCCAGCCTTGCCTTCGGCGGCAGCGTGTCCAGCTTTCCGTGCAGTTCCGTCCTGAAACGGGTGGCGCACTTTTTCAATTATTATTCTTGTCTTTCCCATACGCCTATCTCTCCACGCTTCTGATGTCCCTGTTTCTCCAGTATCGTGAACCCCTCGATGGTGAACCCGTTCGGGTTGTCGTCCGAACGGCTCGCGTTCAGCAGGCGGCAGACCGTTACCAGCGTGCGTTCCGTCACGTTGCTCTCGCGGATAATCATCTGCCTTGCGTATGTCCGCGCCTCGTAGGAGGATAGCGGTCGAAGTTGCAGACCACGCTGTCCACCTGGAGCACCTGGTTGATGTTCCCCGCGATGATGCGGTTTGTAGAAATCCCTTCTCCGCAAAGTCGGCGTAGTAGTTGTACGCGCTTCTGTCCGCCAGCAGCAGCGCGCTTCACGTTGTGCTCGATTGCGCTCTTCTCCGGCGAGAGGGTGAAGAAAAAGCTCGTGGAAGCGGCGCACGTGTTCCCCTTTGCTTCCGCAGGACGGTTCTGCGACAGATCCTGCGAGAGGGCGAGCATCAGGCTCTTCCCCCGTCAAGTACGTATATCTTCTGCCTCTGCGCTTCGGCGAAGCGGAAGGCGCATACCACCGAGCAGATGACGATGGCGGCACATACCGCCGTGTAGATGATTCCGAACAGACGTATCTGACGGAAACTCGTTTCGATGTTTTTCAGACTCTTGAACTCCATTTTTCTGTCTTTCTTTTTGGGTTGTAAAATCATGTTTCGGTATCTGTTTTCCGGGCGGTGCTTCGGGGCTACCGGTGTCCGCCCCGGAAGTTCAGGCTATTTCCTTTTCAGCAGCCTGCCGGCCTGTTTCTTGATAAACCTGCCCGTGCGTCCTGCCACATTTCCCGCTGTGGCTCCTGCAAGACTGCCTGCCAGAGCTCCGGCGGTGCCGATGTTCTTGTTGTTAACTGCCTATGCCGCCACCGGCTTGGATAATCCAGCCATGCCACCGTCGGGATAGTGAAGTATCCCACGATGCCGATGATGAGGAACACGATGTACACCCCGTTGCTTGCCTCCACCGAGAAATTCGGGTCAGCCTGCATTGCCTCGATGTCCTGCTGGAGCATCAGTATCTGGATTTTCGCCAGTATGGTGCTGAACAGGTCCGATACCGGAAGCCACAGGTAAATCTGTATGTAGCGGCTGAACCATGCCGAAAGCGTCGAGTGGAAGCCGTCCCACACGGAAAAAGGCGAAGACTACCGGTCCCAGTATGGAGAGCACGACGAGAAAGAACGTCCGGAGCGTGTCGATTATCAGCGCTGCTGCAAAGAACACCAGTTCCAGAAGCTCGCGGAACCAGTCGCGTACACTCTTCTTGATGCTGTAAGATGCCCAGTCCACATACATCCCCGTCATCGTGACCAGGTCCGACGGCGACCAGCCCAGCTCGTCTATCTGCCGGTCGAACTCCTCGTCCGAAGCAAGGTAGGCGGTTTCCGGGTTCCGCATGTTCGCCTCATATTCCAGCCTGTCCTTCTGTTCCCGGTACTGGTTCATGTCGAAGGTCTGTGTTTCCAGCATCGAGTGCGTGCCCTCCACGACAAGCCCCAGCACGGAATTCATCGTACCCAGCACGACGGTCGGGAAGAAGAGGATGCACAGCCCGATGGCGAACGGGCGGAGCAACGGGTACACGTCGATGGGTTCGGCACGGGCGAGCGCCTGCCACACGCGCATCGCCACGTAGAACAGCGCGCCCAGTCCGGCAAGCCCCTTTAGCCACCCCCCTGCCATGTCCGAGCAGGCGGCATCATCTCCTCATACAGCGAGAGGAGTATTTGATGAAGGTTCTCGAACTCTCCCATAGGCTACCAGTATTTTTCGTTGGGGTTTCCGTAGAGTGCCGTCACCCGGTCCATGTCGTTCTTCTTCCTTGCCCGCAGGTAGGATACCGAAATGGTCTTGTTCGTATAGTAGCGCACGAGATTGCGGTAGTTCAGCAGGTTGCGGTAGGCATTCTCGATGATGGCGAGCCGTTCCGCGTCCGTGAGCGACATCCCCGTCACGTTCACCACGTTCTTCAGGTCTTGCAGCACGTCCGAACTTTCGTCTATCAGCATGGCATAGCCCGATGATATGGCGGCAAGCTCCTCCGGAGTGTAGTTCTCGTCCGAGAGCATCTTCTGGTAGTTGTCCACGTAGGTTTCCGAGATTTCCATCACCAGCCCCACGCTTTTTGCCACCTTCGTGCCGCCCCTTACCACATCATGCACCGATTTCAGTGCGTCGTAATAGGCTTTCCCTGCTCGAACACCTTTTTCGTTTCCAGAAAGCCGCTCAGGGTGTTGGCTTTCGTCCCGGCTGTCTCCACCATCTCTCCTTGGCGGAGTTGATGATGCTTCTGCGCAAGGTTTCCGGGGTCGGACACCACCCATTGGGCGTATGCCCCCGCCCGTACCGTAAAGGCACGGGCAGACCGCTATCAGCGGCATTTTTTCAGTTTCTGTCTTATTTCCATATTCACGTTGGATTTAGTGGTACATTCTTATTGTTCTTTCTTTCTTTCCGCTTTTAACTGTTTCATCCGTGTCCACCCGGATATAGTCGCCGTTAGGCGAAAAGCGACAGGACATCCGTTTCCTCGTTGTACGCCACGTCGATGCGGAAGCCCGTGTTCATGTATAGGTTACCGTCCGCCTCCCTTTGCAGCAGGTAAGTTTCCGGCTTCAATTTCCTGCGGACTCCCGTCCTGCGGAACAGCGTAACCAGTGTGCGCCCTCTCCTTGTACACCAATATGTCAGGCTTGCCCTCCACGCTTTCCCAGTTGCCGCAAATCTTCTCGCGCACATCCTCGTTTTCTTTCATTACCGTCTCGCAGGCTTGCAGCATCAGCGATGCCAGCCCCTATCAGACCGCCGCACAGCAGCAGTCGTTCCGTCTTTGTCAGTTTGATATTCATTTTCTTGTCTTTTTTAAGTTTTGTTTTTCTAAATAGGTTGCCCTTTTCCTGTCCCTTTCCGTCAGAAACCCGGTCTTTCTGCCTCCACGCTTGTGCATACGGGCCTCTCTTGCATTGCTTTCGGATGCCTCCTTTGTGCCGGTACCGCTTTCTGTGCTGCGGACTTGCCGAAAAGCATGTCCGCATCGGGCTTTGCCCGTCATCCGGCAGAATGGGCATCCAGTTCCCGGTATGCCTTTTCCACCTGCTCCAGCACCGTCCCGCGTGAAGCCCTGTGGTCAATGTCGTATTTGTCAAGGATTTCCGGCTTGTACCACAGCGGGTCATCATAGTCTTTCCGGTACACCATCCCCCTCAGAAACAGCAGTTCCCCGATATTTCTCCTCCAGATAGTCCCTTGCCGGAGAGGGACAGATGCGCTCGTATGCCTTTTCCACTGCAAGCACCACTTTCCCATAAGCCTTTCCCGGACCGGGGATTTCCCCCTTGCGTATCTTTTCCATGTACCTGCGGTACTCCGTGCCGTCCGCCTCCTCAAACATACGGTTTGTCCCTCTCCGCCAGCTCCATGTATCGCCGGTAATCCTCTTCGAGGCCGTACTGTCTTCTGATGGTTTCCGGAAGCTCGGTTCCGAATGTCAGGAACTCGCGGAACCATGAGATATGCTCCCGGACTTCCTCCTCCCTGCGCTGCACGGCATCAGTATATGCATGTTCAGTCTTCATTTTTTTTCCTTTGTCTTATAGATTATATTTTTTATTCCTTCTGTCTTTCCGCCACCTGACGGATGGCGGCTTCCATGTCGCCGCCCAGCTTCTCCGCCACAGCCGCGCACTTCCATCTTTTTCCGTTTTTCCTCCGTCGTGTAGGCCAAATACTCGTGCATCGACACCTCCGTGGCATACACCGCCGACTGCACACCGTTCAGACCGATCCACACCTCCTTGTACTTCCGTCCGGGATGGTTGGCGAGGTTGATGGAGAGTATCTGCGACTTCTCCTTGTCCGTCAGACCGAGCATCGACTGGATGCCGTCGAACTTGTTCATGTACTTCTTCTGGTCGAGCAGTATCTTGCAGTCCGAGTTGGTGATGATAGCCTCCTTCACGATGGGGGACGAGATGATGTCGTCCACCTCCTGCGTGACGACAATCGCCTCGCCGAAATATTTCCTGACGGTTTTATAGAGGTACTTCAGATATTCACTCATACTCGGCGAGGAAAGGGCTTTCCAAGCCTCCTCGCAGATCAGCATCTTCCGCACCCCTTTCAGGCGGCGCAGCTTGTTGATGAAGGCTTCCATGATGATGATCGTAACCACGGGGAACAGCTCGGCATTATCTTTTATACTGTCAATTTCAAATACGATGAACCGCTTGTGCAGCAGGTCGATGTTCTCGTTCGAGTTCAGCAGGAAGTCATAGCGCCCGCCCTTGTAATACTGCCTGAGCGTGGTCAGGAAGTTGTCGATGTTGAAGTCCTTCCGGCTCACCTTGATGTCCCTTGCAGCCAGCTCCTTCCGGTAATCGTTCAGCATGTACTCGTAGAAGGTGTCGAACGAGGGGACGATGTCCCGGTTCTGCTGTATCCGGCGGATGTACGCCGACACCGCACTGCCCAGCTCGCCGCTCTCCGTCTTCGTGATTTTCTCGTCCTCGCCCTTCCACAGTGCCAGCAGCAGCGTCTTGATGCTGTCCTTCTTCTCCACGCTGAACTTGTAGTCGTCCGTGAAGAAGGGGTTGAAGCTGATGGGCTTCTCCTCCGTGTACGTGTAGTAAATCCCGTCCTCGCCCTTGGTCTTGCGGTGGATCAGCTCGCACAGCCCTTGGTACGAGTTGCCCGTGTCGATCAGCACGATGTGGCTGTTTTGCTCGTAATACTGGCGCACGAGGTGGTTCATGAAGAACGACTTGCCGCTTCCGCTCGGACCGAGGACAAACTTGTTGCGGTTCGAGATCACCCCTTTCTTCATCGGCAGGTCGCTGATGTCCAGATGCAGCGGTCTGCCCGTCATTCTGTCCACCATCTTGATGCCGAAGGGCGAGAGCGAGTCCTTGTAGTTCGTCTCTTCGGTGAAGAAGCACAGGGCTTGCGGGATGAACGTGTAGAAGCTCTCCTCGAAGGGGAAGTCCCCCTCGTTGCCCGGTATCGCCGCCCAAAAGAGCGTGGGCACGTCCACCGTGTTGTGCCTCGGCTTGCACTCCATCAGGGCGAGCTGGCTGCCCACCTCGTTCTTGATGCGCCTGAGCTCCTCCCTGTCGTCGCTCCATGCCATCACGTTGCAGTGGCAGCGCACCGAGGTCAGCCCTTTCGAGTGCGCCTCGTTCAGGTATTCCTCGATCCAAGCCTTGTTGATCTGGTTGGAGCGGGAGTAGCGGGAGAGCGAGTGCATGTTCCGGGCGGTCTGCTCGAAGCGTTTCAGGTTCTCCCCGTGGTCGTCGATGAAGATGTACTGGTTGTAGCAGTGGTTGCAGTCCAGCAGCAAGCCCACCGGGGCGGCGAACGACAGCCGGCAGTCCGAACGGTCGGTGGAAAGACGCTCGTAGCGGTAATCCGTTTCCACCGCGGCCGGCAGGTCTTCCGTGTCCGAGAGGGTGTGCAGGCACAGGCGGTTGCTGCCCACCCGCATCTCCTCTTCGCGTTCATGGCGATGTCTTCCAGACAGTCCGTGTACCGTGGTGACAGGGCGAGGTATCTTCTCTATGATGCCCGCCGTTTCCTTTCTCCGTGCCTGTTAGTTCGTCCATCGGAGCCGGCGCAGCCGGATGTGACCCGAATCGTTCAGGATGCGGGCGAACTGTTCCACCGCCTCCATGAACCGCAGCGTTACCGTTTCTCTATCCCGTATCTCTTTCGGAATGATGTGTCCCCGGCACAGCGTGCTCCAGTTGCTCTGCCGCCTCATGCGCTCCCTCGTCGTCTTGGTCAGGAACAGGTAGCACCGGTGATTGAGGAACGGGACGCTCGTTGAAGTGCATCCCGTTGCTCCGTGCCAGGAAGCCCGTACCCGTCTTCCCTCCCAGTTTCGGGGCGGTAAGCCTCCTTTACATACCAGTCCTGCTTGTGCAGCACCGAGTAGTCGGGCAGCACCTTGATTGCCTTGCACCACGTGGCGTGGATGCCCTCGTATTCCTCCGCCGTCACGGTATAGACTTCCGGCAGTTCCACCTCGAAGGCGGCGGTGATGTCTGCGTCCTCGAGATGATGCACCCGTGTTCCACCGCCAGCAGCGGGAACCGGCTTTCTCCAGTGTGGTTTTTCATTACGTTTCTCATGTCTTTCCTCCTTTCCTTTTTCCGTCTCAACAGATGGAACACCCGTCTGCGGTGGATCAGGTAGCGGGGGCGCATCCGTGCCGCACCCAGTTTCATCAGCCCGTGTTCCCCGTACTCGCATTCAGCCGGAACGTGAGCCACACCACGGCGGAAGCCGCCGTGATGCCGAAGCCGATGCAGAGCCACTGGCCAGCACCAGCCGTGTACAGGATGACAAACAGGATGAAGGCGGCGAGCAGCCCGCCTGCAAAGCAGGAACAGATATTGCGCCTTCAGCCCCTTTTTGAACTCCACCGGACGACCGATGCCCTTGTTTACCGGGTATTTTTCGCGCTTAGCGCTCAACAACTCGTCAGTCATTGTCCTTATACCTTATATTATATATGTATGGGAAACGCTCCTGTTTAGAGGAAAAACGAGGCGCAGGATGGTCGCACTTACTATCAGGAAGATGCAGGCTCCGAACCAGCTCGCAGCGGTCTTCTTTCGTGTCCGGGTCGCCCGACGAGAACTTCCCCGTACACCTTGATGCCCCCCGGATAAGGCCCCACCACTGCACCGATGGCGTAGATGAGTTTCGTCGCCGGTTCAAAATACGAGGTCACCATGCTGGTTGCTTCGGTGATGCCCGCCATGCCGTTGCCCTGAGCGAAGGCGGAGATGTTGGCAGCCAGCAGAAGGGCTTCGAGGATAATCTGTTTCTTCTTCGGTGTCATTGTCATAATCTTTTTCGTTTTTTGTGCCTCCGGGTCGGATATTCCCTTCGGCGGTTGATACTTGTTTTGTTGCTTTGCGGCTTTCGGATGAAAGCAAACTTTTTTTGAAAGTTTAGTGGATGCTCGGTGGCAAGCCAAATGGTTTAATGAATAGATTTTCCTTTTTTTCGCATTGCTGTTTACGTTTGTTGCCACATGATCGCGGATGTTGAGGTCACCTCGAAGTTATTGTCCGGAACTGCGGGCGCTTTCTTGGGCATAATCACCACGGTCTGGTGTTGCCTGCGCCACCGACACGAGTCAGATGGTCCATCAACTCGTCCGGTTTCCTGCGAGTTCCGAGCTTTCTTTTTCAATAATCGCGAACAGTTCGTTGCCTTCATGTCGCAGAACACCATTCCGGCGTGACGGCGTTCCTCTTTCGTGGCTTTCGGTTTCTTCACCGTCCGCAACGGAGTCGGCGTGTCCTCGAAGGTCATGCCTCGCTTCATGAGGCTCGCCGTCATCATCTGCGTCTTCGTCATATTCCGCCCCCGATGTCGGAAGCTGCGCTTGTCGGCAAGCTTACACTCGTCCGATTCCTCGTCCGGGCACTTGGCGCGGCGAGCCTGTCAGCCGGCTGCGGCAGAACGACAGTTTCATCGTCAAAAGGCACGTCGGCGCTGCTCGTCCAGCACTCGCCGAGCTTGCACGGTGGCGTGAACATCGGTGCAGCAGCCTGCGGTTTTTCGTTCGAGCATCAGGGCAAACGAGGCTTTCCCCATGATGTCGCCGGACCTTTCCGGTGCGCCCAGCATCCTTTTTCGCTTGTCCTCGCTTGGGTGCGTTTTCTTCCCCAAGCACGTTCCCGAAGTCGCGGTGGAAATGACCATCCCATGGGAGTTGAAGGCCATCATCAGCACGATGAGCAGCTCGGCCATCGTCAGAGCGGTTGCGTGGTTTCACGGCGTAACAGGGCATTGATAAATCGTCCCCCATAGGTTTGCAATGCTCTTCCAGCACATTCTCGATGTACCCGCCAATGTTGCTGCCGTTTGCCAGGCAATCCCGCACAATGCGGGACCGATGCGGCTGAAATGGCGTCACTGGCGGTGCGCTCCTGGGCGTCCGAATAGCGGAGGAGGCGCCGCTTTGTGGCGGGTGTCGTCTGGTAATGACTTCGATCTGCGGAATTGTTCGCGGGGGTGTCACGCCTTCGGCCTTGCTTTTCGTTACTCGATGGCATCCATCTTGTTTTTCGTTTTTAGGGTGAATAAAATCAATAAATGTCCTCGTAATTTTCTTGTAAAGTCGGCGGATCACTTTCACCGGCCATTCGCGGAAGTGCTGCTCCACGGTCCACATAGACCAAAACAACGTAAGCCACCGTTCTTCCGATGACCTGCGTGCCGCTTGTATCCGCTCGTGTGCTTTGCGGATGGGGCGGTCTTTACCCTGTTCGGGGATTTCGGTGCATGGAGGAAGCGTTCCCAGGTATTCCTCTTCCTTTTCCCCAGGCATCCTTGCCCACCTTGCTTTCGGTTTTTCCGCCAGCCTGGCCTCCTTCTTTGCGGAAGTGTTGCCATCTGTTCCGAGGCTCCCGCAGTGGGCGCGGGGCATTTCCGGACGGAACGTGAACCAGAACTTGCCGGGGTCACCACATCGAGTTTCTGGCCATCGGTTCAACGCTTTACGATGCCGAGTATTTCTTCCGCGCGATTGATGCCGCCCCTTTCGCCAATGCCTTGTCCGCGGCAGCAGCGTGAGCGGAAAAACGGCGGTCGCCTTCCTCAGAGTCCTCTCCTCCTTGGTGGAAACGGGCAGACTGGTCTCGCTTGTCCACCATGTTCCGGTCCACCATGTTCCACAAGGAGGCGGATGCCCGCTCGATGTCTTCGACTTGCCGGTGATCAGCGTGTCGTTGATGACGCCCGCGTACTTCAGCAGGCTTTCCATGATGAAACGGTTCTGCGGCTATCCGGGCAGAAGATGTAGTCCATCGTCGCTACTGTCGGATCGGTCGAGGTTGTTCACCGTACCCGTCGTCGAAGAAGATGAGGGTCGGGCGGTGTCGCCGACTCGACAAATGGCGACTCGTTTCAATCGCAGTTGCGGGACGGCTCCCCACAATCAGGTAGGCGCGTTTCGACGGCCGTGCGCTGTATGCCAGCTTGCGCAGGTACGAGGTTGCGTCGACTTTTCAAAGTCGCGTTCGCGCATGTCCTTGATGCCGAACTGGGGAGGTCGCAGTCCACGACCGCCACGTCATATCCCTTCACGTAATACAGGTAACTCGCCATCAGTACCGGTGAGTGTCGTTTGCCTGCTCCTCCCTTCTGGTGGAGAAGGGCGATGAACAAAAAAGTTCTTTTTTTTCATGCTTTCTTCTTTTTTTTTTGTTAGACATCCGTTTCTTGGTCCGGTCGGCCATCCGCCCGGTAAGCGAGCAGGCAGTCCGGCATCCCCTCCCGGTATGCTGTCCATCCATGCCTGTGTGCCGGCAGGCAAGCATAAGGGCAGGCATACCGCCATTCCGCCTGCAAAGGGAAAATGACTTTTCGCCAAGGTTGTGTCTCTTTGCTGTTGCGTGGCGGCATTTGGCGTTGTCGTGGCGGCTTGTGGCGTTCTTTGGCCACCCTTTCACCACTTTCACGTTTGAAACCGGCATCCGCCCTTAGCAATACGGCA
>VOFK01003456.1_pt1 | contig 15852 bp, 31 predicted proteins | sample 5384121 | NCBI WGS metagenome assembly VOFK01 (sample SAMN12384730, study PRJNA508395) | human gut metagenome | isolation source: healthy gut J | host: Homo sapiens
CTCCGGTACTTACCGTTCGTTACACGTATTGCTGGTCACATAGCAGATGACCGAGCGTAACGCTCCGCCACTGCTGGAAAATGTTGAGATACAACAGCCGCTACCGTCCTTATCAAAAGCTTATATCAAGTATTCTTCGTGAGCTTGACCACTGATATATCTCTGCTCCCGAGGAGTCATAAACTGTCAGCACTGCGGCATATTTCTCAGTCTGGGTGACCACTGCACTGTGCTGTCAGGGGCTATCTCCGCCAAAAGTATAGACTTGGTCTATATCCTTTGAGAGCAGCTCGCCCTTTTATTCAACACTCTGAAAGAATTTCCACCATTATCGTAAACAAGCACACGCTTTCCGGATGTTCTTACAACAGGGTTTGCAAAGTTGTGAGAATTATCCGATATCTTATTGCCAGACTCGTCATAAAAAAGCAATGTTCCTGTCGTCAACTCGAACTATACCGTCGGAAAGCTGTTTTATAACGTTAACGGAGCTTTCATCAAAAAGGTCAGCGGGAAATTTCCGCTTTGCTTTTTGCCGTCGTTTACTATAGTGGCATGAGGTCTGTCCAAAATGCCCTCAAGCTTCGGCACGCCACACTCCTCTTGAAGCGTAAACGCCAACTCCGAAAGCGACCACCACTGCTATGGCGGCTATCTTCTTATAGAGCTTTTTGTTTTTCTCTTTCTTTCTTGCCGCTCTTATATCAGTGACGTTGGATATCTCCTCGTCAGACCTCTCTGCTTTCTCGGCCTTTTTTCTCTTTTCTGCTTTTATGCTCGGATTTTTCCTCTTTGCTTTCTGAAGCCTGCTCTTTATTTTCACCGCCTGATACTGTTATCTTGCTTTCATCAGCCTTTTTTTTCAGGCTTTTCCTCATCGGCTTTATCCTCGGTGTTCGTCAGCTCTATTCTGCTTCGTGACTCCTCGGCTTCTTCCCGCTTCTTTTTCGGAGCTGTTCTTCCTGCTCACGTTCCGCCGCTTTCTGAGCCGCCTTTTTCTGACGCTTTATCTCTCTGAAAGTAACGTTCGGCATAGGCTCTTCTGCACCGTGAAACTCGTCACGCTGAACAAAATCCGTCTGCTTGGTTATTCTTATTGTTTTTTCTTCTTTGGTAGGCGGATTTTTTTCTTTCTCCGCCTGCTCTTTGATCTTTTATCATTCACCTTGTTCAGATCCTTTATCTTTATCATAATACACTTCGTTAAGATACAATCCCTGCGGCGGAACGGTCTTTTCCGCCTCTTGTCCTGTCCTTTGACGCAAGTATATCGGGTATTTGAGTTTCTCCCTATCTTGCCCTCATTTATAAAAATAAGCGTGCCTACCATTATCCTTACCATATTGTACAGAAAGCCGTCTCCCGAAACTGTGAATATCACAAGCTCGCCCCTCACGTCTTACATGGAAAGAGAATATAGTCCTAACTGTATTCTCCTTTGTGCAATCGGTGGAACACATGGCTTTGAAATCGTGCGTTCCCACAAAATCCTGTGCGGCTTTTATCAAGCTTTTTTTCGTCTATTGGAAACCAGCTGCGGTAGGCTGTATCTTTATAAAAAGGGATTTTTTATCTCGCTGTTATGTATAATATACTCATACTCCTTGCCGCTGCACATATATCTTGCGTGAAAATCAAGGGGGACTTTTTCGCACTCCAGCACGGAGATATCGTCAGGAAGCTTTGAATTAAGTCCGAAAACTATCCCACGGCAGGTTATTGTGGACTCTATAAGAAAGCTTGCACAAAATCTTCTTGCGTGCACTCCTGCATCTGTTCGTGAACAGCCGTTCACCGTGACTGTCTGTCCCGTCAGCGAGAGGATAGCTTCTTCAAGCACCTGCTGAATAGCAAGGGCGTTGATCTGCCTTTGCCACCCATGATAGGCTGTGCCGTTATAGGCAAGTATTATCTTGAAATTCGTCATGAGCATATCCCGTTTCTTTTAGTCGAGTGTTATGGAATCTATATTGTCAAGTCTTACTATCATGGTGCTGTCGCTTTTCTTTTCGTGGACGATAAGCTTTTTACCCACTCGTCGTCTGCATCAAGAATAGTACAGCTATGGCCATAAATCCCGTCGCCGTCAATGGTACATTCTCTGCCGATAAGTTCTTTTTATAATGCCTGACATTTTACTTCCCCCATTTACATTTTCTCTCAAGTTTTTTGACTTTTTTTTCTTTCCAAAGCATCAAGTCTGTCATCTTGGTCCATATCTTTAAAAACACTGCTCATAATACCCCTCCTAAACGACTATATTTATGACTATAACGCCTGCAAGGAACAGCACGCAGAATATCGAGCCGTAGAGGTCGACTATGCTCATATGGAGCTGTTTCATTCTTGTTCTGCCCTCTCCGCCGTGATAACAGCGGCACTCCATAGCAAGGGCAAGCTCCTCGGCGTGTCTGAACGATGCCACAAAAGCGGTATCAGCACTGGGATAAGGGCTTTGGCTTTCTGAATGAGTGAGCCTGTTTCCATATCCGCTCCTCTTGCTTTCTGTGCTGACATTATCTTGTCTGTTTCCTCGATAAGTGTAGGGATAAATCTCAGGGCAATAGTCATCATCATTGCAAGCTCATGGACAGGCACTTTTATCTTTTTCAGCGGTGAAAGCAATCTTTCGATAGCGTCTGTCAGGTCGATAGGCGAGGTGGTGTAGGTAAGAAGCGAAGTGCCGACAATAAGGCAGATTATCCTTATCATCATGAACACTGCCGTGTCAACGCCTTCATCGGTTATCTTGAGAAATTTCCACTCAAAATAGGCTTTGCCCGTTCTGATAAAAAGCAGATTGAGTATCGCCGTGAATATTATTATCGGCACGATAGGCTTCAAGCTTTTTAGCATGAGTTTACCGGGTATTTTCGATATGATAAAAGTGAGAATAGTAAAAAGCTATGCCCACAAGAAGTCCCCCACACGCTGTTTGCGGCGAAAAGCATTACTATGAAAACCGCCGTCATTATTATTTTTATTCGTGCGTCCATTCGGTGAATGACAGAATTTCCGGGGAAAATACTGTCCTATAGTAATATCCTTTATCAAGGTATATTCCTCCAATTTTCTATCTCAACTTACACAGTCCTGCTCTCTGCTCATATGGGTCAAAGGCAGTCCGCTGCTTACTTATTCTTTTTCTGCTCCAGCATTTCAAGGATGACCTTTTTCGCATAGCCAACTGTATACACATCGTCCTTAATATCTATGCCCATGGCTTTGAGCCTGTTTATAACTCTTGTTATCTGTGGCACTGCAAGTCCCATTGACACAAGCTCCTCAGAGCGGTGGAACACCTTTACTGTATCGTCATAGCAGAAAAGCTTCGATTCGTTCATGACGAGTATCTTTGAAAACGTTCTTTGCGATATCCTCCATAGAGTGGGATACCAGCAAAACAGTGTTTTTCATCTGCTCATGATACTCTCTTATAAGACCAAGTATCTGCTCTCTGCCCTTAGGGTCAAGACCTGAGGCTGGCTCGTCAGGATAAGCACCTTTGGGTTCATTGCCATAACGCCTGCTATAGCCACACGCCTTTTCTGTCCGCCTGAAAGCTCGAAAGGCGATTTGTCAAAAGTATCTCAGGGCTTAGCCCCTACCATTCTTGCGGCTTCTTTAACATACTTGTCTATCAGCTCTTCCTTGATACCCATATTCTTAGGGCCAAAGGCGATATCCTTATAACAAGTCTCCTCAAAGAGCTGATACTCAGGATACTGAAACACAAGGCCCACCTTAAATCTTATAGGACGAAGCCTTGATTTATCGTCCCACAGCCTTTCTCCGTCTATAGACGCTTCCGCTCGTGGGCTTCAAAAAGACCGTTAAAATGCTGGATAAGGGTAGACTTGCCTGAGCCTGTATGTCCTATTATACCCACCATTTCGCCGTCATTTATCTCTATATTAACATTGTCTACGGCTGTTTTGCGAAATGGTGTGCCCTCGCCGTAAACATAAGTCAAGTTTTCCGTTTTAATTACTGCCATTGTTACTCCCTATCATTTAAGCATTTCATAAAGCTTCTGAACGCACTCGTCCTCGTGGATTATCTCGGTGGAGATGTCATAGCCTGCCCTTTTTAAGCTCCCAGCAAAGCTCTGTCACCTGCGGCACGTCAAGTCCCAAATTTTTCATGGTTTCCACATTTGAGAATATCTTCTTCGGAACGTTATCCATTATGACCTCGCCACCGTCTATTACAACAACACGCTGTGCCTGTGCGGCTTCCTCCATATAATGGGTGATAAGCACGATAGTAACTCCCTGCTCATTGAGCATTTTGACAGTTTTCATTACCTCGTCCCTGCCGTGAGGATCAAGCATGGCGGTAGGCTCGTCAAGAAGTATACAATCAGGCTTCATTGCGATTATGCCAGCGATAGCCACACGCTGTTTCTGTCCGCCTGAAAGCTTATGAGGTGCATGAAGTCTGTATTCATACATACCGACGGTTTTTAAGAGCCTCGTCAACACGCCTGCGTATCTCATTCGGCTCGACGCCCATATTTTCAAGGGCGAAAGCCACGTCCTCCTCCACGATAGTTGCAACTATCTGGTTATCAGGGTTTTGAAATACCATGCCCACCTTTTCTCTTATAGGCAAGAGGTTATTTTTTCGTCCAAAGTGTCCATGCCGTTCACATAGACAGCCCCCGACTCAGGAAGATTTATAGCGTTTATGCACTTTGCAAGTGTAGATTTGCCTGAGCCGTTATGACCCAAGCACTGCCACGAACTCGCCTTTTTCTATGTTCAGATTTATGCCTTTAAGCACCTCCGTTTTCACAGGTGGCTCTTCAAGGTCGTTCACATAGGAAAAGTGCAGATTCTTTATTTCAATAAAACTGCTCATTTTACTTTCCTTACCAAATTTAGTTTATTCCTTATCTCCAGGCTGTTCCTTCTGTTCAGCCTTTCTTTCCTTATGCTTTTTCGTAAACATTTTCGGCTTTGTCTATTCCTTTATCAAAGGAGCTTTTCAGCCTTGTTCTTTACCTTTTTGCCCGTTTCGCTCTCTGCGAACTCGTGGAGCTTTTTCCTTTCCCTTTTCAAACAGCTCTCCTGCTTTGCTCTTTATCTTCTGCCCCTTTTCACTTTCAGCAGCCTCGTGAGCTTTTTCTTTGCCCCTTTTCAAGCATATTTCCTGCCTTGTGTTTAAGTTCATCAAAATCAAAAAGACATAACCTTTCCTCCTGTCTGAATTTTTGGTTTATACCTTATTATAATATATGGGTATGCGAACGCTGTTTGCCCCATATTGCCCATAAGCTTTTCAATATCTTTTACTGTTGGCGGATAAAGTGCGATAGGAACTTTTCCACCGCCGCACCTGCCACAGCGCAGGCTGTTTTCACCAATGTCGTCATCAAGACCTTTATAAAGCCCATATACAACGCCCGCCTTAAAGCTGTCCCCTGCGCCAAGTGTTGACACTACGTCTACTTTAAATGCAGGGCACATCTTTGGCACAGCACCCTTCCTGCCATACATCGCACCCTTTTCACCAAGGGTAAATATCACAAGCCCTTCTGTATTATCTGTATAAAGCCTGAAAAGCTCATCATAGCTTTTATCCGGATAATATTCATCAAGGTGCTGATGAGATATGCAATTTACTGCACAATGCTCATGTATATAGCTGTCATAGGCACAATCTATGGTGACGTATTTCTTGCCATATTTTACGCAATACTCATCTATCTTATCACCAAAATAAGGGTCAGCCGCAACGCAGGCTGAATTTTTCACTGACTCCTCCGAAGGCTGTTCATAAAAAGGCTCTGTACGTGAATAAAGCTTATCCCACTCGCCAAAACAGGTGCGTGTATTTTTTATCTATGATAACATAGTCGGTCACGCCCTCGAAACCCTCTGTAACAAGCTCCGAAAGGTCAGCGGTCTTGTCTGCAAAATAATCCTTTATAAGCTTTTTCATTGCCGCTACCAAGGTGAGTGCCGCCAAGCTTTACAGGCACATTCAGACTGCAAAGAACAACCGCCGCTGTTCCGGTCTCACCACCGACAAGGTGATATTTTTCCTTTATCTCTGCCGTACCGTCTGCCTTTGGAAAATCCCCGTCAAGAAGAAACGAACAGGTGGAGATCATTTGACCATACATATAAACATAATTCTCAGTATATTTCATGCGAACACCATTCCTTACTATAGCAAAGCTATTTCTGCCAAATTGCCGTTGAACCGCATGGCAGCACACCGCCTGTTGCCTCCACAGGCAATCCTATCTCATCAGCCGTGACGTTTCCGCCAAACCTCGTTCCGAGGACATCTCTCAGGATATATGCCATAACTGAGGGTGAAAGTCCTGTGGTATAGCTGTTGAGCAGGAAGAAAAAGCGGCTCGTCGCTCAAAAACGCCAGAGCAGGTCTTTACAAGGTCATAGATACAATCTTCAAGCTTCCATATCTCTCCGCCAGGTCCTCTGCCATAGGACGGAGGATCCATAACGATAGCGTCATAGGTCTTGCCACGGCGTATCTCACGCTGAACGAACTTTTCGCAATCGTCCACAAGCCAGCGAATAGGCTTATCGGAAAGCCCCTGACACAGCGGCATTCTCTCTTGCCCACTGCACCATGCCCCTTTGATGCGTCAACGTGTGAAACGCTTGCACCTGCTTCGGCACAGGCAAGTGTAGCTCCACCTGTGTATGCAAAGAGGTTTAACACCTTTATCTCTCTGTCTGCGTTTCTTATTTTGTCAGACATGAAGTCCCAGTTCACAGCCTGTTCAGGAAAAGGCCTGTGTGCTTGAAGCCCGTTGGTCTGATTATAAACTTCAAATTCTTATAGCATATGTTCCAGTTTTCAGGCAGGCGCTTTCTGTATTCCCATTCACCGCCTCCCTTTGAGGAACGGTGATAAATGCCGTCTGCCTTTGTCCAAAAGGTCAGAACGCTTCGGTGACTTCCAGATTATCTGAGGATCAGGTCTTACAAGCACCTTTCCACCCCAGCTTTCAAGCTTATCTCCGCTTGAGGTATCTATTATCTTATAGTCTTTCCAGTTTTCTGCAATTCTCATATTTTTTTATCCTTATATAAAACTTACCTTACATTTTTTTTTTTCGATAAGCTCCGCTATCTTGTGTGCATATTCTGTGATTATGCCTGTTCTCTTGCCCTCTATCATAACACGAACGAGAGGCTCTGTGCCTGACTTCACGGACAAGTATCCTGCCCTCGTCACCAAGCTTTTCGGAATACATCTTTATAGCGTCTGTTATCTCAGGGACTTTATCCCACATACCCTTTTTTTTGTCCGCTGTTATCTTAACGTTCACAAGCACCTGTGGGTAGCACTCCATGCAGGAAGCAAGCTCGCTTGCCTTTTCGCCTGTGCATTTGAGAACTGTCAGAAGCTTTGTACCTGTCAGCTCACCGTCGCCTGTGTTTGCATAGTCAAGAAGAATGATATGACCTGACTGCTCACCGCCTATATTATAACCGCCCTTGAGCATTTCTTCTTCAAGAACGTATCTGTCGCCCACCTTTGTGGTAGCGGCAACGATGCCGTTTGCCTTTGCATACTTGAAGAAACCGAGGTTCGTCATAACGGTAACAACGCAGGTATTATTTTTGAGGATACCCATGTTCTTCATATATTTTGAGAAGATAGCAAGTATCTTATCACCGTCGATAAGCTCGCCCTTTTCGTCAACTGCAAGACATCTGTCAGCGTCGCCGTCAAAGGCAAGACCGATATCGCAATGATTATCAACAACTGCCTTTTTGCAGACCCTCGATATGTGTTGAGCCGCAGTCCTTATTTATATTCGTTCCGTCAGGCTTATCGTTGAGCATTATGCACTTTGCACCAAGTCCCTCGAAAATTCTCTGTGCGCACACGGAAGCTGAGCCATTTGCACAATCAAGCGCCACACGGATACCGTTGAAATCTGTCTGAACTGTTTTCATAACGTAGCGGATATAATCCCAAGCTGCGTCCTTTTCGTAATAAACGTGACCTATATATCACAGCCATCCTTAAGCTCTATCTTTTCAGGTGTGTCCAGGATAAGTGCTTCTATCTCGTTTTCTATCTCGTCAGAAAGCTTGAAGCCTGTGCCAGAGAAAAGCTTTTATGCCGTTAAACTCAACAGAATTGTGTGAAGCGGATATCATAACGCCTGCGTCTGCGTTGTATTTCTTTTTACAAGCATTGCAACGGCAGGGGTAGGAACAACACCGAGTATATGAGCGTCTGCACCGACTGAGCAGATACCAGCGACCAGTGCGGACTCCAGAATGTCGCCTGAGATACGGGTATCCTTGCCTATGATTATCTTAGCCTTGTGGTTTGTTTCCTTCGTGAGTACCATTGCGGCAGCTCTGCCTATCTGCATAGCAAGCTCGCAGGTAAGCTCGGTGATAGCTACTCCTCTTGCGCCGTCAGTTCCAAATAATCTTCCCATAATAATTAGCTCCTTTTCGAGGTCATACCTCTATATTATTTTTTATTTATGTAAAACCTCTATATTAACACACATATTAAATTGATCCGATAATAAAATTTTTTCCAAAGATAGAAAGTGCAGTGGCGGGCGAACACTGTTCGCCCCTACAGAACAAGAAATCAATCGCCGCTAGGCGATACCATAATTCCTCATTCCTCACTAAATCACAGATGCGTTTGTCCGTCTTTGAGAAAAACCCAAGTGATCGTAAGCAAGCTGTGTCGCCACACGTCCCCTGGGGTCTTGGAGAGGAAGCCAAGCTGCATAAGATACGGCTCGCAAACGTCCTCAATGGTGACAGACTCGCCGATAGCCGCCGCAAGGGGTTTCAAGTCCCACTGGGCCACCGTCATAGCCTTTTTTATTATCATTGTCAGCAGACGTTTGTCGAGAGAGTCAAGTCCCAGTTTGTCAACGTCCATTCTGTTGAGGGCTATCTTTGCAATGTCTGCGGTTATCCTGCCGTTGCCCATGACTTCGGCAAAATCACGCACACGCCTTAAAAAGCGGTTTTTATTATTCTCGGCGTTCCTCTTGAACGCTTCGCTATCTCCTCTGCACCGTCATCATCACAAGCCACGCCAAGCAAAACTGCGGAACGCTTTACGATATCGGAAAGATGTTCTGTATTGTAAAAAGCTCCAAACGCTGGATAACGCCAAAACGATCTCTCAGCGGTGCAGAAAGCGAGCCTGCTCTTGTGGTAGCGCCTATAAGAGTGAACTTGTTAAGCTCGATTCTTATAGACCTTGCTGCAGGACCTTTGCCCATGATTATATCCAAGGCATAATCTTCAAGGGCAGGATAAAGAACTTCCTCTACCTGTCTTGAAAGGCGGTGTATCTCGTCTATAAAAAAGCACGTCGCCTTTTTCAAGGTTGGTGAGCAAAGCTGCAAGGTCGCCCGGCTTTTTCTATAGTAGGACCTGAGGTTATCCTGATGTTCACTCCCATCTCGTGAGCGATTATGGCAGAAAGAGTGGTCTTGCCCAGACCAGGAGGGCCGTAAAAAAGCAGAACATGGTCAAGGCTGTCGCCCCTTTTTTTTGCCGCTTGTATATATATTTTCAGGTTCTCCTTGACCTTTTCCTGACCGATATACTCGTCAAGTGTTTTTAGGTCTAAAGGCTCACCTCGAAATCGTCAGTTGTTTCCGCCTGAGTTTCTTTCGGGGTGACTATCCTGTCTATATCAAAATCTCCTTTTTCGATCATTTATGGAGTTCTCCTCTCAAAAATTTCGCAAGTCCGATAAGGGCTTTCTTTATAAGCTCTTCAACGCTCAAATTCGGGTCAAGCTTTGATATAACTGACATTGCTTCGCCCTCGGTATATCCAAGCACCACAAGGGCTGTGACAGCTTCTTCGACAGCTCCGCTTGGAACAGCCGCAAAGCCCTGAGCCGCATTTCCTCTGACGGATATGGTATTCTCTTTTTGCCACCTTATCCTTAAGCTCGAGGACTATCCTTTGTGCTATCTTTTGTACCGATACCCTTTATCTTTTTGTGAAAAGCCTTTGTATCCCCCGTTGCAACCGCAAGCGCAAACTGTGACGGAGTGCAGGCTGAAAGTATGGCAAGACCTGCCTTCGGGCCTACTCCGCTGACAGATATGAGCATACGGAAGCTTTTAAGCTCCTCCTTAGTTGCAAAGCCGAAAAGCTCCACCGCGTCCTCCTTTACGGCAAGATGTGTGTAAAAGCTTGACCTCGCTTTTTCCTGCTATCTGCTGCAAGGTTGAAAAAAGTAGTTTTGCAGGCATAGCCCACGCCTGCACATTCTATTACGGCAAGGTCGCTCTCGGTATGAACGAGCTTTCCGCTAAGTGAATATATCATATTATTTCTCCTCAAAATTTTTCATAACACGCCTTGTGTTCACCGAAAGCCCGTGAGTTATAGCGATAGCCACTGCGTCCGCTGTATCGTCAGGCTTTGGGATAGCTTTAAGATGAAGCATGGTCTTTGTCATTTCCTGCACCTGCTTTTTTCTCGGCACGTCCATAGCCGACTATGGAGCATTTCACCTGCAAAGGCGTATATTCATAGATGGGAATATTTCTTATTATGGCAGGAAGCAGTGTCACTCCCCTTGCCTGTGCAACGTCAATGGCAGTCTTTTCATTGGTATTGAAAAAAAGCTTTTTCTATTCCCATTTCATCAGGCTTATAGGTGGTTATTATCTCGGTCATATCATCATAGATGACTTTCAGCCGTCTGTTGAAATCCATATCCGAAGAAGTGGTTATTGCACCGTAGTCAACAACAGTGAATTTTCCGCTGTTGTATTCAAGCACCCGAATCCCACAATGGCGTAGCCCGGGTCGATACCAAGTATTCTCAAATCCACTCCTCCGTTCAATTTCAACGCTATCCTATAATGACCCTATTATAACAACTAATTATACCATATTTTTTCGGTCAAATGCAAGCAAAAACGCTGAGTTTTCACCTATTTCTCACAAGGCAAAAATGTAGAAATGCCACTTTGTGAAAAGTCTGTTTTTGGCTAAACTGACTATAGAACAAAACAGCGGTCATCAGGTATGCCCCTGACGCCGCTGTTATCTTTTTATGCTGTATTTTCTAAGTGGCGACTTCCACAATCTTTGAAGGATAAGACCATTGAGCGTGCCTGTGAGAATGCCGCTTATTATGAGATAAGGCAAAAGGCTGAACACCGCCCATGTGCCTGATACCACTGCCGCCGCACAAAGCTGACCTATGTTATGGAAAAAGCCACCAAAAAACTGATGTCACCCAAAGCTGGTTTTCACCAACTCTCGAAACCGCAATGTACATGGCGAGATACGCTAAAATTCCGCCTGTGAGTGAAAACGCAAAGCTCACCACAGTTCCGTAAAGTCCTGCCGCAAGGACTATCCTCAAAAAGCAGCACCAAGCCTGCCTCTTTTCTGCCGATAAAAAGCATTGCTGCCATTGTGACGATATTTTTGCAAGCCCAAGCTTCATGCCGCCTATGGGCATGACAGGGGAATTGTGCCTCCACCATGAAAAAATGATAAGTGACAAGGCGGTAAAAATTCCTATAAGGGTGATTTTTTTGTACTGATATCTTCATGATTCCACCCCTATATCACAGCGTCAGCAGAGGTCTCACCGACTATTTTTATCACTAGCTTGTGCGGTGCACAAATGACGGTCTGTCCTGCGTGGGATATCTTTCCTGCATGAACACAGGTCTGGTTCGAGCAATCTGCGACAGACACCCAAATGCTTCCCTCGCCAACGGTTATGGTATTAGTGCCGTTTTCTGTTTTTTTATCTCAAAGGAATACTCCTTATCGGGGGAAAGGTCGGAAACAGTCTTTATTAGCTTGCCGTTTTCATATATCTCGGCAGAATTTTCTCCGCTCTTTCCACCTGTGAGGAAAATAAATATCAGGCACGCAGCGATAACAGCCGCAAAAACTGCCGCCCATATGAGATTCTTTCTTTTTACCACTGCCGCACTCCCCTTTTTACAGTATATCTGTTGTTATGAGTATACCACAGCCGTTCTTTTTTTCGTCAAGACAAACGGCAAGTGTCTGATTTTTTGTACTTAAATATTACAGCAAGGTTACAACAAGGTACAAGATTTCGTACAGTTGTAACATTGCTGTAATTTTCACCGAAAAAAGCCGAAAAAATTGTCGAAAATTTATCAAAATATCCTTATTCACTATTGATTTTTTGAATGGGGTGTGTTAAAATATAAGAGTTGGATATTCTATTGTTAAGAGTATGTGAACATTTGTTCTTTTTTATAGACCGCCATAGCCTGCATTATATGGGCAGATTTAACGATTGCTTGGGTGTATGTTAAATGATTTTAACCAAATCGTTGAAATTCTTGCTTTTTGCTTTTTATTTTGCCTGTGGCTGTGGTATATAATCTGAGCGTCGGCAGAGAGAAGCCGACAATCTCGTTAAGGAGTGTGTAAACTTGGAGAAGTTTGTTATACATGGAGGTAAGCCGCTGCATGGTACTGTGCAGATAAGCGGTGCAAAAAACGCTGCTGTTGCATTGGTTGCGGCAACTATCCTGTGCGACGAGCCGTGCGTTCTTGAGAACGTGCCTGAGATAAGCGATATAACTAAGTGCATGAAGATCCTGCGTGAAATGGGCGCAGAGGTCAGACTTTTAGATAAAAAATACTATATATTTTGACACAAAGGGCATTGAAAAGCCTGAAGTGCCATATGAACTTGCAAGAACCATGAGAGCGTCATGCTATTTTCTTGGCACACTGCTTGGAAGATTTCACGAGGCTTTTGTTCCGATGCCGGGCGGCTGTGACCTTGGCGACAGACCTATAGATCAGCACCTTAAAGCTTTTAAGGCGCTTGGTGCGTCTGACGAGATAGTGAACGGAGCTAATCATGTCACAGCAGACGAGCTTGTGGGCAATCAGATATACTTTGACTTTGTTACAGTTGGCGCAACTATGAATGCAATATTTGCCGCTGTAAAGGCAAAGGGGCTTACTATAATCGAAAATGCGGCGAAAGAGCCTCATATCGTTGACCTTGCGAACTTCCTTAACTCAATGGGTGCTGATATCAGAGGCGCAGGTACAGACGTTATCAAGATAAGAGGCGTTGATTACCTCAAAGGCGTTACCTATGCGACTATCCCTGACCAGATAGAGGCAGGCACTTATATGGTAGCGGCGGCTGCCCAAAGGGCGACGTTGTTATCGCAAACGTTATCCCTAAACACCTTGAGTCTATCACGGCAAAAGCTCCGCAAGGTAGGCGTAAACGTTGAGGAAAGCGACGAGAGTGTTCATGTTTGGGTGGACGGTCCGCTCATGAAAACTTCTATAAAAAAACTATGCCGCACCCTGGCTTCCCTACTGATATGCAGCCGCAGTTCTCAACACTGCTGACGCTTGCAGAGGGTACGAGCATCGTTACAGACGATATTTTTGACAACAGATTCAGATATGTGGCTGAGCTTAGAAGAATGGGCGCTGACATTTCTGTTGACGGCAAGGTGGTGTTATACAGGGCGTTGGCAAGCTCAAAGGTGCTCCTGTTGTGGCAACTGACCTGAGAGCAGGTGCGGCAATGGTCATTGCCGGTCTTGCGGCTGAGGGAACGACTGAGATAGACAATATTTTCTACATCGAAAGAGGATATGAAAAGATAGATGAGAAGCTCAGAGGGCTTGAGCTGACATTCAGCGTGTTTACAAGCCTGACGCTAACGAAATGGAACTTAGCGGCTGATAAATATCGATAACACTGCGGCGGCATATTATTTGCCGCCGTTTTTTACGGCATTTGAGAGGACATGATATGGAGCTTTTTATTTCCGACCTTGACGGAACGTTGCTTAACGGCAATGCAGAGGTGACGGAGTTCACAAGAGACACTTTGAACAGGCTCATGGCAAAGGGGCTTAACTTCACTGCCGCCACTGCAAGGACGCTTGCTTCCGCAGGAAAAATACTTTCGGGGCTTGACCTGAAGCTTCCTGTTATACTTATGAACGGCGTGCTTATTTATGATATGGCGGAGAAAAAAATACGTCAAGATAAACAGTCTTTCCAGGGAGCTTTGCGGTCTTATCATAGGTCTTTCAAAAAGGACTTGGTTTAGGAGCCTTTTATGTACTCGGTTTCAGATAACAAGCTTTCCACAAGATATGAGAGGCTTATTACACCTGCAATGAAGAGCTTTTACAACGAACGCAGAGAGAAATATTACAAGTCTTTCACGCAGGTCAGTGACCTTTCTCAGTACATCGACAATATGATATACTTCACATTTATTGCAGAAAAAGAAAAAAACTTGTACCGCTGTATGACGCTCTTTAAAGAAAATGAAAAGCTGAACATCACATACTATTATGATGTTTATGACCCCAAGCTTTGGTATCTTGAAGTGTTCTCTTCGATGGCTTCTGGGAGCAAGGCGTGAGGTATCTTCGTGAGAATTACGGCTTTGACTTTGTCACGGCTTTTGGCGACAACACCAACGATCTGCCTATGTTCAAGGCGGCTGATAAAAGAGTGGCAGTAAAAAACGCCTGCAAAGAGGTGCTTGAAGGCTGCGACCAGGTGACAGGCACAAATGAGGAGAACGGCGTTGCAGAGAATCTTCTGAATACTTTTGAAAGGAATTAGTTATGGCAAGGGATATATCCACTTTTTTCATCAAGCAAGGGCAACAGCTCTTTATCGGCAACAGTGACGGCGGGATACTTGTTGACGCAGGAGTATCCTGCAAACGTCTTTGTGAGGCTTTGAAAGCTAACGAGATCGACCCTGCTGTGATACAGGGAATTTTTATTACACACACATTCAGACCATGTTTCGGGGCTTAAAGTTCTCACGAAGAAATATCACATCCCTGTATTTGCCTACAAAAGACCAATCTTGAGATACTTGTATCTGACGGCAAAAATAGACCCAGCCTGTGATGTCAACGAGGTGGACGGCAATGAAGTCTGCATATGGAGATTATGCCGTAAAAAGGTTTTGCCACATTTACCACGATACCCTGCAAGCTGTGGATATCAGATAAAGACCCCTGACGGCAAGCAGGTGCGTATGCATCGACCTTGGCACTGTTACAAAAGGTGAATATGCACCCTGAGCGGTTCTGACCTTGTTTGCTGGGTCAAATTATGATGAGACAATGTTGAAAAAATGGACCTTATCCATACGAGCTGAAAAAGGCGCATCGCTTCAGACCACGGCCACCTTTCAAACTCTGCCCTGCGGAGAACAGCTAAAAGCTTATGACAGCAGGTACATATAAATTTATTCTAGGGCATTTAAGTCAGGAAAACAACACGCCTTTGCAGGCTGAAAACTCGGCTGTGGGAGGCGCTTGGGGATTACGAGCGCAACAGCGACTATATTTTACATATAGCTTTAAAAGCCTGAGGGGCAGCGGAACGGGCGGTGGCATTTCGATAAGGATAAATCTTATTACAGTTGGAAAGCTGAAAGAAAAAATACTGGCGTGACGCTTATGAATACTCAAGCGCGGCTTGGGGCGTTCTGCAAGCTTGGAAATAAAGGAACTGAACGAAAGTCGAGGTTATTCGACAACCCTCCGAAAAGGAGATAGCGGCGGCGCTGAAAAACGAGCAAAGTCATGAAAAAGCTATTACCGCATATCAAGGGTGCATACAATATTACGTAATGTATTGAGGGCAAGCAGCTTTCAGTGAAAAAGCTGCTGCTTTCCAGCTTTTAATGGTCTTGAACGGATTCAGCACAGTGAATTTCATAAGTTCTTTCATTCGGCATTGCCCTGAGAGCAAAGCTTTGACCTGCGCTTATCAATGTCGGAGATGACGTTCCCACACCAGCTTGCAAGGATAATGCTTTTTGGAGCAGGTTTACAG
>VOFK01000883.1_pt1 | contig 15842 bp, 24 predicted proteins | sample 5384121 | NCBI WGS metagenome assembly VOFK01 (sample SAMN12384730, study PRJNA508395) | human gut metagenome | isolation source: healthy gut J | host: Homo sapiens
CCGTAGCAGCCTTCGCCTCCCCAATTGTAGTAAACATTGTTGCGCATATCCACTCGCTCTCCATCGTTGTTGTTCAGTGCTAATGTAGTATATCGGGGGACCAAGGCGTGGAACACGGCTTTCGCAATGGGCTATCTAAAGGTTATGGTGGTAAGAGGCATAGTTTCCTCCCCAGTTACCGCCATATCCGTGAGAAGCGAATTTTACCTGTGGCAGCATTGATCTTTACATCAGTCACACGTAAGGCTTGATAAGCTAAACACCATTGTACGGTAGAATTTTGCATACCATAGACAGAAAGACATTCATCGCTTCCCCAGCTTACTGAACAATGATCGATGATTACATTTTGTTTGTCACAACCTCCTAATCCGTCGCAGTCTACGTTAGAGTTTCCGGGGCGAAAACGGATGAAACGAATGATGATATTGCTGGAATTAATCGTAAATGGATAATTGGCGATACAGATACCGCCCGGTGATGTTTGTCCGGCAATGGTCAGATCATCTTTCTGGGTTTTTAATTCCGATTTCAAATAGATGGTACCCGACACATCAAATACAATCGTTTTAGGACCGTCTTGTTTCATAGCCCAGCGCAGACTTCCGCTGATACTTCCACTGGCGTCGTCTTCAAGGCTAGTCACATGATAAACTTTTCCCCCACGTCCTCCGGTGGTATTGCGACCGTGACCTTCGGCGTATGGGAAAGCAAGAAGTTCTCCATAATCCAGTTGCTTGACATCAGAAGATGTTCCACCTGGATTATTTGTTCCTCCACCTGTATCATCTACAGGATCGTCGGAAGAGCATGAGGTACATAATCCTGCGATGCTGAATGCAATAGCTACATAAAATAGAGATATTTTCTGCTTCATTATCTTTTAACTGTTTGGGGATATAGACGATTTATTTGTTGGGATACAACGTTTCTACCAGACTGTTGAGGTAAACCTCCAGATTGGTATACGTTTTTTACTTAGAGTATATTTGGAACCGTCGGCCTTACTTTTGGGGTTCAAACCGTTGGCAGTTTCCCATTCATCAGGGATGCCGTCGCCGTCGGTGTCTTTCGGACCGGTTTCCTTTTTATATTCCGGCCAGCCACCTACATCGCTGGCTTTATCAATAAGTCCCTTTTCACTGCCATTACTGCCGTCTGTCGTATAATCTCCGTTGCGAACGTTGGCTATGATGCGTTTATCGACATCATCATATTTTAAGGAAGCACCGGCATACTTTAATACTGATTCATAAGCTTCTTTTTGCCGATTGAGTGAATTCGGATGCATCTTCGGAAATAGTAAATTCGTTACTTGACTGAAGTGCTTTTTCTCCTCCATCGGGTAAAGGAACGGCTTCTGTTGCATTGGGGTGTAACCCTTGCCAGTTGTCATTGTTTACAGAAGTAAGCAGAGATTGATATTCGGCTTTCAATTCAGGACATGTGCCATCAAAATAGTTTCCTTTCAGATAAAAAGTACCCCATATACCTTTGGTGTTTTTATTTGTACCGTCATCACCGTTAGGTTGGAAGATACGGTTTACAATATTTTTCTTGGTATTGGTAACTGGTCCGGGCTTGTAGTAGTTGTTCACGAAATTATAGCTTCCTCCTTCTCCTGCATAGCCACCATTGGTCGGTCCCCAGTTATAGAAAACATTATTTCGTAAATCGACTTTTTCATTTTCCGGTTTCCCTGTATAGCGGCTACCGCATAAACGTGGTGTACGGCTGCTGTGGTGGGCTAATAAATTGTGGTGGAATGTAGCGGGTGATCCTCCCCATATTCCTCCATAACCGTGATTACCTTTGGTGTGTACCGAACGATTCAAACTTTCGCTGATGATACACCATTGCATGGTAAAGTTAGTGTTATCGTAGAAAGAAGCACATTCATCAGTGCTCCAACTCATCGAACAATGGTCAATGATAATATTTTTTATGTTGCTTTTCCCCACAGTGCATCACCACTGTCGGCTTCTGCTTCTGTTAGTAAAGTTGTCCGATCCCATGCGGAAACGCATGAAACGGATGATTACGTTGTCTGCCTGTACGGATACGGGATGTCCTTTCAGGCAAATACCGTTACCCGGTGCACTCTGGCCGGCAATCGTTACATCTCCGTTGGTTATCTTCAAGGGGCTTTTCAGTTCTATCAATCCGCTTACCGCAAATACGATCGTGCGCTTTCCCGTGCGATTTAATGCGTAGCGTAGTGTCCCCTTGTGTTGTGTTATCGTTGTCTTCAAGCGAAGTTACTGTATACACTTCTCCGCCTGCTCCGCCGGTAGTATAACGACCTGCACCGTAAGCACCCGGAAAGGCATAACGCGTTTCGGCAGGTGTCTCTTCTTCACCACCTTCGTTCTCATTACCACCGTTACCGGTATTCTGTCCCGGTGTTTTCATCAGTGATACTTGGGTCTTCGCTGCTGCAAGCAACCGATAGGTTGATTACACAGAAGCACAATAATCCCATTTTAATAGATTTGAGCATACAAATTATCTTTTAAAAAATAGAGTTCTTTGTCTCATACATTATATTTGCTGATGATGTGACAAAGAACTCTTTAATTAAATCTTATTGGTTTTATTCGCTTACTGTACCGTACTGGCTTACAGTTTTCACTGTATAAATATTGCTTTCGTCAGTGTTGGTCAGTGTAACGGTGTGTCTGTAGTTTGCCCTGCATAGTTGCCATTCATAAAGATGAGGTAACCGGCAGCACCGGATACTGCATCCCATGTCAGAGTGTTTCCCGACAGATTGACATTGGTAGGTGCTGCAAGGGGAGTTTCCATATACTCTTTCGGGTTCCAGCTGTCAATAGTTATTATATTCTCATATGTATATTTAGCAGCTTCGGATGCTGTTAGCACTGAACTAGTGAAGGAAACGTTTCCGGAGGTGATTGTTTTTTCCGCAATCATATTTCCATTCTTGTCGATAGTGTTATATTCAGCATATAGTGTAGGTACTTGTCCACCACCATATCCCCAGTGTGAATCTATAATATCCATTTTCAACTTGGTGTTGATCCAGACAGTTTTCGTGGTTGGGGCTTGGGAACGTCCGAATGAGAATTTTGTATCATCACCGTTTACCGTACAATCTTTTATAACATATCCGTATTTATCGCTTTCACTGGTACGCGAAGCAGTTATAACGCTACCACCGTCATTGCCTGTATTATAGAATGTACTGTTTTCGATAAGTACATCGCCACTTCCCCAGATATAATCTGTATGACCTTCAATCCATGAGTTATAAACGTATGCACGATGAGGGGTTGTATTGTTCCAATAACGGGTCCACCATGTATCCTGATAGGAGACAAGCAAACAATTATTCAAAGCAAAGCGGTCTTCACGGTTTATCAAGGCTTCTGCCTGTCCGTTTTTTAAACCACCAGTGTGACGATTTGAGAATGCACCATAAAGATTGATGATTGAAATGTTTTCAGCATAAAAATCTGTGGCTTCAATCAACACTACTGTGTTTTGCTCTTCACTATATCCGGCTTTGCGGGCTGGTGAGTTTTCGTTGAAAATAGAATAAGGCCATGAGGTAGCATTACTTGAATCATCTACACGGTTTACTGCAAACTGGATTTTAACGCCATCGCGGCTCTCACCGATTAAATGAACAAATGGTTTATTCTTATTGATCCGGACACATTCATTATAAGTTCCGTTGGCTATGAAGATTTTATAAGGACTGGTCGGTGGAGTAGTGATGGCGTTGATTGCTGCCTGGAGAGTAGTGTAATCGCCATTCCTTTTGAATCAACAATTGCATCGAATACTTTTCCACCACCCGAAATTTCAGATTTGGCAGTAAAGCTTAAAAAGAAGTCTTCGTCGTAAGCTCTTCCCTGCATATCCGTTAATGCTCCGGCAGGAACTTCGAAAGTACATTCTTTGTTTTCCATACCAGAGAAGGTATAACGTACTTTTTCGTAGTTGATGGATACACGCACTACACTCCTCCGTTGAAATAGATTTCTGTGTCTGGAGCCTGACGCATAGCTTTGCTGAAAGTCAGTTCTACATATCCGCTCGGACCTACTACATCACCATCATTGATATTCTGTGAAATCAGAACAGGGATGCTTGTATCTTCTGCATCATCGTTGTCATTACAGGAAGCACCTGTAAGAATCAACAAGAGCAGAAGTAAGTATTTACTTATTGTATTGATTGAATTTGTATTCATAATATCTGTTGCTTTTTAGAGAAGATTCTCCGTCAAGTAAATGCAAATTCCAGACTTGACGGAAAACCTTGTAGTTTTATTTAGTTATTTGTTCCAACGTTGGTCACCGATGACTTTGTATTCTTCAGAAACATTGTTGCCATAAGTCAATGTGAATTCGGAATTAGAATCAGTGCATGAGAATAATTCAGATGAACTTAAAGTCATAGTGTCATATGTTGTAGAACTAGTTGTATTAGTGAATTTGAAGTCACTAGTAGCATAAACTTTCTGCCAACTAACATTTGACGGTGCAACTGTTGCCGAATTAAAGACTTTATAATTAGTGTTACTTGCAGCGAACAAAGTATTTGAAACATTAAATGTACATGTTGCTCCAGTAATATCTCTCATTAATTGCTCACCAGATGTTGTTAAGCCATAGAACGTACAATTTTTCAATATTAGTAGTGACATTCTGTTGAGTGTTTGCTGTTCTTACTATTGATGAAGCGGCTCCAATGAAGTTTGCAATGGTAGAATTGGTTAGATTTAATTTGAGAGATGCGAGAGAACCTGCACCACTACTTCCTGTTTATATCGCTTGCATGTAGAATGCCATAATGTCCACCTTGTAATCCTTTGATAATACAATCGTCAATTTCTATTGTTGTATTTGCATTACTTGTTGTTTTACGTACACGAATAACACCACGGAAATCTCTTATCATACAAGATGAGATAACTAACTTTTCTACAGAACCAGAATTAGTCTTACCTTGATTGTATCCAAATAAATGACAAAATTGCCACCTTTTATTTGTAGAATAAATATCTAGATTATAGAATTCAATCTTTTTTACATTGTCCAGAGAAATCAATGTTATTAATTTCTACACTTGGTTTTGTTTCGCTTCCCCAGAATACAATTTCCTCAATGTCAGCAGGAATACTGTTATTAGGCAGAATTATTGATGCATCGTTGCTTATATTAATCAGTACCTTTCCACTCAAAGTAGACCAATCTACATTTTCCCATTCTATTTCAGTATAACCCGTCGGTTTACCTTTCTTAGTTGTAAAGGTGATACGGGAACATATAGAGCCGTTTGCGAAAGCATAAGCCGTATATTCCGTACTGGAAGCCAAACCTGTGATTGTCACCTTATGTGCAGCAATATCTGCTGGTGATAATTGGGTTCCTGATTCAGGTACTCCTTCGGTAGAAAGAACACAAGCATATTCATCTACATCCACCGTCTCTTCCCATGAGAATACAGCTGAATTTTTGCTGTTATATCACTGATGGTAGATTCGATTTCCAAACCAGGAATGGTAACAGTCTGTGAACCACGCGGATTATTTTCATTATAAATAGTAATTGTGTATTCAGTGAACGACTTCAAATTTTCAACCCATGCTTCACCTGCGGCAGCTTCTGTTGACGAAATAACACGTGAAGTTGCTTCTGTGGCACCTGTTTCCATGATTTCGAAATGATCGACTGCTAATCCGGCTTCCCATGACATGCGTACTTTTCCTTGACCTTCAGGTAAGTCTTCAGTAGTTGGGATATTCAGGATAGCTTCTTCCTTAACTGAAGCAAAAAGTCTTTTTATAATTTACCCAGCGAGATTCTTTCTCTCCGGAAATAGACTTGATACGCATATAATAAGTCGTATTTACAGCCAGATTATCCATTGTGTAAGGTGACTGCTTGATCCGGTTGGCAGGATCATTTCCATAAACGATATTTCCATTTTCTTCTGATCCCATTGAGTTTCGTCAGTCATCTCGTTAGGACTAATCTCGATAATGTAATAGTCGGTATTAGATGTTGAGCTCCAAGTTACTACCGCTCTGGCTACTTTACTGTCTGTTTCTACACTGATTCCGTTTTCATCAGTTCCGAAAGGACGGCTGTAGGAAGAGTCAATATCCCAATCACTTTTCTCTGTACACGAAGATACAGCCAAAGAGGCCAGGAGCATGAAAGCTCCCATTCCCAATATATTTTTTATATTCTTCATCATTTTACGATTTTAAGATTAATCCGAATAACCATAAGAGTTATGTAATTTACCGTTTGAGGTAGAGATGGTTGTAGAAGCTATCGGCAATAAATGACGATTCTTCACAGCCTTGTTCAATCCGCCAGAAATACTAGGCAAGTTTACTTTCAGATTCTTTTTTTTGCTCCTTGTCACTGGTTTCAGCTCCGAAGAAGCTCTTGTTTTCATATTCTCCACCTACTTTAGCTCCAAATACGAGAGAAGTCATATCGATATACATCGGATTGTCCGTGCGATATTTATAGTTCACATACTGTGGATATGTACCATTATACACTGCATTTGTATATTCGTTTTTGAACTCGTCTATTTTTTCGCTCAACAGGTTCCAACGGATTAGGTCGAACTTACGAACACCTTCTCCTGCCAGTTCCCATGCATTTTCGTCAACAATTGCATCGAAGAAGTCTTTTTCCCATTAGAGCAGTCCATGCAGCATCACGTTTGGTTGCATCGGTGAAAGCACGGTCGTGTACTTCTTTCAGGGCTGCTGTGGCTGTTAATGTACAACCTTCGGCTGTTGCACCCTTACCATAAAGTTCGTTCACAACTTCGGCATACATCAGCAATACTTGCGGATAACGCATTTTCACTACGTTGATACCGGAACAAACTTTCTGATCGCTGGCCAATACAGCTGCGTACCATTCAGAGTTTTCCATCATCTTACGATAATCCCATTTTCCACAATAAAGACCGAAAGGAGCATTTCTAACATATATTCTTTAAATACTTTGGTGTTTTTGTCTGTAGAAAGTTGTGAAATAGCACAAGTCAGATCGCGGCGGATATCTCCTTCGCCAAATGACAGATAATAAGGAGCAGTCAGTTTCAACTTACCGGATGAGTTACCTTTCGCACCGAATAGGGAACTGGCACCGTTTATACGATATCCGATAGTATATCCCAGCTCACCACTTTTGTTTAGTCCCATTGGAATCTCGAACAGGTTTTCTTGATAAGTCTGATCTAGTTGTCCGATATTTATTAAACGCCAGTATTCTTCTACAGAAGGATTCAGTTTATGTTTTCCTGAACTGACAACAGCTGCCAGATGTTTTTCGGCCAATTCGAATAGTTCTCTACGTTTGGTATCGCTGCAACGTTGAGTAGGATAAGTAGCGTCACTGTTATCTCCGGTGATATATCCGTCTTTAGCTTGTTCGCGGATAGCATATCCGGCACGTGTCATTGCAATGTTAGCCAAGAGAGCGTGAGCATAGCCTTTGCTTACATGTTCGGTTGTATAACCGTCTTCACCAGCCCAAGGTAAATATCCGATAGCTTCCTCGAGTTCAATTATCAATTCATCCATGATATCGTCACGATCTGCCTTTCCAATGTAAACATTAGACAGGTCGCTGTTGGAAGATTCTGTTTTGAAAGGAATATCACCGAACAAGCGGATCAGATCGAAATAAATCATCGCACGCAATGTCATCGCTTCTGCACGGAATCTCATCATGCTGGTACGGGTTGCTCCTGCTTGTTGTATCAGTTGGCTATTGTTTATACCATCTACTACCAGATTCGCATTCTCGATTACTCCGTACATGGCATCCCATACTTTGGAAAGTTGTGACCATCCCGGATTAGCGTTGTAGTTCATATTACCACGTTCGCTGGACGTGTTGCTTTGCATCCGTACCCAAACCGTCAATCAGTTCACAGTCGGTATTGGTTCCGGCAATGATAGGTAGGAAGTTAGAATAAGAAGTCTGGTCTTGCGTCAGGCTGCCGTAAACTTTATTAAGTGCCAATTCTGTATAATAGGCATTATTAAAAGTTGATTCATTATCCAATTCAGACGGTGAGGTCTGATTCAGGAAGTCCGAACAGGAAGACAGGGCAATTAACCCCAGCCCCAGGAATAATGTCTTATATATTTTCATACGATCAATCTGTCTAATGTTTTAATTAGAATGTAACGTTAATACCACCCACAAAATGTGCGGCTCTTAGGATAAGCGGCGTAATCTATACCCGGAGTCATCGCATTTTTCTTACTGCTTGTATCGACTTCAGGGTCTGCTCCGCTGTAGTTAGTCCAACAGAACAGGTTATATCCTGTCAGATAGATTCTCACATTCTGCATAAACGCTCTCCTTACAATTGTTTTCGGAAGAGATTATCCGATAGTAATGTTATTCAAACGCAGGAATGAGGCTTTTTTCTACTGCATAATCAGTCAGCTGCATGGTAGTAGCGCTGGCCGGATTGTACATATTGGCGTTAGCGTTTATTTCATTCAGACGTAATCCTGCTGTTGTCATGTCTCCATAGGTATTAAGGACATCTGTAGAGCTGGACGACAGGTTCAAACCAGTTTCGGATCAATCCATGTGTAACGGTTAGACAGTCTGAAATCATTGTTTAAGTTATAACCGGTTCTTGAACCTGAACGGAAAGAAGCTGCCAGTTTTGTTCCATTGACAATTACATTTCCGAGAGAGTAGTTGAAGAATACATTGAAGTCGAAATTACCTACGCGACCATCGAATCCAAAAACCACCGGTTGTAGGAGCGATAGTGTTACCCAAACGTTGTTTGAGAGGGTTACCATCTTTATCACATTCCAGTTTCAAACCACCCGGATAGTATTTACCACCGGTGATAGTAGGACTGTTATCTTGCATTCCGTCTTTTAATCCCCATTCGCTACCTGCCCAAACCAGTTCGCCGGTAGGGTTGGTGACAGGATCATATACAGTATAATAACCGTTTGTCTTATATCCCCAAACTTCACCCAAACGTCCGCCTTTCTCTACGCGGAAGTCTTCGTATTTGGCCATTGTACTACCTGACCAGTTACTACTTTGCCAGGGAGAGTCTGTATTCAGTTTATCAATGCGGTTGCGGTTGTAAGCAATGTTGGCATTGAAGTTCAAAGAGAAATTCTTTTTTATCAAATAAAAACAGCACTAACAGACAATTCTACACCTTTATTGGATGTCTGTCCGAAGTTCTTGTACTGATAGTTATATCCGAGAGAGAAGGAATTTCAGTACGCATCAATAAGTCTCTGGTTGTATTCCAGTAAAAGTCGATAGCACCGGAGATACGATTGTTCCAGAATCCATAGTCAATACCGATGTTACGGGTAACTGTTGTTTCCCACTTCAAATCGGGGTTGTATAAGTTCGTTCCATGTTCCAACATGGTAGTGCTTTTCTCCGTTGAAGAAAGGATTGCGTGCATCATTACCTCCCAAAAGAGTAAGTGGTGGAAAGCAAACCGGAATTGATACGGTTGTTACCGGCAGTACCGAAGCTTAAACGTAGTTTCAAAGCTGACAGCCAGTCTTGAGTGTTACTCATGAAAGCCTCGTCAGAGATACGCCATGCCAAAGCTGCTGACGGAAAACACCCCAACGATTTCCGGAACCGAACTTGCTCGAACCGTCTGCACGTACTGTAACAGCAAGCAAGTATTTATCCATCATAGTATAGTTCACACGACCAAAGAATGATAATATGTTTTCTTTTTTGCAGCAATGGTAGATTGGTTGGCTAAAGCTTTGCCCGAACCCATATTTGCTTTCATATCATCGAAATTCATAGTAACAGGGAAAGCTACAGATACATTTTCTATTGATTTCCTTTGGCTGCTGCTTACTTCATGTCCGATCAATACATTGAGTTTATCACGACCTTTGAACAGTTTTTTGTTATCATAGGTCAATGTGTTGGCATTACGCCAGCTCATCGTCTTTTCTCTCTCAACAGGTAGGCTTGTGGCTGACCGTTATATCCATATTTAGAATTAGATACTGCATCTACTCCCCAATACTGTTCTGTATCGTCAAACTTCCATCCATATCCGAATTCGGAACGGAATGTCCAGTTCTTGAATGGTTTCCAGTTTAAACCTACATTGTAGTTCTGGTTGAAAGTATTGCGGGTTTTATCCGTTGCAAGCAGACGTTCCAATGGAGATTTCTGTTGTGCCGAACTGTTTTCTTCGTCGTCATCACTGTATTTAAGTGAATCAACCGGACGGAATACGGTAGCATTAGCCACAGTTGAATTGGCAGCATTGGATTCATTGGTATCAGCACCACCACCTAAACCGTCAATGGTAGAGTAACTTAACCGGGCGTTAAAGTCCAGTGTCATCCATTTATTCAGTTCTGATTTAATTTTTGCATTTACATTGTCTTTTTTGAAGCCGGAATTAAGCATGATACTTTTTTTTCTTCATTATGGGCATAGCTGACACTATAAGTCATTTGCTTTGGTTCCGCCACTTACATTAATGTTGTATTGTTGCTGGTTTCCAGTACGTCCGAACATCTCGTCTTGGTAATCGGTACCATCAATAGAACGCCAGATATCCATATCGGCAAAGTTTCCATAATCCAGAGAACCGATTTCACGCTGATAAGCAACGAAATCGTAAGGACTCAAGACTTCAGTCAGTTTGGTTACCTGTTTAAAACCGAAAGAAGCACCGAAGTCTACTTGCGTTTTACCTTCTTTTCCGCTCTTGGTAGTAATGATGATTACACCATTTGCACCACGGGCACCATAAATGGCTGTGGAAGAAGCATCTTTCAATACGTCGATGCTTTGAATTTCCGAGGGAGCGATATCACTAATGCTTGAAACAGGGAAACCGTCTACAATAGATAAAAAGGAGAGTTATCCTGTGATAGTGAACCACCACCGCGAACACGGATCTTTATATCTGCATCGGGAGAACCTTCAGTAGTAGTAACACTAACTCCGGCAAGTTTACCGGTAAGGGCTTCAGATGCACTTGCTACTGGTATAGCAGCTAAGTCTTTGGCACTAACAGAGGCTACAGAACCGGTTAAATCTCTTTTATTGACCGTACCGTAACCAATTACTACGACTTCGTCCAAAGCTTTCGAGTCGTCGACCATTTGTACATTAATTGTTTTTCTACCTTGAACGGCTACTTCTTGAGTTTTCATACCTATGTATGAAATAACCAATGTTTTTTTTGCCATCAACTTTAATAGAAAAATTACCATCTAAATCAGTAATTGTACCATTGGTAGTATTACCTTTCTCTACTACAGAAGCTCCGATGATCGGTTCTCCTGTTGTGTCTTTCACATTACCTTTTACGGTAATTGTTTGCGCAGATACGCTAAGCGATATTGCTGAAAAATAGTATTAGCAATAAGGAGCGCATGTTTTTCACTTGGTGAGACATTCTTTGCATGTTTATTAATTAATGGCTGTTGTTTGATATTTCATAAAAATCCCGATGAGAGTTCATTCATCGCTACAAAAGTATGAGAATGAAGATATAGTGATGTGCAATATTTGTTTTTCACCTCGTATTTTTTGTTTTTTAGTTTGTTGCGAGGTGTAGTTATTAGCTTTGAAGGGTGTTATTTGTGTTCTAAAGGCCGGCAAATATACGAATCAGAGATTTATAAATTGATTTTTTTCACCGGTTTTTATCCGGCATTCATCGGAATTTATACCGTAAATCAACTGAAAAGCCTGTGGAAGCATAGGAAATGATGTATCTTTGAACCATTAATCAATTAATAATAGAAACAATGGAAGAGAAACAAAATTTTTCCCCGTGCTACAGGCTTTTCCGGTAAAACACTGATAGCTTCGCTTTTTATCCTTTCCGGGATTCTGCTGTTTGCCCGTAATATGGGATGGATTACATCTGAAGTCTTCGATATGATCGTATCCTGGCATTCACTCCTTATATTATTAGGTATATATGCAATGATTCGCCGCCATTTCATCGGTGGAATCATCCTTTTTCTGGCGGGTGTTTATTTTTCTGATAGGAGGACTTTATGGTTACCGGAAAATTCACAGGCAATGGTGTGGCCCCTCGCTCTGATAATAGCAGGTGTTTTATTTATCTTCAAACCCGGCAGAAATAAGAGGGCGCAATGGGCTCGTCAGCATACAATGGAACATCGTCGGCAATGGATGAAGATGCATCAGGGTAGACCCGGCATGAACTTTGAGAGTGAGCAACAACAATCGGAATCAGTAGATGGCTTTTTGCGTTCGGAGAATGTCTGGGGAGCTGCACGTCACGTAGTACTTGATGAGTTGTTTAAAGGAGCCATGATTCGTACCTCTTTCGGGGGGACGACTATTGATCTTCGCCATACCCATATTGCACCGGGAGAAACCTATATTGATTTGGATTGCAGTTGGGGAGGAGTTGAGATTTATGTCCCGTCGGATTGGACAGTCGTCTTCAAATGCAATGCTTTCTTTGGAGGATGTGATGACAAACGCTGGCAAAATGGGAATGTAAACAAGGAGAATATATTGGTCATTCGTGGAACGCTTTCTTTCGGAGGCTTGGAAGTTAAAGACTAGCGTATGAAACCACATCCGATAATAGATTATCCATTCCGCTGGATTCCGATGCTGGTGCTGGCGTTTATTCTGGTTGCGACACAGGTGGCTTTAGTCTGTGGATATACCGGAAACGACTATCTTCCTGCTCTGGTAGATGGAGTGGCAACAATTGGTTGGCTGGCAGCCATAGCCTATTTGGCCTGGTTTGTGGTCGGTCTTGTTTCGTTGTTCCAGACGGATATAATCATGATAATCGTTGGAAGCCTATTATGGCTGGCGGGTAGTTTTATGATCTGTGATATCATGGTGAGGATTGTAGGCATATCCTATATTCCTTTTGCGCAGACAATACCTTTCCGGTTATTGTTCGGGCTGCCAACCTTGATTGCCATTACTTTATGGTATCGCCTGATCGTAACTAAAGAAGAAGTACAGAATCAGGAACTGGATAAAGAATTGGCTGCACATCAGCTAACTGTGACCGAACAACAAGGAGAACCACAGACAGAATTAATAGATCGCATTACGGTGAAAGACGGTTCCCGCATTCATCTGGTAAAGACAGACGAACTGATCTACATACAAGCCTGTGGAGATTATGTAATGTTGATAACCCCTACCGGAGAATATCTGAAAGAACAAACTATGAAATATTTTGAGACCCATCTGTCTCCTGATACTTTTGTGCGTGTGCATCGTTCTACGATTGTCAACGTAACACAAATTTCGCGGGTCGAGCTTTTCGGAAAAGAAACTTATCAGTTGTTATTGAAGACTGGCGTGAAACTTAAAGTAAGTCTTTCCGGTTACCGGTTATTAAAAAGAGCGGCTGGGGATCTAAAATTTGTTCAATCTTATCATAAAAACTGATTTTTTCCCCTATATCGGTCAAAAAATGAATGTCAGAATGAAAAGCTTCCACTACTTTTGTTTCCATCATCTAATAATGTGAATAAGGAAATGAAAAGAAAATTAGTTTATGTTTGTCTGCTGGCAATGGTTGCGGGAGGAATGATGTCCTTTTCCTATGACATACCCGAAAACAGGAGACAGGCGGCCGGGAAGATCGAGTGATCTCTTTTCCCGGAGCTGAAGGACACGGTAGATACACGACAGGCGGCCGTGGTGGTAAAGTGTATCATGTGACTTCTTTGGAAGACGATGGTTCGCAGGGGACTTTACGTTGGGCTTTGAAACAAAATGGACCTAAAACGATTGTCTTTGATGTGGCAGGTACGATTCATCTGAAATCGGAATTACGAACAGGGAAAGATCATCTCACCATTGCAGGACAGACTTCTCCCGGAGGAATCTGTCTGGCTGATTATGGCTTTTCTATTAATTCTAATAATGTAATTATCCGTTTTCTTCGTTTCCGCCCCGGAGAAGCCAGTGGGAAAGAACCCGATGGGTTGGGCGGCTGTGATAAGAAAGATATTATGGTAGACCATTGCTCTGTCAGTTGGAGTGTAGATGAATGTCTTTCCGTTTATGGTATGGAAAACTCTACGGTACAATGGTGTATTGGCTCTGAAGCATTAAGAAAAGCGACTCATGTAAAAGGGGGCACATGGATATGGAGGCAATTGGGGAGGACATAAAGCTTCTTATCACCATAACCTGATCGCTCACTGTGAGAGTCGCGTGCCTCGTCTGGGCCCTCGTCCTTCTACATTAGCTCTTGGCGAATGTGTTGATATCCGGAATAATGTTTTCTACAACTGGGCTGGAAACGGTTGCTATGGCGGGGAAGATCAGCATGTCAATATCGTCAATAACTATTATAAACCGGGACCGGCAACAAAACAGGCTTCAAACAGGTGCAATATCGTATTGCCAAAGTCGGAGTTTATCCGCAAGCTTATGTTTACGTTGATGGAGAACCCAAAAAGAACTTGGCTTTTCAACCTTACCTGCAGAAATGGGGGAACTTTCTATATTGATGGAAATAAGATAGAAGGTAACAACAAAGTTACTGCCGATAACTGGACGGACGAGTCTATGCCCAGTTGTAGAATGATGAAAAAAGTAGATTTCCTCTGGACAGAAGATGCCAAAGAATCTATCCGTCTGAAAGAACCTCTTGATTTTGGAGTAATCACTACTTATTCGGCTGACAAGGCTTTATGAACAGGTGATGAACTATGCAGGTTGCTGTAATTATCGTGATGAAGTAGACAAACGTATCATTTCCGACACCCGGAAAGGAACGGCAACTTTCACCGGAGAAGGAAATAAACCCGGATTTATCAATAGCCCCCAAAGACACAGGCGATTCTCCCTGGCCGGAATTATCAATAGCAGGTCTTTCGGCACCGGTAGATTCGGACGGTGATGGCATACCTGATGAGTGGGGAAATAAAAAACGGACTTGATCCGAATAATCCCGTAGATGGAAATACAAAAACGAAAGATCCGAATGGACAATATACGAATCTTGAGGTATATTTGAATAGTTTGGTGCAACATATAGTCGATGCACAGAACAAATAGGTAATCAGCAATTCCCCGTTCAATGCGGAGAATTTAGATGATATGCCCTTCAGGTGTTTTATGATAACATTTGAAGGGCATATCTTTGTGCATGGCTATACCAGAGGGGCACTTTTTTACCCCAGTCCGTTTTTTACTCCTTTTCTACTAAATCTTACTCTATCTTCTCTTGCTTAATCCTCAATTTTGCACTGGTGAAAGAACAAAAAAATCACTCTAGCGAAAAACATCATTAATGTACAATGAAAATCTAAACAAATGAGAAACATGAAGCCAGCACTTATAATAGCCAATCCTCCTTAGGCTTGAATCCGCCTTTTAAAGAAAAAGGGCATAGAATTTTTATTCTTTTAATAATTGTATATCTTTAAATTATATATAAACTAATATTTATGAAACATCTAGCAAGTTTATTTCTTTCTGTCATTTCTGCTTTGCTGTTCTTGTTCACAGCAAATGGATGATGAATGAAACCGAATGAACAACTTCCCCAATGTGCCCGAAACCAACCGGTTGGCGTTTCTTTCAGTAGGGCTAGTCTTGAAACTTTTGCTGAACATGGAATTACAGAGGTCGGTGTTTATGTCTACCTGCAAGATTCCATGGTATATGGAAAAAAAATCTCCCTTAAATAATGGAGATTTAAAAGTCGACCTTCCTTTGAGGAGAAAATCTGACAAACCTTCATCGTGGCAAATGCCGATCATCTGGTGGATACAATAGTGCTTTCCAAAGTTGTAGTTTATCAGGATGCTCATATTCAAA
>VOFK01001547.1_pt1 | contig 15842 bp, 35 predicted proteins | sample 5384121 | NCBI WGS metagenome assembly VOFK01 (sample SAMN12384730, study PRJNA508395) | human gut metagenome | isolation source: healthy gut J | host: Homo sapiens
GCCGTCAGACGAGAAGCTTGAATCCCTGAGAGAAGCGCTTGTCAAGCTCAACGTCCAGTATAAGCTGGGCGAAAAAGGCTTGCCCTGGGGATATGTCGGAGATACTAAAAGCCGCAAAGGGTACTGATATCGACCTTTATCATGAACAATATCGTTCTGAGGAGTATGTCAAAGGCAAGATATTCCACCGAGCCTGTGGGTCACTTCGGACTTGCGCTGGAGGATTACGCCCACTTCACTTCACCTATCAGACGTTACCCTGACCTGACTATCCATAGGATAATGTCAGCTTTTCTCAGTGGCAGCAGTGCAGAGGAGTGCGCCACAAAAGTTCAACAAGTTCGTTTACGCCTCCGCCGACCAGTCCACAAAGACGGAGCTTACCGCAATGCAGGTGGAGCGAAGCTGTGAGGACTGCTATAAGGCTGAGTATATGAACGCTCATATCGGTGAGGAGTTTCAGGGGAACAGTGGTTTCAGCTGTTGAGTTTGGTCTTTTTATCGCACTTCCTGACACCTGCGAGGGACTTCTTCCACACGGACAATATGCCTGACGGCGAGTATGTCTGCGACGATATGGTGAGCCTGAAAAACCTTACAAACGGAATGGAATATCGTGTGGGCGACCCTATCAGAGTAAAGGTGATAAACGCAAATGTAAACTCCGGCAAGATAGATTTTGCACTTGCTGACGAGGACTAAATTAGAAATCAAAAGGACGGCGAAGAAAAGCCGTCCTTTTTGTGTGTCAAAAAACAATGTGAGGGGCTGGCGCCCTCGACAGCCCGCCTTTCTCGCACGTCACTATTTATGTTGCTTTTCACATTGAATAAACATCGCACAAACAATTGATGTTTGACAAGCAAAATCCAAAAAACTGACAAGCAAAACGCAAAAAAGCGATGAAATGTTTCAACAAAACGAAACACTCATCACTTTTTTTTGCATTATCGGGAATTTTTGAATCGTATTTTTACAGCTCTAAAATGTCATTTAAATCGCATTTTTAAAAATCTGCAAATCAGCTCAAGATGTGAAAATTTGAAACCGACAGCGATGTTATTGCAAAGCTGTGAGATCGTGGACGGTCTGATGCCTGTCGCCTGCGCAAGTTCAGCCTGAGTAATGCCCCTGGAATTAAGCAAAGCCCTTAATTTTACTCTCATGATTACCTCCGGTATGTTTTTTACAACATAAATAACGAAATCCGTTATTTATTCTCTAAAAAAAAAATACTAGAAATTTGTGATTATTACCTCTTTGAAATCACCTGATGAAAGACTGTTATTGCGGGTGACCGCCTGAATATTGTAGTCTTTATACAGGTCTCTCACATACTTGTCATCGTTGTACGACAGTACAAATCTGCCCTTGATCTGGTGAAGAACCCTGCAGAGCCGCTCATGGTCATCCTCGGTAAATTTAACAGCGTAATGCCGCTCTGTCTTGTGGTATGGAGGGTCGCAGTATAATAAAGCTTTCTCACGGTCGTATACCTTGATAAGATCCTCAAAATCTTTGTTTTCGATCACTACTCCATCCAATCTTGCCTCGATATCTGCGAAATTATCTGTGTTAAGCCGCTTTTTTGTTGCAGCCGAACGTTCTCAGACTTGCTCCGAAGCCTGTCTTGACAAGCACATAGAACATAGCAGCCCGCTGAATGTCTGTAAATCCGGTTACAGATATGCGCTCGCGGCAGTCAAGGAACATTTCCCGGGCTGTTTAAATAGTATTTTATCTCCTGTTTAAGCTCATCAGAATGATATTTTAAGCATCTGAAAAAGTTGACCAGATCACTGTTGGCGTCATTATAGATCTCTAGATCAGCGTGTTTGTCTTTTTGCGTAAAGTATAGACCCGCCTCCGCCGAATACATCGATAAATCTGTTGTAGCTTTCTGTAGGCGGGGAAAGACTTGATGATCTTACTTTTTAAGCTGGCTCTTTCCACCAATCCATGGTATTGGACTTTTCATAAATATGACCTCCTTTTAAATAGGTTATAGTATACAGCTCCGAGCGGATTGCCCGGAGCTGTTACTTTTAAATCTTTTAAGCCAATCAGCAACAACATAATAATGCTTGCGACCAAGTTCTTGATTTTTCTCCAGTAGTGACCGTGATGAAATTCATAAAAATCATCAGCGACTTTTACCGGAGTATTATCTTCGAGAACGCCAACGATCGTTCCGGCGGTGAAGTTGCAATCGCTCCTGTAATTAAGCCTAGTGACTGTCACCATTTGGCTGTATGATGTTTCTTTTTGTATCCATAAGCTACTCCCTTTACTTTATCGTTGCAGACAGCTTTTTAATAAATTTAGTCCCCGCAATACCGTTCTGAGTATAGCCCCACTTTTTCAACAGAGCATTGACCGCCTTTTTAGGCACCGTCTCCGAACGTGCCGTTGTTGTCAAGTTTGTACCCTGCCAGCATAAGGGGAGCTGTTTCAGTGCAAGAACTCCATCGGATTTATCACCTTTCTTAAAGCCCGAACTGTCAAAGTACCTTAGACGTGCTTGTGTTAGTAGACTTAAACCCGTTAAGCCCCTTAGCCTTTATCACAGACGGGTAATCCACATAGCAGTAATCCATGTCTACCGGCACGGAAACACCGCTGACCTTGCCCGTTGAGCTGTACTGCCACATACCGTATGTGCCGCCGTAGTTGCACTTGCTGTTGTATTCTGCAATCCACAGTGCATAGCGTCTTGCGACATCATTTGTTATGTAAGTCTGGAGCGGACTGCGGCTGATATACAGACCTGCGAAGTAGCCTGCTTCCTCCAGCGCAGTGCAAAAAGTTTTTACCATGTCGGAGCATACCGTTTTACCGCGTGCAAAAGCTTTCTGCCACTCCAGATCAAAGTAAATCGGGTATTCAAAAGTTTTGCCCTTGATGTAATCGAGACAAAGAACTGCGTCCTGTTTCGCACCGGATACCGTTGTCTGCCATGTATAGTAATATGCGCCGACGTCAAGCCCAGCTGCCTTTGCATTTTTTGTAATGCGTTTCAAAAAGCGGGTCTTTTACTACACAGTTCTTCGTGTTATCCCAGTTATTGCATCTGATAATAACAAAACTGTAGCCCACCGCTTTGACCTTTGCGAAATCTACGGTTGTCTGATACATAGAAACATCAATGCCTTTAATTGTCGCTGCCATGATAATTATCCTCCTTGTTATTTTTATAGTTTTTCTGATACTGCGTGCCGAAATAGAACGATATCACCACAGTAAACACCGTGATGAACTGCTCTGCTGAAATCGTGCGGCGAAGTGCCAACACGCAGAACACTGCCGTCAGCAGTATCGTAACAATAGACTTGACGTCTATAAGCTTTGCAAATTTCTGTTTCATATCTTGCTCACTCCTTTATCTCAAAAGCAAATCTGCTTAACAGATATTTCTTATTATTGAGCAGTATAGTTTGCGTAGGTACAGCATAGTCACTGTTATTATAGCTATCTGATATACCCTGTATATGAGAAAGTATATGATACACATTTGTAAAACCTTTGTTTAAATCAGTAGAAACTACAGGAGCAAGTGAAGTCACCGATTTCTGCTGACAAAAAATATCTATAAGGAGTAGATTTAATAGTAGCCCCATCAGTGAATACTGTATATAAGCGAATATTATTATCAGCACAACTTGTGGCCATTCCTATTTCGGTTTCTCCTGTTTCATAGTTAGTTACTTCACCAATTATTATATTTATACCAGGTCTACTAGTGGTATTACTGTCTATACCCATAGCAACTAGGTCATTTTGTTTGTAAATGACCCAACGTCTAGGATCTCCAGTACGAGGTGCAGTACTTACACAAGGACAAGTTAATGCTTGTGTCCTCAAGTCACACCAGCCAAAGTTACTATTTGTATCAGAAAAATTGCCCCTCTATAAAAACAGCTCATCTGTTACCCAAAGCTGAAAGGTGGCATTTTGTGTATCAATACTCGCATTATCGCCCTCGAACACAACTTTCTTAAAGTCATAGACCTCGATAAGCTTCTTGACTAATCCTCTTAGTCCGTCTGTTCCCTCATATATTTTCATCTTCGACCGCCTCCGCTATGCCTATTATACCTATATTTCCGTACGCTTCTCCCACTGACACACCCACAAGGCTCTGTCCGCTCGCCATATCGGGTATAGTGTCGATAATATCCATATTGCCGTTGAAGTCCTCGATGCTGAACCTGTCCGTCCTGTCGGGCTTTTAAGTCGAGATTTTCCGTGAAACTAGCCAACTACACTTCCCCCTTCCGCATTTTTGCCAACTATGAGATAGTATACCTTGAAAGCGTATGTGCCGCCCTGGTCAGAGGTGTGCTCAAGGTATGCCTCCCAGTCGATGTCCCTGCCGTTGCTTGCGACTTTGTATTGAAAACTCTGCGACTTGAAGTGCTTTTTGCCCCAGTCGCACACCATAAACACCGCAGGCTTAGTGACCCCCGAGGGGGTATCATTCCTGTGCGTGTATTGTATGACCACTGGAACCGTTGTCGGCGTTGACCTTCATATTCACCGTGAAAGACCCCCACCGCATATACAGTGGGTAGAGCCTGTTCACAAGGCTTACTATCTGCGCCGCTGTCTTTGCACGAAACACCGCTGTACCGCCGTCTAAAAAGCTCGTCCGTCTGTTCGCCCGAGTACCGCAGCTCATACTCCTCCTCGCCCACTATTTCTTCAAGAGCTGCCACCCTCGCCGTGAGCTGCTGGATAAACTCCTCGGTGGTGGGCGTTGTCGACCTGTGTCCGCTGTATCGGCAGTATTCTCCGCCTGCGTATCAGCCACAGTTGTTATCTCATTTTCGTCCATTATCTCGCCTCCTAAAGCTGTTCTTCCACCGACAGACCCACCGCAGAAATATCGGCTGAAAGTCCGCCGTCAAAATTGAATCCTATGTTAGTTATTGGTATATCGTAGCTTTCACCGCTGTCGCTGACGTATGTCACAACGTCCCCCGACGTCAAATCGTGGGTCGCCAAGGCGGTGAAAAAGCTCCGTTGTATACCACGAAAAGCCCGCCTATCCTATGCCACAATGACCGCAGCAGCGACATTGTCATATATGGATTTTCAAACTCCAGCACACGCCCAGCCGAGCCTGTGGTATTGCCCAGCCGCAGAGTTTCGCTGTCGCTGACCTTGCAGACAATGCCTGCGAGGATATTCGGACGTTCTCCCAGTGTTGGCAGGTCGATAGTGTTGTTGTCCAGTATCTTCACGCTCGAGCCGTACCATTTGCGGACGTATCTGCCGTATCGGTCAACAAAACCGAACTCGCCTTGTGCCGAAGCTATGTAACTGAGCATCTGCCGCATTGTGGTGTCTTTGGGTATAGAGCTTATTTTGAAGTCGAAGTTTGCAGTTTTCAGCCTTATGTGACCCCTTGCCGTAAAGCCTTGCACCGCCCTTTACACGGAGCTTTGCAGGGGATGGTGTAGTCGTTGCCGTTTTGCAGTCAAGCTGCTTGCATATGTCGTCCTCGACAGCCTTTGACCACGCAGGTAGCTTGACCTTTGGCACATAGATCTTGTCGGAGAAGTAAAAAGCCTATCCGCCAAAATGACCTCAGTATTTCCGCCCGACTTTTTCGATTTCACGCAGGTGAACCGCCCCAGAGGTATTCTCTCTCCGTCAAGCACCTCTCCAAGCTTGCTTATCTGCTCCACTGTCAGCTTTGAAAGTTCTGCGTAGGTGTGAGGCTTCTAGGGTGGGTAGGTGGTCACGCCTGTGAGGTCTGCAAGGTACAGGGACAGGTCATACTCTTTGCCGAGGAAACGTGTTTCAGCATCGTTTATCTGTAATGCCCAAGACTGTGAGCACACTGCACCAAGCTCTATGTCGTCACTGAGGCTCGTTGACTGCACGTCACTGGAAGCGGACATTATGTTGTCCCCCATTATTACGCTCTCGTCGTTTTCAAGCCACATACGCCATGTGCGGCAGTAGCTTTCGATGCGTGAGGAGATGGTTGTACTTGTTGGTATACATATATCCGCCTCTACTGCATGATAAGGTCAACAGCAACGCCTTTGCAAAACTGCCGCTTTTCGTCCCAGCCGAATATTTCATAGCTTGGATCTCCTGCATAGACCCTTATTTTGATTTCATTAAAAGTCTCGTCCAAAAAGTGTGGCGTTAAAAAATGGGCTATCAACATTTGAGATATACTTATTTATCTGTGTGCAGTCTGCTCGCCTGTGAGATGATACCATTTAATAGTGACCGTTTTCTTTATAGCCCTGATGTCTCCGACCATAAGACAATTAGCGGTGCGCCCTGCATTGCCGACCAGATTTTATTGTTACAAAAGTAATTTCAGCAGGAGTGGCTACCGTTTCTTCTTCAAATTTCAATCCATTTGATTTCATAGTATCCCTCCTATACTTTTTATCGGCGATTTGCCGTTGCGCTTGATAAAATCATTTATATCGTCAATAACGATTTGTGACAGCACTCTGCCCTTTTTACTTCGATTGGTATCGTTACGCTTATTTTCTGATTGCCTACAGCTCCGCCGTAAACAGCAAGCGCCTCAAACAAAGCCTGCTTGATCGTATCCAGCGGAGCTTCGATGTTTGTGCCGCGTTTCTGGTCGCCGAGAACCGCAAGAAACTCGGAGTTCGGCGGAATTACCGCGCCGGTGGCGAGCATTGGAATCTGAGGAACTGGTATAGGGTCATAGTCCCAAAACTCATCAAATGGTGTAAAGCCTGCTATTTCAATATCACGAATATCATTAAGTATGCCATTAAGAAAATCCAGTGGAGTAGAAATAACTTTATTTATTCCGCCAATTATGCCGTTTACAACCGTTGTGAATACTCCTGTTATACCCTCTTTGATACCGTCAAAAAAATTTTGCCACCAGTCGAAAATACGTCCTTAACTGCTTGCCAAGCCTTTGAAAATATATCTTTAAACCAATCAGCTACCTTAATAAACGGTGATTTTATTGCAGTCCACAAATCCCTGAAAAAAATTGTGCTGTAGCCGAAAACGCCGATTTTATATTTGTCCACGCAGTTGTAAATATATCTCAAACCAACTTCCTACTGCAGAAAAAAATGTCTTTGAGTCCTGTCCACAGATTTGAGAACCAACCTATAACGGCATTCCAGACAGACAAAATACCGTCCCAAGCTGCTTGGAAAATTCCGTAAACCATTCTGCCACGACGGCAAATACATCTTTTATGCCTTGCCATATTCCGGCGAAAAAAGTCTTTAATTGATGTCCAGACCTCTGTTACCCAGTCTACAAATTGCTGTATGGTCATTTTAAAGCTGTCCCACAAATCAATAAAAAACTGTTTTACTGTTTCCCAATTTTTTTGTACAGCAATACGCCGATAGCGATAAGCGCACCGATTCCCTAGACATACAAGTGTGATTGGACTCGTCAAAAAATTAACTGCTACACCAAGTGCAGTAATTAACGGTGTCAATACACTTGTTCCTGCCGCCAATGCGGCAAATGCACTTACTACGCCTTGAATTATTCCGGATATTGCAAATGCCGATCCCAAAGTCCCAACTACAACAGCAAAATTTTCGACAGCAGTCTGATGATTCTTTTATCCAGTCACTAACCCCATTTAAGGCTGATGTAATACCTTTCAACGCGCCTACTATAATACCTCCGGTCCATGTTGCAATAGGCTTCAAAAAATTTATCCCACAGCCATTTACCCATAGGTTTTAACGCTGAAATTGCTGAATCAAGAACTTTTATAGCTGCCGCCAGCAAATTAAGAAATGTTGGTATCAAAGTACTTATAGTCCATGATGCCATAGGGAGCAAAATATTATCCCAGAACCATTCGATACCGTCAAATATGTCGGCAGTTAAAGGCTTTAATGCGGATGTTACATTTTCAAATGATGTAATGAGCGGTGAGAAGTCAATGTTCTGCGCCCATTCAACAGTGTCTGCCGTTATGTTTTCAATTGTGTCGAGTATATCATTAAAAATATCAAGAATGTCCTGAATAATTTTTTGTACCACTGCTATCAGACCAAGCGGAGGAAAAATTGCGTGACACATATCCGATTGTATTATTAATGTTTGTCCATATACCGAGTAAATGTTCAGAAATTTGTTCGCCCGTTCCGTTACTCCAAACATCGGTGAATGATCCGCCTATGCTTTTTTGATAACACTCCATACACCCTCGAAAGCAAATCTCATACTATCTGTTACCTTGACTCCATTTTTATCCCAAGCTTGTTTAAATGGCGTAAAAATAGTATTAAAAGATGATTTTTACCCAATAAAAAAAATCTTTTAAGCTTTTTATCGGCATCAGATGTATCAACATCTACAGTAGTGGAGATCGTATTGCCGCTTAGAGTACCGACCACTGGCGATGCATTTGTATCAGATGAGGAACTGTTGTCCGCCAGCTTATTTATCTGATCAAAGCTTGCAAGTGCATTTTCTTGAGCCTCGACAGTAGCTTCAGCCGATGTTGCCATATCGGGAATAATTTTCCGCCGCCTGCGAAGAACTTTCAGCAACTCCATCTGTTGTATTCATCAGTTTAATTCCAAACACCTCAGAAAGTGCTTTAACTGCTGAATTAGCAACAGCTGTCAAACTTTGCAATTCCGCTGTTATGTTTTTTACAACTGTTACAGCACCAGAAAGAACAGGCTGTCCTATTACAGCAAGCAACTGTTTCCAAAGACTCTTTCAGATTACCGATGACATTTTTCCCAGCCGTCTGCTTCTCGCGCGGCTTGTCCCTCCGCTCCAGAAAAGAGCATTTGCATCCTTGACCATTTGCAATAGTGTAAGTTGCTTCTGAGCTTCGGATAATTCCATAAATGATTTTCCATAGAGTTTATTAGCCGCTGTGTTTCGCGTAGTTTCTGTACAACTCAAACCCAAAAGCAGCATCGTTTTCAAAGTTGCCTTTCAAGAACGATTTTAGGCTTTCTGCAGTATCTTCAAGGCTTCGATCGTAATATGCCGCACTGTCTGCTGTTACCTGCAACGCTTCTTCCATCATTTTTAGAGCACTAACTGAATCCATACCCGTAGTTTTAGCAAAAGCATAAATAGATGTGCCTACATTTTGAAGTCTTGTCTGAAGAATGCTACTGTTATCAGCTACACTTTTCATAGCATTATCTGCAGCAGATTTTAAAGTTCCAAAAGTCTGTTGCATTTGAGAATTTGCAGCATTTTATATCTGCAGCAGCTTCAAGACTTCTTTTTTCCACTGAACACAGTACCAAGTGCTGCACCCATTTTTAAAACTATATTTCGGAGATTATTAAGCTGGTTACCTAAACTGTTTATACCTTTGGAAAATCCTTTTTGTATCTATTTTTTGTATCGAAATTAAGTCTGCCGTCAATTGCCAATTATATCAGCCTCCTTTCTTGACAAAATCCTCCATACGCTGTATAATGAAAAAAAATACATAATGGGAGGAAATGTTATGTTTTGCTTTAAATGCGGCGCAGAAATATCCGATGAATCAGATTTCTGCATGAAATGTGGAACTGAAATTCTGCATCACAATAAAACCGAAATTGAAGAAGTCAACTCGATTTCAACTATACCTATGAATGCCACAATAAAATCGGCTTTTTGTGTCAACTATAATAGTTTCGGAAACGGAGATCTCATACAAAAGTGGGCTCAAAAGCGAAACTATAAAAGTATCCGACATATCAGATATTAGATATACAGCCGGAACTCCTTCCGAGAACGGTCGCTTGTTTATAACAGCAAACGGAAAATCATATAACGTAATGTTTTTCTTTAACAATAATAAAAAAATTGCTGAGTTATGTGGTTACTTCTCCGCACTTAGCAATAATACTTTTATACCGATGGAAGTAACCACATCAACTTCATCACAAACAGGCGAAACACAACATGAAGAAAAAACGTTATCAAAACGTCAGCGTATAAAGGAAAACAAGAAAAACGGTATTGCTTGCTGTCCTAAATGTGGAAGTACTTCGCTTACGGCAAACAAAAAGGCTTTGGAGTCGGAAAAGCAGTCATAGGAACTGCTGTTGCCGGTCCAATAGGTCTTGTTGCCGGAAACAAAGGAGCAAAAAAGTTCGTATAACTTGCCTTAACTGCGGTAATCAGTGGTGGGCGTAATAAAAAGTCAGTCCAACGGGCTGACTTTTTTATAACAGATTATTTATAAAATCAAGTTCATCCTGTTCCTCTGCTGTAAGCTTCACCTTAATATCAATAAGTTCTTTGTTGTTCCGGTAAAAAGTCCTGTTCTCCTTTACTAAGTTTTTTATTGTGTGCAAGCTTATAGCGTATATTTATAACATTACTGTATAAACCCTCACCAATCTCATTAAAAAGGCCTAAAACCGTCCACCAATGCATATAATCAATTTCACGAATTTCCTTTCCTGCTACCTTATTGAGAGCTGGAAAAATAATCCCTTCATCCTGATCCCAGTTTATCAACGGTTTAGGTTGACGTTTAGATTTTGGGCATATCTCCGCCGTCAAGAAACCATTTGGCTTGTTCTGCCGCTTCGTAAAGATCCGAGTTAGGTATCTGATCGTGATGCTTGTACAACAGTTGTATACATCCATATGTTTTGGCTTTGTCATTAAGCGTATCGTCATTGCACATAGAAAAAAATCAGCAAAGCTACGCGATAATCACTATATATTGAATATATTTTACCGTTGACTGTCAAAGCTTTAGGCAATGCACCTATCATTTTTGTTTCACCAACAATGGTATTGCGCTGTGCCGCATAGGAATTAAGTTTCTCCTGTGATTTCTTTCTTTCCTCCACAGAACATTCATTTATGTACGCGAAGATGCACTGCATAAAATTCATAAATATTGGTTGACCTCCGGCAGGCGAAAGACATGAATCAGTTCCGAATACTATTAATGAAATATCATAACCAAAGATCTCATTTATAAGATCCTTCACCGCCATATCAAGTTTGTCCACACTATCAGCGGCAAGTTTCAGCTTTTCAAAGTCCGGATTATTCTCATCAAGATTCTGCAGATCATTGATAGAGTTCATATCGATATCTCCGTATCTACTGCGTATATTCTCATATTTCTCATCAAAGCCTGAAATTCGGTTAATAAACTGAGTATCTGTTGGATTAATACGGATTATTTTATCCGGATTCCCATTTAATTCGATATTTTTTTGTATCCGTCGTCAAAACTAAGCTTAATTGTTTCTGACATAAAAAACACTCCTTAGAAAAGAGGGGCTTAGTCGCCCCTCAAATTATCCTTCAGCCAGCGGCGTAAATGTCACCACTTTATTTGCGATTGTTACAGTACCCTTAATACGATTGCCGCAGGGTTGGATATTAAACGGTATGTTGACACCGCCCTGCGGTCCGCCATATGACTGCGGCTTAACGATGCAATCTTCCATCCATGCATCGTAAAGGACCTTCGGTCTTATCGATAAGCACCTCAAGATATTTGCTCTTGCAGTCGTCGCCAACAAGACGATCCAACGCAATAGATTTGATCTTTTCGTAAATCGCATCTTCTGTATTTGCGTAGTAGGTTTCAACAGACAAACTAGGTTCGTAACCGTTGTCATTTACATCTGTTTCATCAAGGATATTCTTAACAGTCGCGGTATCCGGTCCCAAATCCATAGACATATCCTCAATGTTTTTGCCGATCAGGAACCATGACGGAGTTTCTCCGCCAAAAAGTGGAATCCAACAAATGCATAAGATGACTTCTTTTAAGCTTTTTTTATTCCTGTAGCTGCCATTTATATTTCCTCCTCAAATGTAAAAATGTATCTGTATCTGATACAATCCTCTGTCTCCGTCCTCATCCTGAGCAAGCAGTATGCCATTATCAGCGGATATACTGATAGGTTCAAAATTTCCTGCAAGTTCTGGATAATTCCGGCTACTGTTCTGTTTTTCAATCCAGAAGATAAAATCCTCCGTAAAAGCTGATGCATTGAGCCTTGACAGATCATCACGGCTGTGTACTCTCTGCTCTGGAGCAAAGCATTGTACTGCCATATCTGATTTCCGCACACGTCCTCACTGAGTTTTACAAGACCTGATGTCTGTATACTGTAATTAACAGGTTCAGACTCAGTCTGGTCTATGTGCAGAATCAATATCTCCAAGATTGGGATACTGTAACACATATTCTTTCATAGCCTCCAAAAGGCTTTTTTATTTTGCTCCGGCAATTCGTTTCACTCCTTTGATTATTCCGGACAGATGATCGGGTTTCATACGCTCGAACCATAGTCTGCCTCGCTTGCCCCCAAGGTTAAGCCCCTGCTTGCCCATACCTTTGTTATCGTAATAATTTTTGCGGGCGTATGGTGTGTTGTAATGCACCATGCCTGATCCAACTACCGTTGATGTAATACCTGACTGTTTAAGCTTACCGGTAAGCATTGGCACATAACTATCACAGCAACGTAATACTTCGCTGTCGATATACTTCTGTACTCGGCCGCCTTTTTTGCAGACCACGCCTCGCAAACAGTTCATTTTCGGGAGCGACCGTGAGAGTTACTTTAATACTGTTATTACTCATTTAGCCGTCACCTCCGTGTGCCACATTATGGGACTGCCGTAATCCTTGCGCTCTACAGTACTGATTTTGAGCGGGCTTACAGCCTTAAGCAACTCTGCCACAGAGGCTGTCACGTCAAAATCAATATCGCCCTTTGCAATATAGTCGGACTTATCGACTACAGCCAACAACGGCAGATGTATCAACGCCCGGTCAACATCGGTCTTGCCCGTCTTTGCAATGTTTTCGGCTTCGGTGTCCTGCCACCAGCACGGATAATGCTGTGTAATAAATGCACCGTCGGGCTGTTTGTGCCAGACGGTGCATTTTGTATTATATCTCATTTATATCCACCCCCACAGACCTGAGATTAAGGTATCTGGAGGCGGTCTTGATCAGCTCATCGGCGACAGCAGTCTGAGTGGTCGAATAACTTATCGAATAATCTCCGACCTTTTTCGGAGGCTATCTGTTTATCCGGCTGTGCGGAGTACATGATCTCTGCACAAGCACAGCAGGCTTTGGCAAGGCTGATCTCGTCGGTCTCGGCAAAGCTCAGACTGTCGAGATATTCCGATGCACGCTCCGCAAAAAATAAGGATAATCCGTTTCGGAAATCTTATTGCCATGAAAATCAGCAGTGTAAAACGTGTAATCAGCATAAGCCATAGCCTACACCTCCGTTTCGCTTGTCGTATCCTCTACCGCAACTGCATCGACGATTTCCTGAATGATTGCGTCCTTCTTGCTTGCCGACCCGAGGTCAATGCCAAGTTCGGCGGCATAAGCTTTTAGTTCAGGGACTGTCATGCTCTTATAATCAATGACATTTTCATTTTCGCAATAGTCGGCAGGCGGTTCTATTGTTATTGGCTTCTCGTTAAAAAGTCAATCCTACTGTCTTTGCCATAACGACACCTCCTATGCCTTGTGGTGCAGATAAATACCTGCCGCCTTGTTTTCGTACACATCAGCCAGACCATAAGCACGGAAGAAGAACAGCCAGCTGTCATCCGTCTGATTTTCCTCCGGCGTAACGACCTTGTTTACCGTGTGCTTAGGATACTGGATAACCGCCGACTTCTGGATTATCATAAAGTTTATATCCTTTGCGGTTGTCGCCTTAGCAAAACCGCCTGCCGTTTCATCGACGCCCTCTGATTTTGTCGTGCCGTTTAAGATCGATCGCAGTGTAAAATCTGCTCTGAGGCACTTTTTACGATCTTAGCAAAGCCGTCAAGTACAGCCTTTGACTTTGTGGTGTCCACATTGATAGCAAGGTTATACAGAGTAGGAGTGATGTACAGAATACGGTTTTCCGGCGATACTTCGTCTTCGTCCATTTTGTTCTGTGCAGTGATCAGAGCGGTAAGGACATCATTACCCGATGAAAGTGTTGCTCCTGCAGAAACCTTAGATATGCCTGTTGTACCTGCATTAGGTCGCGAACCTGAATGCGTCCTGTTCGGGAGCAACCTTGACGCGGATAAACTCTGAGGACAGTCTGCCGAAAGCAAGTCCTGCAGTCTCCTCATTGTCCATATTGTCAACGCTGAATTTACGACCTCTGTCGTAATTAAAGGTAACAGTCTCGTTTGTAAGAGTAACGTCGCCCTTTACATAGCCACTGTTTCTGGGTAGTCCGCCAGACCGTCCATAGAGATCTTAGGGATTATGATCTCATTTGCGTTTGCGCCCGCTTTAACAAGAGTAGGATCGCTGTCGAGATCGGCGGTCAAAGATGCCTGCTTGTAAACCTCGTCAAGCAGTGCGATGTAGGTTTTAAATTTTTGTAATTGCGTTTGCCATAATATTTTACCTCCGTAAAATTACTTAGTCGCAAGGCAGACCCATACGGCTCTTGCCTGTGCGTCTGATGTTGTTTCTGTTGCCGAACCGTGGTCAAGACCGGTGTCTATCCTTGCGGTAGGCTCATCACCATCCGCAAAAGAAATGCTTTGTCGGCCTTAAGCTTGTCAAGCTGTTCGGTAAGACCTGTGATCTTGCCGTCATCGTCAAGCGAGGAGCGACGAGTCAAGCTGAGACTTGACAATGTCCACATCTCTTGCTTTTTGCTCCGGCAAGGGACAGTTCCAGAGCCTTGTCAAGCTTAAGTGCGGCAATATCTGCATTGTACTTGCTTTTTTCCCAGTCGGACGCCGCTTTCTTAAGTCCTTCAATGTCCTCGCCGTCAAATGCTTTGACCTTATCAGTAAGCTCTGAGATCGTGCCTTTTTGCCGTTTCCAGTTCTGCGTTAAGGTTTGTGTACTTCTGCTGTTCTGCGATCAGCTCCGCTGTGTGCTGTTCAAGCACCTTGTTTGCCTGCTCCTCGGTAATACCGAGAGCTGTTAAATCTTTCAGTTCCATAGGGATTTTTCCTCCTTAATTTTGAGTATAAAATTTATCTCCTCGCAAGCGGCTCGGATTTTTGCTCCGCAAAAAACGAGGATAAATAAAACGCCCTTGAAAGAGCGTTTTTACTATCGTTAAAATGCAGTTTTAATCATCTGATAAATCTACAAGGCATTTAATAACCAAACAAATACCTTTTATTATTGTGAAGACCCATGCGGCTACATAACAGCCAACGGGGATTTGCCCTGTATCGAGGGCGTAAAGCAATATAAGGGTTGAAAGCATAAATTATCAGCTCCTTTTTGCAAAATTAAAGCCCCCAGTAGCTGGGAGCTTATTCATTATGAATTTGAAAATAAACCTTATCATAAATATCCAATGCTTTATATCCGAAATCTGTCATATTATTCTGATTTTCGTCCATGCCATAAACAACTGATATGTTGCTAATTATGCATTGAAACATAGAAACATCTTTATTATTTATTTCTATCTGACTTGTTTCGGGGAAGAGCTTGTATGGGTATTCCAAATCTTCAAAATCGCCATATTTGACAAGCATTTCATATTCATCTTTTTTGAAATTGAATATCATAATAATACACCTCACTTTGGATTACATTGAATAAGCACGCCCGTTTCAGGATTTATGGATACTGCACATTTATCTGTAACAAATAGCTGAGATATTTTAGGGTTTACCATCTTCATCATATAAAAATGTTACCGTTTTTATCCCTGCTAATTTTTGGGTTTCATTGCTTTACCATTGGTCAAAGCATCCTGAATATCTTGAAGTTCAACGCCAAGACGTTTCTTACCCGTATCAGGATCTTTTGATTACACCAATAACACGTTCAATGAAATGATCCGATTGCCCAGTTATTTTCAATACCGTTAGTTGTAGTTAAACCAACAAGACTGTTGTTAATC
>VOFK01002431.1_pt1 | contig 15841 bp, 29 predicted proteins | sample 5384121 | NCBI WGS metagenome assembly VOFK01 (sample SAMN12384730, study PRJNA508395) | human gut metagenome | isolation source: healthy gut J | host: Homo sapiens
GGCAATTAAAGATGGATTTGCGTCATTAAAAGACGGTTCGTGTTATGACAGTCTCTATCAGTCAGCACTTTGCAGGGCAAAGGCTGACTGGCTGGTGGGAATCAATGCGAGCCGTCTTTTTTCTGTTCTGTATAACCAGAATCTGAAAGTTGGAAGAGTACAGACACCAACACTTGCCATGATCGTGGATCGAAATCAGAAGATCAAGGAATTTACCAAAGAAAAATATTATATGGCTCATATCAAGTTTGACGATATGGATGCAGTCACAGAGAATTTTCAGAAAAAAGAAGATGCAGATAGAGTGGCTGCAGACTGTATGGAGCGCATGTGCGAAGTGGAGAAGGATGATATGAAAGAGAAAACGGTCCGCCCTCCGAAGCTTTATGATCTGACCACCCTGCAGAGGGAAGCAAACAGAATGTTTGGCTATACCGCACAGCAGACACTGGATGCCGTGCAGGAGATGTATGAGCAGAAGCTTGTCACTTATCCGAGAACAGACAGCCAGTATCTGACAGATGAGATGGGAGAAAGTACAGAAACTCTGATTCAGATGTTATTTGGAAAACTGCCTTATGCTGAAGGTCAGGAATATCAACCGGACGTGAGTAAGGTATTAAATTCAAAGAAAGTATCCGATCACCATGCAATTATCCCAACCATGGAAGTAGCCAAAGCAGATATTGGTGAACTGAAAGAACGAAGCCGCAAGATTTTGTATTTGATCAGTGCCAGGGTTCTGACAGCAACTGCAGATCCTTATATTTATGAGAGTCATAAATGTCAGATTACCTGCAATTATCATACGTTTTATCTCAATGCAAAGAAAACAAAACAGGAAGGGTTCAAGACAATTGAGAAAAAACTGAAACAGTTCTTTGGAATCATTGCAGAAAAAGAAGAGCCGGAGCTGGATATCTGGGCAGGCAAGCATTACGGTCCTTGTGATTCTTTTGTATCGGAGCATTTTACACAGCCACCGAAACAGTTTACACAGAAGATACACTGCTTTCTGCGATGGAACGTGCAGGGAATGAAGAACTGACCGAAGAAACGGAAAAGAAAGGACTTGGCACACCTGCAACAAGGGCAGCAATCATTGAAAAACTGATTCAGTCTGGCTTTGTGAAAAGAGAAAAGAAAAATCTGGTACCGACAGATGATGGCAATGTGCTGATTACGGTTCTACCGGATGAGATTAAATCTCCGAAGATGACCGCAGAGTGGGAAATGGCATTGAATCACATTGCCCAGAATACAGAGACAGCAGATGAATTCCTAAATGGGATTACAGAACTGATGCAGGAACTGGTTGCCAGGTATCAGGGAATTTCAGAAGAGAAGAAAGACCAGTTTCAGGGAAAGGCAAAAGGAGAAGTCATTGGCAAATGTCCCCGCTGTGGAGCAGATGTCAGGGAAGGAAAAGTAAATTTTTACTGTTCTGACCGGAAATGTGCTTTTACCTTATGGAAAAATGATAAATTTCTTGCAAGCCAGGGAAAAAAGATGGATAAGGTGGCAGCAAAGAAGTTCCTGTCTAAAGGAAAAATCCATTATAAGGATCTGGTATCAAGAAAAACAGGGAGACAGTACGAAGCAACTGTGGAGATGGTTGATCCCGGAGAGGGAAATGTACAGTTCAATCTTATTTTTCCACAACGATAAGTAGTGTATTGCAGGCAGTCTAAGGACTGTCTGTTTTAATACAAATATATGAAAGAGAGGACCTTAGCATGAAGAAAAAAGGTAATTTTAGAAAAGTAGTATCTGGTTTGCTGGCAGGAATGACAATGCTTAGTACAGTGTTATCTCCGATGACGGCATATGCAGCGGAGATCCAGCCAGAGGAAAAACCTCCACTTTATGAGGAAGTGAAAGATCTTCTGGATGAAGATGAGGTGGTGACTGCCAAAGATTATGAAATCGAAACAGGCAGTGTATTTGATGTGAAATCAGACTACACAGGACTGGAAATCAAGGATGATAACAAGGTTAAAGTCACATTTGAGGAAGCAAAGAACGAAAAGGATGAGGATTTTACGACAGATCATGCGGACACTTACAAAGCGGTCTATTATGTGGAACCGGTAAATCAGGAGCATCCGAAGTACCAGATCAGCCGAAAACTGATTGTGCGTGAGAAAGCAACAGAAGCTACAGACTGAAGACTGCAGGGAGTGAAGCAGTGACTGAATCCGAAACAGCTGGCAGTGAACAGCAGACAGAGGAAGCGGAGGAGTCAGAAGCAGACTCGGAGATTACCGATATTGACGCTGATGAATTTGATGATTTGGTAGAGCAGGCACAGAATCAGGATACCTATGATGAAGAATCAGGGTTAGAGCTTCATGATGTTTTGGAACAGGCAGGAGACGAAGGTGTGGATCTTGATGCTATGGAAGAAGGGAGAGATTGCAACATTTGAAGCAGTTTCAGCTTATTCAGCAAGAAGTACACAGCAGGTAACAATTGAAAAAGGACCACTGTATAGATATGCAGATTATAATCTTGGAACCTATCTGACAGAGCCGTACTATATCAGCTACGGAACGTCAGAGCAACTGCGTATTGTGTACAGCCAGCTAAGCCTAGGACCTGGATCTGGAAATTATACAATTACAAAGATTGGAGACAATCAGGCGTTAGCAAAAAGTGTGTTATTACGGCACAGATGCCGCAGGGAGCGAAAGCTTTTTTGCGAATAAACACACGGATTTTTCAGAAGGAAAAAGATTCATCATCATTCACATGGCTGCATCATATGCCAACGGAAGTAGTGATGCATTTTATGGAACCAATGCTACAGGAGAGGCTTTGGCAAAAGAACTCTATAATTATTGTGTGAATAAGCCGGAAATACCAGATGTAGCGATGTCATTTTCAAAGCCGGATGTAAAAGCTTATGTAGATAGAAATGTTCAGAGAACGGAGAACATTAAGTTCAACGCATCTTCCCAGCAGAAAATCACAATGGACTTACCAAAAGGGAGTAAAGCTCCATAATGTATCTACTGGAACCGTAAGTGCGGCAGGTGCAAGCGTAACAATTGGAGGAGGAACCACGTTTTATCTCTCAGCTCCTCTGACACAGACAAGAGATGTAAGTGATACTTTTTCTGCAAAAATGAAGGGAAGTATTACAAAAAAAGATTATTCAGCATATAAATTGACTACGAATGCAAGTGTTCAGGATCTGGCATTTGTATTTGGAGAAGGTGTTGCTGATGAAAAATATGTAAGCTTAAAGGTGTCATGGATTGAACAGGCTACGATCGAAATCGTAAAGAAAGACGATACAGCGAATGTCAATCTTGCAGGTGCAGTATTTGGTGTATACAGCGATGAGGCTTGTACAAAGCTGATCACTCAGATGCCGGCAACAGATAAGAATGGAAAATCTTCTGTTACGATCATCAAGACACAGGATACTGTTTATCTGAAAAGAGATCACAGCACCACAGGGATATGTAGTAAATGCAACGGCAACAAATGTAAAACTGGTAGCAAGTAAGACCTCAGCTGTAACCGTGGAAAATAAGGAGCAGCTTGCAGAGCTTACTGTTTACAAAGAAGGTCAGGTGCTTACCGGAGCAGAAGTCAGTGAGAGTGGAACCGTATTCCATTATGAGAACCGCAGACAAAAAAATGCAGTTTACAACGTGTATGCCGGAGCAGATATTGTGACTGCGTATGGTACAAAAGTGTACAGCAAAGGTGATCTGGTGAAAGAAAATCTGACAACAGGTGAGAACGGCTCTGTTACCCTGAAGAATCTCCATCTAGGAACTTACGTGGTAAAAGAAGCAAAAGCACCGGACAACTTCTATAATGGCAGCGAAGAAAAGACAGTGACGCTAACTTATGCCGGACAGAATAAAGAAGTTGTATTTGCGGATGTCACCTTCAACAACGAGCGTCAGAAAGCAGATGTTTCTGTAGTAAAACAGGATAAAGATACAAAGAAACCGCTGATGGCGGTATTTTTGCTCTGTATGCATCCGATGATATTAGAAATGCAGACGGAACCGTTGTTGTGAAAAAAAAGGCACACTGATTGAGAAAGCCACTACCGGAGAGGATGGAACTGCAAAATTCACAGCAGACCTGCCAATCAATCATTCCTATTCCGTAAAAGAAGACCAGGCACCAGAAGGCTATGTAAGAAATACAGAAGACGTGTATACGTTCAAGTTCTCTTACACCAATGATAAAGAAGCAACCGTATCTTTCGCCCATACCTTCAGCAATGACCGTGTGACAGCAAAAATCAATCTTTATAAAGTTGATAAAGAGACAGGAAAAGCCGTTCCGCAGGGCGATGCCACACTGAAAGGTGCAGTCTACGGATTATATGCCCGTGAAGATATCGTGCACCCGGATGGAGCAACGGGTGTGATTTATAAAGCAGGGAGAGCAGGTGGCTTCTCTTACAACGATGAACAAAGGACAGGCTTCTGTAAATGGCTTATATCTTGGCAAATATTATATCAAAGAGATTACTCCACCGACCGGATACCTGGCAGATGCAGAAGAGCATGATCTTACATGCAGTTATGAAGGTGATATGACAGCAGAAGTAAAAAGAGAGTGCACTTCCAGTGAGCAGGTGATCAAGCAGCCGTTCCAGATCATCAAAGCAGCCAACAATGGAAAGACCGATGCAGATCTGTTATCCGGAGCCGGATTTACAGTTTATCTGAAATCTTCCCTTACAAAGAAAGCAGATGGAAGCTATGATTTTGATTCTGCAAACCAGTAGTGAGTGGAGAAAACGGAGCTACTGAGATTTTTACAGATGAAAAAGGTTATGCCTGCAGTATTCCATTACCATTTGGAAGCTATATTGTCCGTGAAACTACAACACCGCACAATTACAAGCCAGTCGATGATTTTGAAGTGAATATCACAGAGAACCATCCGAATGAGCCACAGATCTGGCGTGTGCTTCTGGACAAAGAGTTCAAGGCAAAATTGAAAATTGTGAAAAAAGACGATGAAACAAAGAAATCCGTCCTGATTGCAGGAACAGAATTTAAGGTATATGACCTGGATAACAAGAAATACGTGGAGCAGGTAACTACTTATCCTGTGACAACAACACACAAGTCCTATTTTACAGACAGTCAGGGTTATCTGATCATGCCAAAGAACCTGAAAATCGGACATTACCGGATTGAGGAAGTCAACGCACCGGAAGGGTACACAATCAACAAGAATTATATGGAGATTGCTGTTGATGCAAATACTGCTTATCAGATGGATTCAGAAAGCGGCGATGCCATTATCACAGTTGATTACGAGAATCATCCGGTAAAAGGAAAGCTGACGATCTATAAAAAAGGTGAGATGCTGAGTGGATTCAAAAAGGATTTTGTTTATGAAGAAAAATATCTGAAAGGTGCAGAGTTTAACGTCTATGCAGCGGAAAATATCTACACACCGGATTACCAGAAAGAGTGAAGATGGAAACAGACAGCTGATTCATGCAAAAGGATGCTCTGGTAACAACGGTAACGACTGGGGAAGACGGAAAAGCAGTTGCTGATAATCTGCCACTTGGTTCTTACTATGTAGTAGAAAAGACAGCACCGGAAGGATTTGTCCTGAACCATGACAGATCAGATGTCGCATTTGTCTATGCCAATCAGGATACACCGGTAATTGAACAGGAAGTGACTGTTGGCGATGACGCCAGAAAGTTGTATTCAGGTAGAAAAACAGGATGCAGAAAATGGTGCAACGGTGGCGGGTGCAGTCTTTGGCATCTATAACAAAGAGATGATATCAAGGCAGATGGAAAAGTGATCGTGAAAGCAGCCACACTCTTACAGGAAATGACTTCTGATAACGATGGAATTGCTTCCTGTACGCTGGATCTGCCACTCGGGCAGTATTATGTGAAAGAGTTAAAAGGCACCGGCTGGATTCGTTTCTTCCGAGGAAGTGCTGAATCTGGATGCTTATTATCAGGGACAGGACGTGAAGACAGTAAAACTGAAAACAGTGAAGAAGAATCAGCCAACAACGGTTGAAATTACAAAATCTGATGTGACAACAGGTGTGGAACTGGATGGAGCAAAACTCACCGTTCTCGATAGAGAGGGGAATGTCGTAGATCAGTGGACTTCTGTAAAAGACCAGCCACATGTGATTAAACGACTGACCGTTGGGGAGGAATATACCCTTCGTGAAGAAATCGCACCGTATGGATATCTGAAAGCAACGGATGTGAAGTTCACACTGGAAGATACCGCAGAGATTCAGAAGGTAGAGATGAAAGATGAAGTGCCAACAGGACTTCTGATCATCAACAAAAAATGGAGAATTTCTGGATAAAGATAACACTTCTGGATCATGTAAAAGGTACCGTGGAGCATCTTTTCGAATATGTAACCGGAAGCCTTACAGATGTGACTTTCGATGTATTTGCTGCGGAAGATATCAAAGCGGCAGATGGTGTCAGCAAAGATTATTACAAAGCAGATGAAAAAGTAGGAACTATTACTACAGATTCCAATGGCATTGCACAGATGGATAATCTCCCGGCAGGCAAATACTATGTGAAAGAAGTAATAAAACTGCCCATGGCTATGTATTGGACGGAGAACCGAGATATGTTGATCTTTCCTACCGTGATCAGGACACACCGGTAATCACTTATGATGAAAAATGGCAGAATACCCGTCAGAAAGTAAAGGTTACTGTTCTGAAGAAAGAAAAAGATACAGACCGTGTCCTTGCAGGCGGCGTCTTCGGCCTTTATACCAGTGAAGATATCAAAAATGCAAAGGGCGAGGTACTCCTTGAGAAAGACAGTTTGATTGAGCAGCGGGTAACAGATGAAAAAGGACAGATCACTTTTGCAGCAGATCTTCCAGTAGATGGAAAATATTATGTAAAAGAGAACAGTGCACCGGACGGATTTGTGACAACGGAAGAAGTGCAGGAGTTTACCTTTGAATATGCCGGAGAAGATCAGCAGAAGTAAGCTATGACTTTACTTTTGAAAATCAGCCAACCACAGTGGAGCTGTCCAAAACAGACCTGACCACAGGCAAAGAACTTCCAGGTGCACACCTGAAAGTAACGGATGCAGATGGCAATACAGTGGATGAATGGACTTCTACAGAAGGATCTCATGTGATCAAAGAACTGGTTGTTGGTAAGGAATACACCATGACAGAGACAAAACCGGCAGATGGATATGTTACTGCAGAAAGTATTACTTTCACAGTAGAGAATACAGCTGAGATTCAGAAGCATGAGATGAAAGATGATGTGACCAAGGTAGAGATCAGCAAGACAGATATCACAGGAGATACAGAGATTCCAGGTGCAAAACTAACGATTCTTGATAAGGACGATCAGGTAGTAGAGAGCTGGACTTCCACAGAGGAAGCACACTATATCGAAAAACTGCCAATTGGTAGATATACTTTACGAGAGGAGCAGGCACCAAAAGGATATCTTCTGACATCGGATGTGACGTTTGAGGTGAAAGGACACCGGAGAAATCCAGAAAGTGGCTATGAAAGATGATACTGCCAAGGGAAAAGTCATTCTCAATAAGACAGATAAATCATCTGGGGAACCGCTGAAAGGAGTAGAATTTGAATTCCGTGACAGCAAAGGAAAGGTTCTGGAAACCTTAAAGACAGACGCTGCCGGTCATGCAGAAAGTAAGCTGTATGAGATTGCCACATTTAAGAACGGCAAATATGATACCGCTATCAAGTATTATCTGGTGGAAACAAAGACACTGGACGGATACACACTGGATCAGACCAAGCATGAGGTGACATTTGCCTACGCTGATGACAGTACGCCAGTTGTAGAAGTTACTTTCAATCTGACAAATGAGAAACCGGAAGTTCCGGAAACACCAAGCACACCAGATGTGCCGCAGTCCCATGAAGAGACGAAGGTATCAGATGCACCGAAGACAGGAGATAACACAAATATCTGGCTGCCGATTCTGCTTCTGCTTATCTCTACCGGAGGCATGGCAGGACTTTATATCTGCAGAAAAAGGAAAAGTAAATAAGGAAACCAACGGTTATGATTGGGAGCTTCTATGTGAGGCTCCCTTTTTCATAAAAAAAATCACAGAAAGGGACAGAAAAATATGATGAAAACAATGGAAAAAAGACAGGAAGCAAGAAAGAACCAGGAGAAAACTTTAAAAAGAATGATGGCTTATCAGAAGAAAGCCGAGCAGATGGTCAGCAGGAAAAGAATGAACCATCACATGATCAGAAAGGGGTATAAGCGTATGATGAACAGAAAAGAATTTTATGAATATGTCAAAGACAATGTAAAGGAGTATCTGCCAGAGTCTTACAGGGACGCAGAAATTAAACTTCAGGAAGTAGAAAAAAACAACGGTTTGAAGCTGACAGGTATTACGATTCCAAACGGAGATCAGAGAATCGTACCGAGAGTCTATCTGATTCCTTCTACCTGGAATATATCAATGGAAAAGATGTGGATTCTTGTGTTGGCGATGTAGTTGATATGCGTATTGAAGCACAGGGTAAAGCAGAATTTCTTGATATGGGAGTTCCGGATATTTCTGGATTATGAAAAAGATGAAGGACAAATTACAGATGAGAATTTGTGATAAGGAATGGAATACCGATCTTCTTGCAGATAAAGTAGTCACAGAACACGGGGATTTTGCAGCCTATTATGCAGTAAATCTGGAGGAAAATGGAGAAGGGATCAGCAGTATTCCGGTAACAATCTCTCTGATGAATGAGTGGGGAGTATCTGCTGAACAGATTCAGGCGGATGCGATGGTGGCAGATAAGAACAGGGGAGTGCAACTGGTGGATATGACACAGATTATCGAATCCATGATTTTTGGAGGAACACCGAAGAATCTTTTAAATGAAAAACTGGATATGGAAACCGTGGAGAATCCAATGTTCTGCCTTTTACCAATGAATCAAAGATGAATGGAGCTTTCTATTATTGCAGGAAGACATCCGAAAACAGATTGGGGAATGCCTGGGTAGTGATTATTTTGTCATCCCATCTTCCATTCATGAAGTGCTGATTCTCCCTGATAACGGAATTTTTCAGGTTCCGGAATTAAATGCCATGGTAAAAGAAGTCAATGAGACACAGGTAGAGAGGGAGGAACAGCTTTCGGATAAGGTTCAGTTCTGTGACATGGAAACACAGCAGTTTTGGAAAATGCCGAACGCAGGGAAGCACGTCTGGAGAAAGAAAAAGTAGCCGAAAAGCGGAAGTAAAAGGTGGAATCCATGGAAGATTGGAGAAAGCCAAGGCGGAGATCAAAGCAAAAAGAGGCAGACAAAGTGCCAAAGAATAAGTCAAAAAGATCTTGCCGCAAAGCATTATAAAGAAAAAGTAACGATGATTTTAAGGGGACTGTGCCACAGTCCCTGATTTTAGAAAAGGAGTAGCACAGCAAATAAATTATATGCAATGGAACTTCTGACGGGAGGAAGTGGCAAAGGATGTAGCTGCCAATCCGCAGGAATGGATGCGGTTTCTAAATACTGCATCCAGGCTGTACCGGTACACTTTTCCGGAACAGCTCTTGATCTATGCACAGCGTCCGGGAGCAACAGCCGTGGCATCCATGGAAATCTGGAACCAGAAGATGTACCGCTGGATTAAAAAGGGATCCAAAGGGATTGCCTTGATTGACAATACTTCCGGACCGAAAACAAAACTTCGGTATGTTATTTGATGTACAGGACACTTATAAAGTGCGGAATCTTGGAAAGGATCCTCAGTTATGGAATCTTCCGGTAGAAGGAGAACAACTGGTGGCAGATTATCTGCAGGAGCAGTTATCACTGGAAGATACAGAAGGAGGACTTGCTGAAATTCTGCATCAGGGCGAAGCGAGAGTATGCAAGAATGGCTTCCAGATGCATTGGAAGAACTGAGACTGGACGTAACAGGGGACATTTCTGGAAGATCTGGATGAACAGAATCAGAAAGTGGAGTTCCGGGAACTGATGACAAACAGTGTCTGGTATGTGTTACTGAACCGATGCGGACTGGATGCGCAGGAATATCTTGATGTAGAGGATTTTCGTCATATTACGGACTTCAATCAGTTGAAAAGTATTAGGACATCTGGGAAGTTCAGTGAATGAGATCAGCAGACCGGTATTGATGCAGATTGGACGATATGTGTTGAATAACTTGGAAAAAGATCTGAAAACGGTTGCAAAAGAAAAAGAAGTAGCTTATAATGAATTTAACACGTTAATGCGTGAAAACAATACTAGATAACACAGAAGATAGAGAAGAAAATAAGGAGGAAACAGACTATGAGAGAGATCACTTACAGCCAGAATGGAGAGTACCAGATTCCGGATATCAGTCTGGAGGAGACGAGAGGAACGATCGGGAAGTACGGATTGATGAGGAAAGAGTATCTGAGAAATCACAAGTAGCCAGATTCAACATTCTGACTTTACAGAACCGTCTGGACAGTCATCTGATGGAAATCGACAGCCAGGCAAGGCAGAGAGTAGACAACCTGATGTCAGAACTTCTGGAGAAAAACCCGGCACCGGACAAAATGGCAGACGGGATGGCATGGACCAGACACATGAACCAGATCAAAGCACAGGCAGAGGAACTGGTAATTCAGGAGATTATTTACAATTAAGCCTGTTCCCGACAGAAGAGGAACAGTTAGGGGAGAAATAAGGAAAGCGGCAGCTGCATTAGAACAGCCAGCCGCTTTTCTTATTTCTGATGAAGTAGTAGACGATATTCTCCGCACGGGAAGTGGACAGAAAAATACACTGTTTCATATTACGGCAAGACTGATTGAGGGTCTGGACAATGAAGAAATGCAGAGCTTCCTGAAGGAGGAATATGAAACAGGTGGAAAAGGATTTACCATAGATGGTCAGAAAATCAGTATCTGGTACGACAACGATGGTATCCGTATCCGGCGAGGTGACTCTGCCAGAAGAAACTTTGACCGCATGGTTACGTGGGAAGAGGCAGCGGACAGAATCCGGGATATGTATGAGGATGGAAATTACGTGGATAATCTGATTTCCAATAATGCTATCGAACAGGAGCAGGAAGAAATGACAGATCTTCTGGCGCTTCATTTCCGTGATACGAGCAGAAACCGAGAGAAGAACGGTTGTCTTATTCTGACTGGCAGGATGTAGTAGGGGCGGCTTGGACAGATTCGGCGGAAGCAGCTGCAATTGCCCATCGCTTTGAATGGCTGCAGGAAGATATGGATGAGAATCCAGAAGATTATCGTAGGTGGGAGATACAGCATAATCCTGAATATTTCCAACGTTTTCAGGATCTCCAGAGGGAGCGTTCCTGGGTGGATCAACAGTTTAAAGTAGAGCGACCGGCACTGTCCTTTATCACACAGGATGAAATTGATGCAGTGTTTAGAAGAGGCGGGATCACTGCTGGAGGACGGAACCGGATCTATGAGTATTTCATGGAACATCACGATATAAAGGATGCAGCTGAGTTTCTGAAAAATGAGTATGGTACAGGTGGTTCCTCACCCGGAATACCAGGAGCAGGTGCTTCTGACGCATCCCACGATGCAAAAAGGATTAAAGCTTGCGAAAGGGAAGATTGGCAATCCAGATGTAGAAGTTCTATTAAAGTGGAATAAGGTTGCAGAACGTGTCCGTCAGCTGATTCGCACCGATGATTTCTTATCACCGGAAGAACTGGAAAAGTATGAAGAACGGCAGGAAGCACGAAGACTGGCAGACCTGGAAGAAGCACAGCAGATGTTAGGAGAACAGCTGGAACAGGATACTTTTACAGCGGAAGATATAACGGATCTGCGACTAGTTGATTCAGAATATATGTCCGGTACCAGAACAAAAAATCTATGATTTTGATTGCAAAGTTAAGGGAGAAGAGAATCGACTTCAATACACATTAGAATATCATGATGATGGAGAAGGTTTCACGATTCATACGGAAAAAGATGATATTTGGGAGCGAATGTCAACACAAGAATTGGAACGTCTGGATGTAAAACTTGGACAAGAAGTACTTTATTATCATTATCACAACAAAACTGTAAATGCGGATACTTTAGATGAATTACGGGAAATCAGGGAAGAAATTATGGAGGAAGAGTCCTCGTATTTTACGGCTATTTCTGAACGTGTGTGGACAGATCATGATAAAAAAGAAAAAGAATTATCGGGAGAAGTTGAGGTATCGGAAAGAAAAAGAACCTTTGAAAGAGATTAATGGAATATCAGAACCGATTCAAGCATCGAACTTCCGCATCACAGATGATGAGCTTGGACAGGGTACAGCAAAAGAAAAGTTCCGTGCCAATATCATGGCTATCCAGTTTTTAAAGAAATGCGAGGAAGAAAATCGCAATGCAACACCAGACGAACAGGAAATCTTATCCAGATACGTCGGCTGGGGAGGTCTTGCTGATGCTTTCGATGAAACAAAAGCCGCATGGGAGACGGAATATCTGGAATTAAAGACGGTTCTTACACCAGAGGAATATCTTGGCAGGCCAGAGCTTCTACCTTAAATGCCCATTACACACAGCCAATCGTGATTGACAGTATGTATCAGGCGTTGGAAAATCTGGGATTTACAAAAGGAAATATCCTGGAGCCGTCCATGGGTGTTGGTAACTTCTTTGGAAAGATTCCTGAGAAGCTGAATCAGTCCAAACTCTATGGTGTGGAACTGGACAGTATCAGCGGCAGAATTGCAAAGCTACTTTATCCGGATGCCAATATTCAGATTAAAGGTTTTGAGAAGACAGATTATCCGAATGATTTCTTCGATGTGGCGATCGGAAATGTGCCATTTGGAGCTTACAAAGTGAATGACAGGCAATATGATCGCTATAATTTCATGATCCACGATTATTTTCTCGCCAAGACGATAGATCAGTTGCGTCCGGGCGGCGTGGCTGCTCTGATCACAACAAAAGGAACCATGGATAAAGCGTCACCGGAAGTCCGGAAATATCTGGCAGAACGAGCAGATCTGCTAGGAGCAATCCGACTGCCGAACACAGCTTTTAAAGCAAATGCGGGAACGGAAGTCAGTGCAGATATTTTATTCTTCCAGAAGCGTGACAGCATGACAAAAGAGATGCCGGAGTGGGTAGATTTTGGGAGTGATGCAAAAGGGATTACCATTAACAAGTATTTTGTTCAGCATCCGGAAATGATTCTTGGTGAGATGAAAGAGGTATCCGGTCCGTATGGTATGGAAACAACCTGCGCTCCAATGGAAGGAGCAGATTTGGAATTACAGTTACAAGAAGCTGTAAAACACATCAAGGGATAGCATGGCAGCGGCAATAGATGTGGAGTCAGAACTGGATGAGATGCCCAGAGAGTATCCCGGCAGATCCGAATGTTCGTAATTACAGTTATGCGGTTGTAGATGATCAGGTATATTACCGTGTTAACTCTCTGATGAATCAGGTAAAGATGCCTGCCGCTACTGCAGAACGTGTAAAAGGTATGGTTGAGATCCGAGATACGGTGCGTGAGCTGATTGCCATGCAGATGGAAGAATCCGTAACAGATGAAGAAATTCACAAACAGCAGAAAAACTGAATCAGGTATATGATACCTACACAGCAAAGTATGGAGTCATCGGAAGTAATGCAAACAAGCGGGCGTTTTCTGATGACGCTTCTTATTGTCTGTTGTGTTCTCTGGAAGACCTGAACGAAGATGGAACATTGAAGCGAAAAGCAGACATGTTTACGAAACGAACCATCCAAAAAGGCGGTCGCTGTGACAAGTGTGGAGACAGCCACAGAAGCACTTGCTTGTCCCTAAATGAAAAGGCTAAAGTAGATCTCCCATATATGGCACAGCTGACAGGAAAGACAGAAGAAAAAATCACGGAGGAACTGGTTGGAGTTATCTTTCAAAAATCCACTGACAGACAGAGTGGTGGGAAAGCGGAGATGAATATCTGTCCGGGAATGTCAGAGATAAATTAAATACTGCGAGAACCCTTGCAGAGAATCACCCGGAATTCACATCGAATGTGCGTGCACTGGAAGCAGTTCAGCCGAGAGACTGGAAGCATCTGAAATCGAAGTAAGGATTGGGGCAACCTGGATTGAACCATCGGATTATCAGGATTTTATGAGGGAACTGCTTCATACTCCGTGGTATCTTGCACAGAAGGAGATACAGGTAAAATATTCTGAGGTGAATGGTGAGTGGCGGATTACCGGGAAGAATGCAGACAGTCCAAGAAATGCGTTTGCCTATGCAACGTATGGAACTGAGAGGGCAAATGCCTATAAGATTCTGGAAGATACACTGAACCTGAAAGATGTTCGTATCTATGATAAGGGCGTCAATGACAATGGGGATGAAGTGCGAGTTTTGAATAAAAAAAGAGACTATGTTGGCCTCACAAAAGCAGGATGCCATGAAAGTTGCATTCAAGGATTGGATTTTCAAAGATCAACAGAGACGTGAAAGACTGGTAAGAGTTTATAATGAACGGTTTAACAGTATCCGTCCCCGTGAATATGATGGCAGTCATTTGACTTTCCCAGGGAATGAACCCGGAGATTGAACTTCGTCCACACCAGAAAAATGCAGTCGCACACCAGCTATACGGAGAGAATGTGCTTCTGGCACATGTGGTAGGAGCTGGGAAGACCTACGAGATGGTAGCGGCTGCAATGGAGAGCAAACGTCTGGGATTATCACAAAAGAATCTATTTGTCGTGCCGAACCATCTGACAGAGCAGTGGGGAGCCGAGTTCCTGCAGCTATATCCAGGGGCCAACATTCTGGTAGCAACCAAGAAAGATTTTGAACCGGCAAACCGGAAAAAGTTCTGTGCCAGAATCGCTATGGGAAACTATGATGCCATTATTATCGGACATTCCCAGTTTGAGCGTATCCCAATATCTGATGAGCGGCAGGAAGCCATGTTGCTGCGGAAGCAGATTGACGATCTGGAAATCGCAATCCAGAGTGCAAGATATGAGCAGGATGGTGGCCGCTATACGGTAAAGCAGATTGAAAAGACCAGAAAAACGCTGATGACAAGATTGGAGAAGCTGAATCAGAAGGAGAAAAAGGATAATGTAGTTACCTTTGAAGAACTGGGCGTGGATCACCTGTATGTAGACGAGGCACACAGTTATAAAAATGCGTTCCTTTATACAAAAATGAGAAATGTAGCCGGAATTGCCCAGAACGAAGCACAGAAATCAGCAGATATGTTTAATAAATGTCAGTATCTGGATGAGATTACCGGTGGAAAAGGCATTACCTTTGCAACGGGCACACCGATCAGCAATAGCATGACGGAATTATATGTTATGCAGCGGTATCTGCAGAACAGCAAATTACAAAATATGGGACTTGGATTGTTTGATTCCTGGTTCCACTTTTGGAGAAGTTGTCACGATATGAGCAGCAAGGGTGAGACATCATTCACGATTTCCGCGTTCTCATGGAACGTCGCCATCCAGGTCCGTCCGGAGCCCCACCTGTCCGCGACCTGCTCCATGAGCCAGACGTCGCCATAGAAACGATTGACGTCCGCACCCTCGTATGCAGGACCTTGCCTCGCGATCGCTCTGAAGCTTATCTATTTCGCTGAGGTCCCACCCTTCGGGAAAGATCAGCCTGGTGTAAACCGGAATCGAGAAATGCAACAAAAGTGGTAACCAGGGGTGCAACATAAATGAAAAGTAACAGTAGTACAGCGAGAATCAGTAACAAGAGTGCCTGCTTAAAGCAGTAGCTTAGGAATGCAACATCCGACCTTTGAGTCATAACTTTTAGCAAAGGTGTTAAGCAATACGTACTGAACGAAG
>VOFK01000711.1_pt1 | contig 15825 bp, 24 predicted proteins | sample 5384121 | NCBI WGS metagenome assembly VOFK01 (sample SAMN12384730, study PRJNA508395) | human gut metagenome | isolation source: healthy gut J | host: Homo sapiens
AATACTTTTTAGTTTAAATGTTCAGAAACCGGGGAACGGATGCTGCCTTCCCACGTTTGCCCGGGCAATAGATTTCCGGTAATCGGAAGGGACGTTCCTCGGTGAATGCCTCCTCGGCAAAAGTACCGTTTCCCAAGAACAAGGTACAACGGCTAGTTGTGTAATTTTTTCGCGCTCGCAAAAATCCGCAGCAAGGGCAGGACGGTCAGTCTGAATCGAACACCGCTCCCCGGCCGATGATCCAGCCCCAACTCTCATCAGGCTCTACGAGCTTCCCAGCACGATCATCATCGTGACCCCACAGTTCCGGCCAAAGGCTGTTGATGAAGATACGGGCTGGAACGAACTTATCTATCAGACGCTTCAGGACCGTCGTTGTTGAACACCAACTCAAAAGCCAGGGCTCATGTGCGTGATATCTATGACTGCTTCCGCATCCGCTTTCTGCAAACCACAACAGGCATGAAAAATCATTTTGTCCAATACATCACCGTTTTTCAGACTTCACCTGTTCGTAAGGCAAACCGGCTTTCATCATACACTGCCCCACCGTACCTGTCTTTTCAAGAATTGCGTATGCTTCTTTAAAATAGTCATAGCCCTTGTCCACATTCACCATGATCTTACCTTTACATAAAGTCATAACCTCTTCAAAAGTAGGATTTTGATGGCGCGTTTTATGTCCCGCACCGCTTTTTCAACCGGAATTGCCGAAGTTCTTCCAATGTATAATTTTCAGGTTTACCTTTCCCGGTAGTAGTGGTCAATCGTTTTATCATGCATCAAGATGAGATGCCCATCCTTTGTTTCCTTCAAATCTATTTCCACCATATCAACCCCATATCAATGCAGTTTTGATGGCTTTGCAAAGAGTTTTTCGGGAGCATTGCGCCAATCGGCACTATGAGAAACAACTAACACAGATTTATTAGCTACTTCATTAAATTCTTTTTAAAATATGGTTACGGTTTGTTGGGCAAATGCATAACCCATCCACACCGTACTAACGTAAATAAATAATAAAAATTTCTTCATAATCATAAAATTATTTCGTACAATCAAATGTGCCCAATTCTTTTCTAATTAAATGCTTAGAATCGCTGTCATTCAGTATATAAATACTGTATTGTCCCCCAGGATACACACGAACAACAATGTGTCCTTGAGTAGATATCATCTTATCCGTCAAACTTCCTATAACTATTTTCGCAGCCGGATGTAAATTAGTAGACATCACATTCCTACTTTCTGGATAGATCTCTCTTGATAAAGTCCGGGCTAATACCGTATGATTAGGATGTAAAGCATCCCACGCAGACATTATTATATTCTGAGGTGATAAACGCATCAGAAAATGCTCATTTGTACCATCTTCATATCCATGATGATTTAAAAACTGCAACTTCAACTTTACCAACAATATCAGAAACCGGAGACTCAATATCATGCCATAGCGGACGTCCAGGGCGTGGATAACCGGGAATATCCCCACCTGTATATAATAGTCAAATAATCCATAAGTTAACTTAACTACACAACTATACATGTTTTCCCGAGGCATTTCTTCTTTTGTATAATGAATACGATTAGAAAACAATGTATCAATCTCATCATTTTTCAAAGCCAACATACCATTGGCATATACATTTTGGATATAAAAAGAAGGATAAGCCACTTTTTATTATATAGTAAACTAATTTGTTCATCAGTACCCACTTTAAAAAAGTTTGATGCTCCACTTTATTGCCTATAGATTTTATAAAACGGCAATAATTGGCATAACAAGAATCGGAAAAAAAGAAGGTGGAAAAAAAAAATCTCCTCCTCTATCAACGATTATATGTGCAGGAAAATGTTGATAAACATCTGTTACTCCTGTTAAGTAATAATTTTTTCTCTTCTTTTTACGCTAAACAAAGCACCTATATGATCAGAATGGTAATGAGTCAGCAAATAATAATCAATATACTTCTTACCATTTGGAATAAAAGAAGTAATATAATCCGCAATCCATTCACCTGTTCTTTTTAGATTATCTGGTTTGGGTGCAACAACCCTCACATTAGCTTTTACTTCTCCCGCATCAATCAATAAAGTTGTACCATCTGGAAGAACACAAAAAAAGTACAATCACCACGTCCTGTATTAATATGATGAATATCCAAATACCCGCTTCCCATTTTTTTCAAAGTTTGCCCAAAAGGTAGTTATGGCGGCAAATACCGCCATAACCAATATACACCGCTTCATATTAATTATACCCCGGATTTTGAGGGAATGTCAGAGGATTATTAATTAAATCAACCTCTGTCTTCGGAAGCGGATATAAATAATCATCCTTCGTAATTGTAAATCCAACCTTAGCCATAGCATCTATTGCGGTATCTGTACGAATCAAGTCAAACCAACGATGTAGTTCAAAAGGAAATTCCAAACGCCTTTCCTCCAACACAGCCTTGCGAAAGCTATTTTGATCACTTAATTCTGTCGAAGTATATGTAACAGCTTTTGCACGTCCTCTAACCAAGTTTAAAGAACTCATTGCCTTGCTATCCTCTGTTCCATCGTAAGCAACCTCATTATGAGCTTCTGCACACATCAGTAAAACATCAGCCCATCTCAATAAAGGAAGATCAAAACCGACCTTTGCTGTTGTTGCATCAAATGTATCATAGTATTTAGCTATCACATTATTATTAGCATCCACCTTCTTATACTCAATCATATCGCGACGTTCATCCGTAGTGCCATAAGATGCTTTTAATTCACTGTAAATAACTGATTTATCCTTAAAATAGTCATTATACCCATGTCCCTCTCCAATAACGGATTTAGAATAACGGACAGCAAATAATATTTCTTTGTTCATTTCATTATTCACATTGAACACATCTGCAATATTATCCAATAAACCGTATTGTGAAGAATATGTCTGTATCAAATTATCCAACAATGCAACTGCATCCGACCACTTCTTCTCTGTCAGATATACTTTTTACCCAACAAAGCCTCTGCCGCTACGGAAGTTGCACGTCCTAAATCGTCACTACCATACGAAGGTTCCAACTTTTTAGCTGCATCCTTTAAATCATCTTCGATAACTTTATAAATATCTGCAATGGGAGTACGACCATAGTTTACTGCATCCACTGTTTTAATCGGTTCTAAAATAAGAGGAGCATCTCCCCATAAACGGACTATATTAAAATAAGCCAAAAGCACGTAAGAACGCCGCTTCACCCTCATATTGCTTCCTTAATTCCTCATTAGCTACAACATGGCTGCTTGCAAGCACATTGTTACATCTATAAATTTGGTTATAAAAAGGCTCTTTCCATGCCTGACGAATAATATTATTCCCCGAAGTTACCGTAAAATTATCTATAAAATAGAATACACCAGCAGCACCACCAGGATTAATATCTTCCACATTATCAGAACGAAGTTCCATTAAAGCTATAAAATATTCTCCATATTGATAAGTACCCTTGCAAAGAACCGTAACAAGCTGTCAATGCGGAATTTATATCTGACGTGTTTTTATAATAATTAGCAGAAGAAGCCTCGGATATAGGAGTCAAACCAAGAAGTCGCTACAACTTGTTATTGATAATAGAGCGAACAAACTAACTATATAATATCTTATTTTCATAATCTATATTATTTAAAAGGTTACATTCAATCCAAATACAAAAAGACTTAGCCAATGGATAGGTTCCATAGTCAATACCAGGCGTGAGAGAGTTACCTTTCATGTTTACTTCAGGATTATATCCACTATATTTTGTAAAAGTAAACGGATTCTGTGTAGACAAATAAACACGCAGATGGTTAATACCAACATTCGATAACCAATCTTTTGGTAAGGTATAGCCTAAAGTTATATTTTTTATTCTTAAATAAGAACCATCCTCAATATGCCAAGTTGAAGTAGTACCATTCATACCAGTAGCACTTCTATTGGCACGTACCACAAGCCCACTTCCAGGATCATCCTCTCTGATACCCAACGATCCAAAGCGTCAATCTGACAGTTATTTCCACCTTCCATATTATCAATATAACGACGGAATATATTAGCAATCTTATTCCCCTGTACACCTTGTAGGGATACTGCTAAATCAAGATTCTTATATTTCATCTCGGTTGAGAATCCATAAGTAAACTTTGGCATATAATTCCCGGTAATAGTACGGTCGTTTTCATTTATTTCCCCATTACCATCTATATCTTTATAACGAAAATCTCCAGGTTTAGCACCTTCTACATAGGCATATTTACGTTTTGTTTTATCAGGGTCCTTAGAATTATCTATCTCTGCCTGATTAGCAAAAACACCATCTGTGACCAACGTATAATAATTACCTATCGGCTCACCAACTTTTGTGATAAATGTTACACTTTCTGTCGTTGTTAGCATCTCTTCAGGCTCCTCCTAAATCAACAACTTCGTTTCTATTGGCTGAAATATTAAAACGATTATTCCATGTAAAATCTCCCCCACTTATTCGTCGTAGCCAAAGAGAATTCAATGCCTTTATTACTTACCTTACCGATATTCATGGGGATTGTACTGAAACCAGAGAATTTCTGCAACGGGAACATCCAATAACATATCACTGGTAGTACTCGTATACCAATCCAGCTCAAAGGTAAACATATTAAATAAGCCAAATTCTAATCCTAAATTCAACATAGCCGTTTTTTCCCAGCCCAAATCCGGATTTCCAGCAGTTGACGGATATAGACCGTTTGCCAAAGTTCCGTCATTTTTTCCATAGACATAATTATCTTCGCTTAAAGTCGCATAATAATCATAGTTACCAATATTGAAATTACCACTCACACCATAGCTGGCACGCAACTTCAAAGAAGAAAGCCAATTTAAGTTTTTCATAAAAAAGTCTTCTTCACTGACATACCATCCGGCAGATACGGAAGGGAATGTTCCCCAACGATTGTTTTTTCCAAAACGAGAAGAACCATCAGCACGAACAGCTGCAGAGAGCATATATTTTCCTTTTATAGGAATACTGGGCACGCGCCAATGCAGAAAGTAAAGACCACTCGTAAGCCGTAGCACTCCAATTCGTAATAGCCGATGCCGCATTTATAGTATGTACCAAATCATTTGGATAACCATTTCCTGCAATCAAAGAGGTATTAGCAGACTCCTTTTGAGCAGACCAACCAGCCACAGCAGATAAATGATGATCTTGTTTGAATATTTTCACATAAGACAATGTATTTTCCCCATACCCAGTTCAACATGTTTTTATCACGTTTTGAACCTTCCGGCACAGATGGCGGTACTCTATCCAATGATGTCGGCAAGGTAGAAGGGCGATAATAAGAACGACTATAACTATTAAAGTCCACTCCAAAATTGGTTTTTAACTTTTAAGTCCTTATACAATTCATACTCTCCATATACATTACCCAAGAAACGATATCTCTTCATTTGGTCTTTTTCATTGGCCAATGCCACTGGATTTACAATTTGCGGATGCTTATATTGCCAATTCCATTGGTCAAAGTTATAAGAACCATCTGGATTATATACAGGCATAATAGGAGCCATAGCTAAAGCAGAAGCCACGATTGTTTCATTCTTATAACGATCTTCAGTAGGTACAATATCATAAACTGAATAATTGAAAGATAGATTAGTCCCAAAAGCAAACTTCTTATAATTAGCATCCACCTTACCTCTTGCTCCCATTTGTTCAAATTCAGAACCAATAACAATACCCCCTCTTCTTTCATATAATTTCCAGAAATGAAAATATCTCGTAGACTTATTTCCCACCGGACAGAAAGATTATGGTTATGGGTTAAAGCAGTCCGCATCACTTCATCCTGCCAATCAGTATTAATCAGCCCTTTTCACCGTTTATGTAAGGCATAATCTCCGGCGGTAACAGATATGCTTGATTAATAGTACCAGGTTTCTTTCCAAGTTTGGCATTACGTTCATCATTAGTATCAGTAATACTTCCTGGTATACCTTTGCTTTCCAGCAAGTCAAGATATGCATTATTATGTCCGTCATAACTAAGTTTTGCATATTCATAAGCATCTAACATATCTATCTTTTTCGTACGTTGTTGAAAACCAACATAACCATCATACTGTACTGTCGGTTTCAAATCTTTTCCTTCTTTGCTTTTTTTTGTTGTAATAATCACAACACCATTAGCACCTCTCGAACCATAAATTGCTGCTGCTGACGCATCTTTTAATACCTCAATAGATTCAATATCATTCATATTAATAGTGCTCAAAGGGAACACTTTGCCCTGCTCCGCTACCAGCATCACTCGACATTGGGAAACCGTCTATTACATACAAAGGATCTGTACCAGCAGTAATACTACCGCTACCCCTCACTTTTATAGATAATCCCCCAGGAACTCCATTCGGTTTGAGTTACTTGTACACCAGTCATTTTACCTACAAGGGCCTGATCGACACTTGATACAGGAACGGCAAGTTCACTTGCTTTCATTGATGAAATAGAAGTAGTTACATCACGCTTACGCTGTACACCATAACCAACGACTACCACTTCATCCAATAGCTCATTATCCTCTTTCAAAATAATTTTAGCCAATTCTCTATTATTAGCCTTAAGTTCAACTGTTTGATAGCCTATATAAGAAAAAGAAATTACGCCTTCTTCTGGAACATTAGACAAAGTATAGTTTCCATCAACATCGGTAATTACTCCATTAGCAGTACCTTTTTAACACTACACTTACACCTATAATAGGCTCTCCTGCTTGATCAACAACCTGACCTGTTATCCTTTTATTTTTGACTTGTTCTCCCACATTCAAATTGTTCTGCTTACCCACAGAAATCGTATTGTTGTCCCTATTGAAATATAGCTTTGTCTGCGAAGAGATTTTGTTTAGAACTGATTGTAAAAAGAAGCATCTTTGACGCTCAAAGAAACACGTGGCGCATTATTTACCACTGTTTGGTCATAAAAGAATTTTAATCCGGTTTGTTTGCTCAATTGGTTGAAAACATTTTCGACCGTTTCATTCTGAACATTTAGCGTTATATTGTTTTGGCTTTGCGCTTGAATATTATATGGTACAAATAACAAGCATACGAATAGTAAAAATGCTAAAAACGAATAGACATTTCCACTTTTTTCCTTTTAAAATTAGGAAGAATATTCATAAATTTGTGCGTTTTAGTAATTGAAAAAATTATTTAAAACAAAGGTTTTAGTAATCTGCGAAACGTTATTCACGCGGGGAAAACGAATGAATATCCGTCCGGATTATGGGATAGGGGCTTCTCTGAGAGACAGCTCCTATTTTTTTTGTGGAAAATCAAGGAGGTGCTTTCATTCTTGCTTTTTCTTGGATTAAAAGTTAATACTCACGAGGTCTATTTATAATACACCCATCTTTCAACAAAGCAGGGCGCGATTAACATATTTTTATTACTTATATAATAATACTTGGTCTCCGCTTCTCTTGTAATGGATGCCGCTTGTATAGCCAATTGACTGTAACACAGCCTCCAGACTCTTATTATCATGTTCACCGGAAATGAGATTGTTAAACTCCTGTCCTTGGGTAAATGTAATACGGCAATTATACATGCGTTCCAGTTCTTTGGCGACATCGCGTATCGGAGTACTATTAAAGCGCAAACTACCCCTTCTCCAAACTGCCACCGCACGTTCTTCGTACCGCTTGTTGTATTCTCCCGAAACGGTATTTATAAGTATCTGCTCTTTAGCACGCAAACGCATCATCGCTTCGGGCAGATCAACCTGCACTTTACCGCTTTCCACATCCACCGAAACAACTTCGTCCGAAGAATAAGATTTGACATTAAAACAAGTACCCAATACACGTACATCAAAATGACGGGTATTCACTATGAAAGGTTGTTTCTCATTGTGATATACACGAAAATACCCCTCACCCTCCAGTTCCACTCTACGTTCCTTGTCTGCAAAACGGTCCGGATAGCACACGCGAGAACAGGAGTTCAAAATCAATTGCGTACCGTCGGGAAGCCGTATCTCCTTGCGCTCACCATAGGAAGTGGAAGCCTCCAAATAGGTTATCTGTTGCCTGTCTATATAACGGATATAGCTGACACTGCCCAAAATGAGACAGACCACCGCAGCCGCACTTGCCACTGCCAATGACACACGCCGGAACCACATACGTTTCTTATGTTCGATACGTTTCAATAATAATCGCGCCTCTTTTTTATATTGTTCACGTTCAAGATCCGTTTGTGGTGATTGCAGGGAAGCTTTCCTCCCATACTTCAGCAGCCAGATCCTGAAGCATATCTGTATCATACTCCGAGCTTGTAACTCGTTCAGCAGCCTACGGGCATCATCCGTTGTATACAGGCCGTCCAAATAACGGCGAAGCAACGATCTATTATTTTCGTTATTCTTCATAACTATAATTCTAAATAGTACAAAGGTTATCAAAAGTAACCCTTTTTGATATTAAGATATACACATAAGGAAAGAATGACTGGGGTGCGATTAATATATTTTAATATACACTGTTAACCAAAAGCCTTTATTAATAATAAAATCATGATTAACAAGTTAACTTGAAAACAACAATAAGTTAACTTCATCAAAATAAAGTTAACTGATTTCAAACATAAAGTTAACATAATTCAAAAATATTTTTTGTCGAATAAATACCTGAATTTATCATCTTATAAATTCAAGCAAACTAGAAGCAATATCAGATCAGCACCTACTATCGAATTCTTTTCCAAATAAGCACGCAGTGTTCTCAACGATATGGAAATGGACTCTTGTACCGTATTGACAGAAATGCCCAGCACTTCGGCTATTTCACGATGAGACATTTGTTGCTCCCGACTCATCTCGAATATTTCACGTTGGCGAGGGGTCAACTGTTGCAATGCACAGGAAATAAATTGCCGCAAGTCGTTTGCTATAATTTCATCTCTTGTTTCGTTGGTATAATTCACCGCTTGTGAAAGTATCTGTTCCCTTAGTTTATCCTGGTTGGACAAATCACGTAGCTGATTCAGTATACGGTTTCGTACGATTGTATACAGATAAGCAGAAAATGACGCATCCGGATTGATAAAGCGGCGTCCTTGCCACACTACCGTAAAAGCATCCTGAAAAATATCTTCCGCATACTCACGCGACTTCAAAAAGCGCATAGCAAAGTATATCAAACGATTCTTATAGGCAGCATAAAGCTCGCAAAAAGCATCCTCATCCCCTTCAATCAAGCGAAGTACCAAAGAACGTTCATCACTGAGAATTTCGGTTGCGTACATATATATTTTTTAGATTTCTGCCACAAAAGTATTATTATGATGTTGCAAACCTATGTAAAATTCGGGAAATAAAAAAGGAAAAGAAGATATTCCGTTCTTTATTAGATGGAAATTTCACTATCTTCGTAACAATAAAGCACAATAGAATGCTAAGAGGGATTAGCTTTTGCATATGTATGTCGGTGATGCTTTCTTTGTTTGCCCAAAATGAAGGAAGCAATCTTTTGTCACACCGACCGTACTGTCTAAACGTACGGAAATTTCAGAAAGAGCATGAAGAAATTCCTCGATTTCAGCGATTTCGACACTACATACATCAGCCCCAACCGATATAACTACGCCTTAATGCTCGATCATTTCACTAATTACGAATACTATTCCGTAGGAAGCGGTACCCCCTGAACCGCAACGTTTGCGTTTCTCACACAAAACCACATAATAAAATAGGAGTTTACTTTGGTTGGCGCTGGACTTTTTCTAGGATGGGCTGTCGATGCAGACGGACTTTACGGAAAGAAAAAACGGAAAAAAAAGAGGCAGAGAGTTCGACCTCAGTCTTTACAGTTCCTAAACTAGGTGTGGATATTTTTTTTTATAAACGTACCGGAAACTCTTACAAAATACACGACGTTACAGGTTTCTCCGACCGCATACCCACCGATTACTCTGAAGACTTCGACGGACTGAAAGTGAAAGATGAAAGGACTGAATCTATATTATATATTCAATAACAGACGCTTTTTTCTTATCCTGCCGCTTTCAGCCAGTCCACCAACCAGCGGCGCAGTGCCGGCTCTTTTATTACCGGATTCTCCGTATCCACACACAATCTGGATTTTGATTACACCCAATTGCCCTCCTATCATTCAGGAAACGATGAACCCGGGTATGAAAGTGGATCATATAAAATATACCAATATCAGCCTTAACTTCGGCTATGCCTACAACTGGGTATTCGCACGCAACTGCCTTGCCTGCCTCTCGCTCAATCCCGCAGTGGCCTACAAAACCTCACGTATCAACAAAGCGGAAGGAGAAAAAGACGACTGGTACAAAAACTTCAATATAGACTTCATCCTACGCGCAGGCGTAGTGTATAACAACAGTAAATATTTCGTAGGCACTTCATTCGTAGGCAGAACATACGATTACTACCGGAACAACTTTCTCATTGAACAACGGCTTCGGGACACTGCAAGTGTATGCAGGCTTTAACTTCTGCTTGAAAAAGGAACACCGCAAGAAAAAACGGCAGTAACCCCGCTCTTATCAGAAAGAATAAGTACAAGCCACTCCTACTATATCTTTTCGTGCCTTACTCTCCCACTGACGGCAATAAAAGACGTCCGCTTCCCAATCGGAAGAAGGGAGGGCTACCCCGCCGCGATAGCGCATGCGTTGTACATCAAACCGTCTCTCCACGGTTCAATCCGTTATACATTTCAACAGAAGCATAAGGCTCTATCTTGCATTTCGGAATATCATACGCCAATTTAACACGCGAACGCCAACGAAACTCATCGCCACTGCTGTCGAAAGTATGTTGAAAACGCTCACGAAGTGAAACCTTCAGTCTTTGCACACGCGTGGATAGCGTTCCGTCAAAATGATAGCGGTGACGAAACTTCCAACCGGCTTCCCCGCGATTGCGATAATGGACTTCATAGCCCGCAGCTACTTTCAGAAAAGGAAGCACAGAGTATGCCCCGCCCGGCCTCCAGCCCCCAACGGTCGGTCTTGTCAAGATCATCCTTTGTGCGCCATTCAATTTTCCGGAGAGCGTAAATGCAGGATTTACCTTATACTTAAAACCGGTACTTGCCCATGTTGTAAAGTCTCGCTTCTGCGCATGAAAGCAGAGACCGGCACAATAAAGAATAGCGCTGCCAATAAACTACAAATTCTCCATGTACAGAAAGGCTTTCTTATCATAATTATCCCAGTATATATCATCTCACATTTAGTTTTACACGTGCAAAGCTAAAGATTAATTCTGTAGGATAATTCTGGTAATAATATTACACTTCTTTCAGATACTTCTCTATCTTCCCAAAGAAAGAAGCCAGATGCGAACCGTCCACAAACGCATGATTCACATAAATGGAAAGTGGAAAAACCAGCCGCTCCCCGCGAGGAACAACCTTACCGACGGTCATCAGCGGATGACTGCAACCGTTGCCGGCTTCGGCAACAGTGTAGGTGATGGACGTGAAGAACATTTTGGGAACTGCACTCAAGTGCACCACGTCGTAATCGCCCTGCTGCATCAGGCTCTTTTTCCGCGATGATAAGGATCTCCGTTTTCAGGAATATCCGTAATCAGCGCATGCGCTTCGGCATAAAAAGCGTTCGAAATTTTCGTGATAAGGGATACGGACTGTATAAAAGTCTTTCCCGGAACCGCTATCGGAGAAATGATATCTACCCGGTCGTGGAAAACAACCTGCCCGTTCTTGTCTGTGCGGTAACGGAGTTCGTTCACTTCATTGGCCGAACGGAGAACGGCATACAAGTAATAAAGGAAAAAAGAATGTCCAGACCGCCTTGCAGCAGCACTGGCCTCCGTACAGTCTATCTCGGTAGTCACCGAATACCATGAATTTAGAAACGTACGGAAGAAGCCGTAATTGTCACGACGTTCCCAAGTGTCAATGTCGATAATGTGTTTCATAAATAAAAAAACGGATTATGAAAAAAGGACGCTTATACAGCATCCTTTCTCCAATTTAATCTATTATCTTTCCTTTTTGTAGTTCTCCAATCCGGTCTGTAAGAACTCAATGTACTTCGGAATGCTCTCATCATACGAATACGACTTATTGAGCGGTTTGCCTTCATTGTCAATCAACACATAGAAAGGCTGTGCATTTGCACCGAACTTTACACGCTGCAAATAGCTCCACTTATCGCCCACCGTACGTAAAGTGCGTTCCGTACCATTCTCCATAATCTTCACCGGTGAAGTAAGCGGATTCTTGTTATCTACGTAGAGTGTAATGAGTACATAGTCATTATTAATAATATCGCTAACTTTAGGGTCGGTCCATACGGCGAGCTCCATTTTACGACAGTTCACACAACCGTAACCCGTAAAGTCAACATCACAGGTTTGCCATGCTGGCGGGCATATTCCATGCCGAGATCATAATCATCGAACTTGGCATGCACCTCATTATTATAAAGATTGAAATCCTGTGTCTGCATGGGTGGCGCAAAAGCGCTGACAGCCTTCAACGGCGCTCCCCACAAACCGGGAAGCATATATACGGCAAACGCCAATGAGGCCAATGCCATGAAGAAACGGGGTACACTGACCTTTGCATCGTCATCATCATGCGGGAATTTGATTTTGCCCAGCAGATAGAAACCCAGCAAAGCAAACAGTACAATCCATAAAGCAAGGAATGTTTCGCGGTCGAGAATACGCCAGCCGTAAGCCAGATCGGCTACGGAAAGGAATTTCAAAGCAAATGCCAGTTCAAGAAACCGAGCGTCACCTTGATCACATTCATCCAACCGCCGGATTTAGGCATGGACTTCAGCCAAGAGGGGAACAACGCAAACAGCGTAAACGGCAATGCCAAAGCAATGGCAAAACCTAACATTCCGATGGCCGGAGCTATCATATTACCGGTAGTGGAAAACCTGTACAAGCAAAAAGCCGATAATGGGTCCCGTACAAGAGAATGACACCAGCGACAGTGTAAATGCCATTAAGAAAATACTAAGCAAACCGCCTGTCTTTTTTCCGCTTTAGAGTCTACCGCATTACTCCACTTGGAGGGAGGGTTATTTCAAAAGCGCCAAAGAAAGAAGCTGCAAATACTACCAACATCAGGAAGAAAAAGATATTGAAAACAGCATTCGTAGACAATGAGTTCAAAGCGTTAGCGCCAAAAAGCCCGGTGACCAACAGTCCCAAGCCTACGTATATCACAACAATGGATGCGCCATACGTCCAAGCGTCCCGGATACCTTTCTTCTTATCTTTACTGCGTTTCAGGAAGAAGCTGACAGTCATCGGGATAATAGGCCATACGCAAGGCGTGAACAATGCTAACAGACCACCTACAAACCCGGTTATAAAAAGATATAAATCCAAGACATATCTTCTTGCGAGGTAGTTTCACCCAACGCTCTCGAATTCGTTGACAACCGGTTTCCAAAGATCAACAGTGCCTTTATCGAATACATTTATTCCGGTAGTACCTTCTGCCCCACCAATAATAGCCATATCTGCGGTTGCATCAACTACCGGTTCGTTAGCAGCCGCGGTCCATTAACGGTTTACCTGCATTTACCCGAAAAATTTGAACGGCACTTTGTGTAGGCGGCAAGCAGTTTTCGTCATTACAAGCGCCATATTCCAGATAACCTTCCACCTTGTATTCGCCACCGGTCAGCTTCAACTTCTGTACGAACTGAGCGGAATTTGCAAAATAGCGCACTTTCATTTCGAACAGCTTGTCGAATGCGGCGATTTCTTCCCCCACCGGTTTTAGTTTCCCGACAAGTTCCGCACCCGAAATGTCTTCAACATTGAATGTTGCCGAGATAGGGCCGCCATCTCCCAAGTCCGTAGAATACACATGCCAGCCTTTGTCAATAGTTCCGGTAAATATCACCTCTGCTTCGCCTGCCTGCAAAGTCCTTAACTCCGACTTAAACTTAACAGGTTCCTGTATCTGCGCCTGCACCGCCAAGGTGAAGAGCAACAATAGAATGGAGAATATACTTTTCTTCATCTTTTTTTCTTTCTGTTTTTTCAATTTATACTTCATAGTCCACGCAAGCACGACTTTCTTTGACCTCTGCAATGAGCTTGCCGGCAGCCACATGATCGGGGTGCACAGCGTAGAACTTCACATCGTCCAACGTATCAAATTCACTGTAAAGGGCAATGCTCCAAGTTTCGGCAGGATTGATATTCAACCCGACTTCAATCTTACGGATAACGGATATTTTGGCAGGAAGCGCTTCGATGGCCTTCTTAAAATTATTCATTGCAACTAACTTTTCGTCAGCAGGAACTTCATCTTTCAGCTTAAATAATACAATATGCTTTACCATAACTTTGTTATTTAAATGATTTAATCTATATTTGTCAATCGAAACGGTTGCTTTTTAAAACCGCAAAAATACTCGTTTTGTTTCAAATATATACTTAAACGGATGTTAATAATAGGAATTGCAGGCGGAACCGGGTCGGGAAAGACCACCGTCGTACGTAAAATTGTTGAAAGCCTGCCGGCTGGTGAAGTAGTTTTATTACCTCAGGACTCTTATTACAAAGACAGCAGCCATGTGCCAGTAGAAGAACGGCAGAATATTAATTTCGACCACCCGGATGCTTTCGACTGGGGACTTTTGTCCAAACACGTATCCATGCTTCGCGAAGGCAAAAGCATCGAACAACCTACCTATTCCTACCTGACCTGCACGCGACAGCCCGAAACAATCCACATCGAGCCTCGGGAAGTCATCATCATTGAAGGCATCCTTGCCCTATGCGACAAAAAGCTGCGCGGCATGATGGATCTTAGAATATTTGTCGACGCAGATCCCGACGAACGTCTTATTCGTGTCATCCAACGTGATGTCATAGAGCGCGGCCGTACCGCTGAAGCCGTAATGGAGCGTTATACCCGCATCCTGAAGCCGATGCATCTGCAATTCATAGAGCCTTGCAAACGATACGCCGATCTCATCGTGCCGGAGGGTGGAAACAACCAAGTGGCAATTGATATTCTGACGATGTACATCAAAAAGCACTTATAAGTAACTCAATTCCGTATAGTATGCCCGACAGCACCTCCCCTGCCACACGCAAACTGCCGGTTTTTCACTGCCAGTTGCTCATTGCAATAGTATTGCTTTGCAGTGTCATGGGATGCCGCGGCGATCGTAACTCCGCCCATAAGCAGGAAAAGAGCACCGATTTGCAGCAGATAAAGGACAGTGGTGAACTGGTAGTGCTGACTTTATACAGCTCTACATCCTATTTTATCTATCGCGGGCAGGACATGGGATTTCAATATGAATTGAGTGAGCAGTTCGCCCAAAGCCTCGGTGTCAAATTGAAGATCAAGGTTGCCGGAAGCGTACGCGACCTTATCAGCAAGCTCCCTTGCCGGTGAGGAGATCTCATAGCCTATAACTTACCCATAACGAAAGAGTGGAAAGACAGCCTGATTTATTGCGGCGAGGAAGTGATTACGCATCAAGTCATCGTACAGCGCGCCGGCAGGGGCATCAAACCACTGAAAGACGTAACGGAACTCATTGGCAAAGATGTGTACGTAAAACCCGGAAAGTATTATGAACGGCTTGTCAATTTGGACAAGGAATTGGGAGGAGGCATCCACATTCATAAGGTGAGCAATGACAGCATCACAATAGAAGACCTGATCATGCAAGTCTCGCAGGGTAAGATTTCCTATACCGTAGCAGACAATGATATAGCCCGGCTGAATACCACCTATTATTCCAACCTGAATATCGGGCTGT
>VOFK01002496.1_pt1 | contig 15821 bp, 20 predicted proteins | sample 5384121 | NCBI WGS metagenome assembly VOFK01 (sample SAMN12384730, study PRJNA508395) | human gut metagenome | isolation source: healthy gut J | host: Homo sapiens
TTTCTTCTCCATTGCCCGGACGGTTGCGCCCTCATGGACGAAGAAGCCCAATCGCCCTGACGCTCATAGCTTCGGTGGTCGATACGAATAATACCCCTTTTCCGCAAACTTGGCATTGCATAGCTCCGCCCATGTCTGCCGCCAATGTTCCAGCGTTTCGGGACTGCCCCAGTCGGTAGTGGGAACGGCATTGAAAACAAACTCTCCGTTCTGCGTCTCGGATGCGGTTGCCGTCATCGTCCAGCTCATACACCCGGCGTTGCTTTAGTCCCCATTTGCCGTTCTGCTCGATGGGGCGGATAGGACAAAAGCACATGGAAGTGTGGGTTTGGTATGCCGCCGTCCTCCCGGTCTGGCTGGTGTACGGCGAAGTCAACCACCATGCCACGGCTCACAAAGTTCTCCAACAAAAATTGCCTTGCAAAGAGCGATGTTTTCCTCAAGGGAAAATTCATTCTGCAAGGCAATGTCAAAAAGCTGTATGCAAGCTGGGCGTGTTCTTTCCACGCTCGGCTTTTTTTCCACAGCGTTCCATAGGGTCTGGCGGTCTGCGTATTCTGGCGGTGCATGGGACGGCAGGAGAATATCGGAGCAGATCACGCCGCCCTTTGCGGGTGTAGTCGCTGTATTCGCCGTAATACTCGCTATACAATCGCTCCCCCGGCACGGTAGGCGGCAGAAGCAATAGCGGACTGTCCTGCGCTTCGCTTAGTCTGCGTGACGCTCAGATGAAATAGTGCCATCGGCTTTCAACTCCTCCTTTTCTCTGTTCGCTTGGTTGGTGTGAGTAATCGCCATGTGACGGACGGCTCGCTGGACTTCGGACAGAGAAAAGATGTTCCATCAGCTCTGTCATTTCGGTGCGTGTGAGATCTTTGACCTCCGGGGCAAGGCTCTCAATCGTGCCGCCCAGATTGCAAAGACGATGGGTGCGTTTCTGCCTTTCGCCTTTCTCCAGATATTTCTTTCTGTTCTCAAGACGGTTGAGCTTGTGCTTCTCCTGTGCAAGCTGCGTCTCGGCTCGTTCCTTTTCGGCTCGGAGCCGTTCAAGGGTTTTCGGTTTTGTCATTGTGATTGACCTCCTTTTTTGATTTTTGGGATAAAAAAAGACCGTCAACTTTTCGCATAGTGCGACCAGTCAACGGTCAGTTTTTCGGTATTCAGTTTTTCAAACTTGCTGGCGGCGAACAGCATTTTATGCTGTTTGCGGACGGCAAGTCCACAAGGGATAGACGCACAAGCGTCGCAAGGGAGTGTAGCTCCCTTGATGGAACGAAGTGACGAAACATTCTCAGGCATGCAGCTTTTTTCTGCTGACCGGGAATGAAGCTCCGCAGGACGCACGATACTCCCCGATAGGAGAGTATAAGTGCGCCCTTTAGTTCCTAAAGGGACTTTGCATTACTCAAGGAACAAGCTCTTTGATTGAACCCACTCTGTTGCAAGTTCATCTGCCTTTTCAAGCCAGCGACTAATTCTCTTCTCGGGTGGAACGCTTTCGCCCCAATATTCAACAAACAGAGCATCGTCCATGCGGAGAGCTGCTGCTTTCATCTCACTCTCAATGAGTTTCAATGCTCGCTCAATATAAATTCCACCCTCATCGTCATTTTTAGGATTAGCAACACTTCCGGCAGAAAACAGATCTCTTGCCTGATGGCACAGTACGCCGTGATAGGTCAACAGATAGAGAACCATATCATCATACTTGTTTCGTGACCGCCCGGATTTAACGATACTCGGACAAAGCAAAGCTGCTTCGGCTCTTAGGCGTGTTTTTCTTCTGTTGTGAGGTTTGTATAAAGTCGAGCTTGAACAGGTGTTGTATGTTCGTCCGAGTCTTCCTTATCTTCGACCCACCACAAACGTCCATCTGGATGAATCTTCCGTGCGTAAGCTCGGATATACTTCATCTTATCTTGCATATCGAGCTTTCTAAAATCGTCATATCGAATGCCCATCTGCTTGAACAAGGATTCTTTTTCAGCTCTGCTTTTTCAGAAGGAAGTTCAATTTCAAAACGGGGGACATGTGATGTCCCTGACATGAATGACGCTCTGCTCGTACTCACCCCAGCGCACTTCCGGCACTCCGCCCATTTTTCCAAACACAACGTAAATATGCTTAACTTCATCAATGCGTTGAGTTTCAAAGAACACTATTCGCTATGCTGCGCCAAGTATCGTTCAAGGTGAACTTTACTTCAACGCCATATTCGCCCATTGCAATATCAGGGAATGCCTGTGGATGCCGGATTGAAATCAATTTGGAAGGTCTCATCATTTTCTGTAATATCAGCTAAAACCTCCCGAACTCGGTTTTCAAATTGTGCCGATGACTTAAAAGACTGTAGTTCTGGCTTCGTCTGTCAGTTGCGTACAACATTTATTCAGGATTTCTTCAAATTCGTTCTTTGTCATACTCCACTTTTATTCCCTTCAATTACATTTTTTACAGAGTTAGCTATATGCCACGCAAGCACTGGTGGTACAGCATTTCCTATTTGTCTTTCTGTTTCACGCAATCCGCAAAGGGAAAGAAAATGAATCAGGAAAAGATTGGATACAGGCTGCTTCTCGCATAGAAATTCTTCTAGGAAGTGCATAATGAAATTGAATATTCCCATGGCATTCCGCCCGCATGGGTATAACCAGGACGATCAGCAATCAGTCGGCGATTGCCTTGCTCTCCGCTAACTTTAGCATTACTCCATATATGAGAAAAAGGTTTATCCTGCGGATGTTCTTCCAAATCATGCAAGGCTTCATAAGCTGTGATAGGGGCAAAGACACTTTGGCTTTGGAGGAACAAAGTCAGGTAATCCTTTTTTTGTTCCAACAAAATCACTCGCTCTCTTGTCTGTGGCACACCGTAATCTTCGGCATGATATAACTGATAGCTCAAGTTATATCCAAGAGAATTAAAATCCTCAAGGATCTTGTTAAGTGAGTACTCATTCATTCTGAGCAGTAGCCCCCCAACATTTTCAGCGATGAACACTTTTGGCTTAATTTTGTTCACAGCTTCTACAATGTAGGTATATAAGCTACTCCGCTTTCCATTTACGCCAAGCATTTTCCCGTTGATTGAAATGTCTTGACAAGGAAATCCACCGACGACAATATCGGCTGTTGATGGAAGATTCTTAATCTGTTCTCCAATGTCTCCTTCAACGATATAATCGCCAAAGTTTTCCCGATATGTTTTGCAAGCAGCAGGATTGATTTCGTTTGCCCAGATTATATCAAACCCTGTTTTAGCATAGTGCTTTCCCAGAAAATCAAAGCCACCGATAAGTCCTAAATCCATTCCACCACAACCGGAAAACAAGGAAACAACAGTAATGGGTTTTGACTTCACTTTTCTTTTGACGGATACTCTTCTTTCGCTATCAACTGTCCAATTTCTTCCGATTTTTTGGGCAGTTTTAAGTGAGCTCGTTTTCCGCAAGACGGCGGAGAGTGTCCTCCACTTTATTGTGCAATCTCGCATATTCTGCAAGTGCTATAATCATAAAAAATCACCTCGACAATTTCTTTCTTAATTATACACGCTATCGTGTATAACTGCAAGTGCTTATTTGTTAATTTACGCCGAGCAATTCATGTCCTGAAAATCGAGGACAACATATGGTAAGCGTAGTGAGCAGCTGTCTACGATTTCAATTCTTTTGTATAGTCCAGAATCATCATTCTTGAATAAAGCTATGGCTAAGCGCATCACCATATGCGAGATAATAATATTCCTCATCAGCTTTTTTCGTCCTTGCGAATAAACCGCACAATGTAACCGTTATCCATGCTGTGCCTCCTCAATCATAAATCAGCTCAAACTTCACGATAGCTTCTGCCTGTGCCTTGCAAGCGTTCATCTGCCGTACCCATTCCATTTGGTTTTCGGCTTTCAGCCTTTCGGTCACGCCGTACTGCTTTGCCAGTGACCGGCACGATCAGCTCCATGCGGTTTCGTGCCGCTTCGTCAATCTCGGCGCAATTGCTCAAAGAGCTTGTCGGATAGCACCAGCTCATTGAACAGCATCGGGCGGTGCATTTCCAGATACGCCTTTGCGAAGTCTGCCGTAGTGTCCGAGGGGTTTGGTCTTGCGGATAACGATGTTCGGGATAAGATAATCGCCGTTCTGTGTATAAGTGATATTCATGCTGTTTGTACTCCTTTCATCGGCTCTCTCTGCGGTAAACTGCTGACAGGAACGAACACTCCCTTTGCAATATCCTCCGCACGAATAGCGGCTTTCTTAGCTTCGATTTCTGCCTTTTCTCCCCTTGATTTTGTCCTCGTATCGCTTCTGCGCTCCGCTGGCTTTCCGCTTCAAGTAGTTCTGATGAAGCCTGTCTTTGCGTTCCTCACGCTTGCGGATTTCCTCTAATTCTTCCGGGGTCAGCTCCACTTCTCCAAACGCCGGGGGAACGAATCGCCCAACAAAATTGAAGTAAATCTCGACCTCCTGTGTGGTCTGTATACTGCCTTTGCGGTCACGCTCATGCACAAGGATTTTTTCTCGATAAACTCATTGAGCATGGCAATGGTCAGCTTGTCGAAGTTCTCATACTTGTCAATCAGAGCGATAAAACGGTCAGCGTCCTTTTCGTGCTTTCTCATAGCTCTTGACAGCCTTTTCCAGAGTAGAGATTTCGGCGTTAAGCTCGGACTGTTCCTTTTCGTATTGAGCGTCCAGAGTGGCGTATCTGCTGTCGGACAGCTTTCCCAAAATGTTGTCCTCATAGATTTTGCAGAGCAGGACTTCCAGCTCGGAAACTCTCTGCTTTGCGGTGGCAAAGGCGTGTCCGCTGCTTTCTGACCTCTGCCGTCTGCTGGCTGGACTGCGCTTCCTGCACCACACGGACAAACTCGGCTCGGTCATGCTTGGCATACTCTGCAATGGCTTTCAGCATTTCAGAGACAAGGGACAGTACCACATCTTCATTGATACGGTGCTGTGTCGTGCAGAGCTTTCCAACTGGGACTTTGCTGGTATTGGGAACAGGTATATTGAGAAATACGCTTGCCGTTGTTGGTACGGTGGACATACATCTTGCCGCCGCAATCGGCACAATAAAGCAAGCCTGTGAGGGGAGCCGCTTCGCCCCAGCCGTCCGGGTAGCGTCTGACATTCCCACGGATTTTTCTGCACAAGGTCAAAGGTCTGCTGGTCAATGATAGGCTCATGGGTATTCTCGAAAATTGTCCATTCGTCCTCCGGGACATAATGGCTTTTCTTGTCCTTGAAGTGCTTTCGGGTCTTGAAATTGATGGTGTGTCCCAGATATTCACGCTTTTCAAGAAGGTTGCAGATGGTGGAAGAACCCCAGCCGTACACATCTTTGAAAGTCTTGTTTTTGTTCACGCCCTCGCCGTGTTGGGCAAGGTAAGCAGACGGAATAAGCACCTTTTCCGATTTCAGCTTGCTGGCGATCTGATACGGACCGTAGCCCCGTCAATCGTCATGGCAAAGATACGCTTGACCACATCAGCAGCTTCGGGGTCAACCAACCATTGGTCTCTGGCTTCGTTCCAGAGATAGCCGTAAATGACCGTGCCTGTGAGGTGCTTGCCGGACTTGCCTTTTGACTGGAAAGTGGAACGGATTTTACGGCTGGTGTCTCTGGCGTAATACTCGTTCATAATGTTGCGGAAAGGGGTAAAATCATCGTCCCCTCTGGCACTGTCCACGCCGTCATTGATGGCGATAAGGCGAACGCCACGCTGACGCAAGATTTCCATAATCTGACCGACTTTCAGATAGTCACGACCCATGCGGCTCATGTCCTTGATACACAGGTACTCCACATTCCCGGCTTCCACTTCTTTCATCATTGCTAAAAATCCGGGACGGTCAAAGCAAGTACCACTAATGCCATCGTCCGTGAAATGGACAATGTTTGTAAAGCCCTGCCGTGCGGCGAACTCCTCCAACATTGCTTTTTGATTGGATATGGAGTTGCTCTCACGCTGCTGGTCATCATCTTTGCCAAAGTCATCACGGCTCAGTCGTTCGTACAGAGCTGTGATTTTCTCATTTTTTTTCTCATAACTTGCGCTCCTTTCTTCGGTTTTAGGTTGTGTGTTCTAAGAGACTTCCCAACCGCTTGATTAAGAAGTCTTTTAGAGCATACAACACCGGCCGCCAGCTTATATTTCTTATACTGGCGCACCGCAAAGTGATTTGGCTTCTCGGCTTCCAATGCGTCAAACATCAGATCCACGGGATTTTTGAACTCCTCGTCATCCTCCCGGACTTCCATAGCGTTGATGAACTCAATAAGGGTGGAGAAATTCTGTTCCTCCACCGGAGCCTCGTAGTGGATATACCCAATGAGCGCGCAGTACAGCAGCGTCTCCGCCTTGACCCAGAAATCGTCCCCGGCTTTTCCCTCGCCTTTGGTATTGGCGATCAGCGTTGTCACCAGCTTCAAAATATCCTTTTCGCTGTGAATATACGCAAATGGATTATAGTGCATGGATTTTTTTGAGAAATTGATGGTGTTCAACACTTTGATACGATACGGTTCATAAATGACTTTGCCATTTTTATCTTTTTACTGGCTTCCCGTCCTTCCCCGGCTTGGGTGCGCTCCTTTGGAGCATTTTTCCGCACTCCACCAAAATGGTTCCCTTCGGGTCAGTCACGACGTAGCTGCTGTGCATCTGCATCAGATTTGGTTTGAGCCAGAAACGGGTCTTACCGGAACCGGAGCCGCCGATCACCAGTACATTTTTGTTTCTGGCAGTCTTTGGGTCCAGGGGGGCGGCTGTTCATGGTCAGGCTCTCCGTTTTCGTCAGAATCACATTGTTCTGGAATACCGGGTCAACGTAAGGTGCAATATCCTCACGGGTTCCCCATGAAGCGTTTTGTCAAGTGCTTTTTTGAGTTATTGACGCAAATTATCGTGAAAGTGCGAAAGTGCAAAGTGCAAAGGGTCTGCGTTTTGCACTTTCAGCTTGCGGGCTCGGGTGGCTGCTTCTTCTTGATGAAGTTGTACCATTGACCGCCGACACGCCTTGCGCCTAAAATGCCGCCCATGTTGCGCTTGGCGTTCTGTACCGTCCTCTCGGATATTCCGGCTTCGGCTGCGGCCTTTACAATGTCCTCGCTGGCAAGCTCTTTCCCGTCTGCAAGCAGGTCAAGTATCAGCCTTTCAGCCTGTTCGGTTTTGGTGGCGTTGTTGCCGCCCGCGCCGGACAGCAGCTCGTCGGCGGTGATGTCGTATTCGCCTATCCATGAAAAGCCCGTTTCCGGGTCAAGGCAAAAGGCAACAGGCTTGCCCTCCGGCGCAAGGGAAGATTTGTCGTGAATGATAACACGCACATTCGGCTCACGCTTCACGCGCCCGATTAAAAGCACGCTCCGTGCGGCGGCTCGGAAGTCGATAGAACCTAATCCCCGGTATGCGCTCTGCCCTCCGGCAGCTTTGTTGAGATGTCCGATTAGGATAACGGCGCACCCGGTACGCTCGGCAACATCGGCAGGCGGCGGAACATGGGGCGCACTTCGTTCGCCCGGTTCATGTCGGTTTTTTCGCCCATGTACGCTTGTATGGGGTCAAGGATAATCAGACGCGCCCCGTTCTGCGTGATTGCTTTCTCTATGCGTTCATCGGACAGGGTAAGTTCCCGTTTTGCTTCATCTATCACAAGCACGCGGTCAAGGTCGGCTTCGGCTTCTATCAAGCGGGGCTTGACGGTATCACCCAAACCGTCCTCGGCGGTCTGGTAAATCACTTGGAATGGCGGCAAGGGCTTCATTCCCGGCAGCGTTCCCCTGTGGTGCAGGCGGCGGCAAGGCGCAGGGCAAAGGTGGTCTTGCCCTCACCGGGATTGCCCTGTACTATGGTTACTTTCCCAAAGGGGATATACGGCTCCCATAGCCATTCAACGGTCTGTGTGTCAACCTCGCTCATGCGGATAATCTCAACGGTTTCTTCCTGGGTTGGCTCTTTCAAGCCGTAGATTGCTTCCCGCAAATACTTCCCGTCTGTGATTTCTGCCCGGTGCTGCAATACCTCGTTCCAGTCCTTGTAAAGCGGGAGAAGGCGGTGGACGGTCAAGCCCTCCGGCACAAGCTCTGCAAGGCGGCTGCAAGCATCGTTTCCGGCGTTGTCGCTGTCAAGGCAGAGGTAAACGGTCTTGATGTTCGGACGGTCAGAGAGAAAGCGCAACAGGGCTTTTTCTCCTACGCCGCCCAACGACAAATAGCTCTGCTTCTGCCAGCCCTTTTTGAACAGGCAGAGGAAAGATAAGAGGTCTATCGGGGCTTCAAAGACAAACAACCTTTCGCCCTCGCCACGGTAGCAGAAGTTAAAGGCTTTGTCGCTGCCTTTCACATCAAGCCGAAAACTCCCGGCTGTGCCGCGCTGATGGGCGTATCGCGGTATGCCGCTTTCATCTCTGCCGACGAATACGGCGTTATGGTGGGCGGCTTCCTCGTAAATATCCCCGGTGGAAAAGAAAAAGCCCGTCACATCTTCATCAATGCGGCGGGCTGCTGTGAGGTAGTTCCTCGCTATGCGGTTGTCGGTGCTGCGGGGTGGCAGTCGGAAGTCGGATAGGGGCGCGGGGCTTGGTCTGTCCGGCGGCGGGGCGGCTCCTTTTTCGCCTGTCAGCAGTTCAACGGCTTCGGTGAAGCTCTTGCCGAAAAACTCCATGACAAAATCAACGGGGCCGCCGCCCTTGCTCTGGCTGTGGCGATACCACTTGTTGCCCCGGACGGTCAAGCTGTCATGCCGCTTCCAGCGGTATTCATTTCCGGCACGGGTAAGCTGCTCACCCTGTCCTTGCAGAAAAGAAACAAGGTCGGCTTGGTTCGCGCGGTCTATCTGTTCTTGGGTGTAATACATGGCTGATACCTCTCTTTCTGTGGTTGAATTGTTCATAGTTTTGATGTAGAATGAAACCGAAAAATCGGAAGTTAGTGAGGTGCTGGATTGTGAATGAAAGAGAAAAAAATATTCACTTATGGTTTGAAATGTGGCTTACAAAACAGGACTTAGGTATTGATAATATTTTTGCAGAAGATGTAATTTATACTGAAAGTTGGAGTCCAAAATATAATAACCGTCAAATCGTAAAACACTGGTTTCAGGAATGGAATACTCGTGGCAAAGTCGTTGCTTGGGAAATCAAACAATTTTTCCACAAAGGAAATCAGACGATTGTGGAGTGGTATTTCAAAAATGAAATGAACAATGGGAGCATAGAGGAATTTGATGGAATTTCCCTGGTTGAATGGACAAAGGATAATAAAATAAAATCATTGAAAGAGTTTGGCTGCAATTTGAATAATTATAATCCTTATGAGCATAGTGACCTGCCCGAATTTAGGGACGAAAGAGCAAGTTGGTTTTAATATTAGGAATCAATAGCGTCCATTTTATCGGAAAACATTTAGGACGGACAGGCAAAGTAGCTTGCCCGTCCTTCTTTATCGCTCCTGTTCCTGCCGCTTGGTGCGGCTCTGCGTCTGCTCCGGCTGGTCGGCGCGGAGTGCAATATCCACGCACCTGCGGATTTTTTGAAGCTCGGCAACCTCGGCGCGGGTAGCTTTCAGTTTGGTGTAGTCAGTATCTCTCTGCGCTTTGAGGTCAGCGTATTCCTGTTTCCATTCGGAGATAGGCAGCGTCTTTGTATCTGTCAGATTTGCATGAAGATAGCGGCTTGCGGCGTTCCATAAGGTCAGCTCGGCGCGGTGTGCTTCCTCATATTTGTCCCGCTTGTTCGTCCAACCGTTTTTCAGCTTTTTCAGTTCGGCATGAATGGGCTTGTACTGCAAATAATTTTCGCCGTTCTCTATCAGCTTTTGCAGCTCTTTCATGCGCTGCTCGGCGGTTTTCATTCCCTCCCGGATTGAATAGGCTCTATCACTGACAGAGGAAAGAGAAGCGTCCAGCTCATCAAGATTAGAGATACCATACTCAGAAAGATAGTTGACCGCCGCCGCTATGGTTTTCAGTCATCGGCTGTGTGCTGTTGTTGCCAACGCTGCGAATACTTCCGGCTCTTTTCTCTCTGAACGCTCAAATACTTCATCAGCAGATTTGCAAGGTTGGGAGATTGCGGCGGCTGTTCTGGGGCGGTTTCCCGCGCTTTGAACAGGTCGGCAATCCATTCCTTGAGCTTGCCAATCTGCGCCCGGATTTCCCGGATAAGGCGGTTTGTCTTTTGGATATTTCGGTTCAGTTCGCCTTTCTCGGTGGCGATACCTTTCTTCTCCATCTGGCAAGCCGCCACGCCCATGTGGACGGTGGGTATCTCGTCTATGCCGCGCTCGGCGTTGCTGCGGTGGTCGATACGCTCCGGGCTTCCGTTCCTCTCCAAAAAGTCGTTGGTAAAGTCAGCCCATGCCTTGCGCCAAACAAGCGCATTCTCTTGGCTGTTCCAGCCCGTGAGGTCAACCTTGTGCGTCTTATATCTGCCGCTTGGCAAGCGGATACGCTCGCCGTTTTCGTCAGGTCATATTCCTTTTTGGATTTCGCTGCCCATGTGCCGCGCTCGTCAAGGGGGCGCATGGTAAGCATAATATGACAATGGGGGTTGCCGCTGTCAGTGTCGTGAATGGCATAATCAACGCACATTCCTCTGGAAACAAATTGAGAGGAACAGTATTCCCGGACAAGCCGGATCTGTTCCTCTCTGGATAACTCAATGGGGAGTGCCGCGTCAATCTCACGCGCAAGCTGGGCGTTCCTGGCTTTCTCGTAAAGTTCCACGCTGTTCCACAAGGTTGAACGGTCAGAGAAAGAGGGCGGGGCATGGAGCGGCAGCATGATTTCTGTATGGACAACGCCGCCTTTGCGAGTGTAGTCGTGGGTCACTCCGTCCCATTCGTTTGTCAGCTTTTCGCCGCTTCGGTAGGCGGCTGCGGCAACGGCTGATTTGCCTTTTCCTCGGCTCACAATGCCGATGTTCCAATGGTAAATGGCTATGGGTATCACCTCCCGGATAGAATAATAAAACCCGCAAAAATGGTACAGACGCCAAAGGCGGGTGTACTGTTTTTGTGGGTGTGCAGGGATAGCCGCGAAGCGGCGCAAGGGGTGCAGCCCTTGTTGTTGCGGCAAAGCCGCCATATCGGAAGCGCGGGGAAAAGTTCCCCTGTGCGGAGATAAGCCCTCGGCAGAGCGCACACGCCCGCAAGGGTGTATAAGTGCGCCCTTAGTTCCTAAGGGATTTTCAGCTTGTCGCTCCCTCGGCTCGTTTTTTCAGATATTTCCGTACCGGCTCACTCGTCAATGCAAGCCGGAGAAGTACGGTGGCTTCTTCATCTGTCATGTCCTTTGCTTCCGGCACAATGCTTTCAAAGACCGCGCCCCGGACGATAAGGCGGTGGCTGCGTGTCCGGCGTTCCTCTTTGGATAACTTCTGCCGCAACATCTTTTCCCGGTTCTCATACTGCCGGATTTTCTTCTTTCCGTCCTCAATCTCGGCTTGCAGTTCTTCACGGGTTTTCTCTCTCGGTTTTGTCATGGCTGGTCACTCCTTTCTGCCCGTCGGCATAGAAAAAGGACAGCCGATTTCTCGACTGTCCCTCTGTAATATTTTTTGTGCTTACTTCAATAATTTAATATCTACAAGTTGCTCTGCCCATATCGTTAAAATGGTTGCTGGCTCTCCCGTATACATTACCTCTACACGGTCGCCAAGCGAATAATCCCCGGCAGATTGTCCGTCTGGCAGGTCAATTCCATATACGCTGCTATATTCCGGGGCCTGTTCCTTATCCAAACGAACTCCTATGTGATTTGCGTATGGGTCGATTACAACAATTTCACCTGTGATGGTGTTGACAGAGCCGCTGTTTTGCTGTGCTTTTTCAACTAAGACTTGCAGGCATTTCGCATAATCCTCCGCAGATATATTTTCCGAACTGATTATGAAAGCAACATCATCTTGCAAGAATTCAGCATAATAACATTCTGCTCCGTTTTCATTTTTGTAGTGGAAAACAGCCAACTCCCTACCATTGATATCTGTAAACTTGAGTTCGTCATCACTTAAATCAAAAATATCATAAGTGTGCTTAAACACTTTTGACAGGACGATATTGACGCTCTGCGTTCCATCGGAATTTTGGAACACAACAGAATTTCCATCATAATAAACATCACGATTTTCTGACTGGAAGATGCCAAAATCTTTGCTCTGGAGTGTAAGATAGGGGAGCGTTTCTGTAATTGGAAGAGAAACATCAAAATAAGTGAGCAGTTCTTCATAAGATATTGCGGTAAAATCGTCTCCGGAAAGATTAATGTTGCTAATTACGGCATCAGGAGCGGCAATTTCATTGATGTTAAGACTTATGACCTGCTCAGTATTGTCCGATTGTTCATCTGGGTTTGTAGTGATTGGGGGATTATTATCTGGCTGTGGCACAGTTTGTCCTGGGAACTGTTTCCACAATGTCGCAAATGATACTGCTAACACGATGGCGCGCAAGCAGCTAAAGAGGTGAACTTTATCCACCTGTGTTTTTGGCAGTGGTAGTTTGCGGCTTCCTCATAATACTCGTCTTTGACTTCGCTCATGGCTTCGGAAAACAATTTAGCGTTCATATAAAAACCTCCCGTTCTATCAAGTATTGTTTCATCTTCTGACGGATCAGAGTGAGCCGGACGGATACATTTTTTTCAGAGATACCTACGCGCTTTGCTATATCCGCGTAGGTATCTGCATACGCATAGCGGCGCATGAAGATAACGCGCTCTTTTACGGTCAGCGTATCCAAAAATGCTTCGATGATACGGGCTAACTCTCTGGCTTCAATTTCATCTTCCACGGTTTTTTGGTCTGCGATACAGCCCTCGATTTCCTCTAAGGCAATCGTATAGTGTCCGCTTCGTTTGGCTGCTTCCTTTCTCCAATAGGTTTTAAGGGAAATGTTTCGCACTATTTTCACAATGTAACTAAGCAACGGGTTCGGGCGTACCGGGGGAATGGCGTTCCATGCGCCTAAGTAAGCGTCATTGACGCATTCCTCTGCGTCCTGTCGGCTGTTCACGATGTTATACGAGAGGTTGTGGCAGATTTTTCCGTATTTAATGTCCAGCTCCCGTATGGCTTGCTCGGAACGCTCAAAAAATAACTCAATAATTTTTTCATCATCAATCATTGCGCCACCTCCTTTCCGGCTTCACCTACTACATACTACGGTTTTCGCGGCAAATACTAAATGAAAGAGAAAAGTTTTTCAAAAAAATTATATCATACTTCGCGTGAGATTGCTCGCGGCAGCTTTCGCCGCTTCACTGGCGGCTCTCCGGCGTTCCTCTCTGTATGGGGCGGTCAGACGGAAAGAGAAACGCCCCTTGCGGATTTCAAACTCCATGCAGCCCGTGTCCGGGTCTGTGTCGGTCTGGCGGCACTGGTCAGGGTACTGTCCGGCGTAGGCGGCAAGCCGCTTCTTTAAGTCGGTGTTGTGGGTGCGGATACGGATTAACGGGTCTTTCTCGTCAAACCATATATCGGTGGTCTTTTCCTGCTTTGTCAGCCCTGTTCTCATAAACTCTCCTTTCTGCGCCCCTGTTACGCAATAGGGGCATTTTTCGGGTGTTTTTCCTGGCTCTTGACTTGTGGAAAATGAGGATTTTCAAATAGAAACCGCCCGGACAGGGAATGGTTCGTCGGGGCGGCTGTTATCGCAAGATTTCTGTTTTTTCCGGCTCTTGACCGTCAAATGCGGATAAACGCGAACTGTCGGCAAGCACCAGTTTGAGCAGCTTGTCGCGGAATGTTTCAGTGCTGCTGTGATTGAAAAATAACTCCGCAACAATGGTCTGCCCGTTCCTCTGGGTCGTAATGATACTGTCGGGGGTCTGTTCTGCCATAGGCGGCTCCTTTCTTTGGGCGCAAAAGAGGGATTTCCCGTAGTTCGGAAAATCCCTCTTGGTTGACGGTTATTCTGTTTTACTGTGTGGGCTGTGCGGCGGCTGCCTGCGCCTTTCGCCTTGCCCGGTATTCCCGCGCTTTCATGCGGTCATACTCCCGCTGCTTTTCAAGGTTTCGCGCCCGGTACTCCCTTGAATACTGCCGGTGGTAGGCGCGGCTCTTTTCCTTTTTGGCTTCTTCGATTTCCTCCCGCATTTGCCGGATTTCCTGCTCGGTCGGCTCTGCAAGCTGCGTCACTTCATTCTCAAACTTGCCGATATAATTGAAATATATGCTGATGTGCTGGATTGCGTATCTCGCCCTTTTCTGGTCGCGCTCATGCACTTCAATCCGGCTGATAAACTCGTTGAGAATGGCGGGGGTCAGGTCGGTAAAGGCGGCATGGCGTTCCGTCAGCTTCAAAAACTTCTGCGCCCGTCCTCCCGCGTTCTCATAAGCGGACAGCTGCTCTTGGAGCGTGGCAAGCTCCGCTTTCAGCGCATAGTATTCTTCCGAATACTTCTGCGACATCTGCTCATAGCGGTCTTGCGGGATCGTGCCGAGGGCGTTGTCCTCATAGAGCTTGTTCAGCACCTTGTCAATCTGTTCAAGGCGCGTCGTGATTTGCGGGATACGCTTCTGCTGTTTCTTGGTCTGGTTGGTCTGCTGCATGGCAAGGTTCTTTTTCACTAAGGCTTCAAACTCCGCCCGGTTGCTGATAGAATAGTCCTCGATTTTCTTCAGCACTTCCGCGATGGTCTGCATGAGCAAGTCCGCGTCCATGATGTGCGGGGAATGGCATTTGGGGTTTTTGGCTTTTCCCTTGTGGTACTCGCTGCAATAGGCAACATGACGCTTGCCGCCGTTCCGGTAATCTATGCGAATGTGCATTTTTGCGCCGCAGTCCTTACAGAAAAGCAAGCCAGACAGAGGGTGGATTTCTCCGTCCCCGTTGGGGCGTCTGACGGGTGCGTTTTCCAAAATCCGCTGTACGGTTTCAAAATCGCTGCGGCTGATAATCGGCTCATGCACATTTTCTGTGATGTGCCACTGGCTCCGGTCTACATAGTGGTTATGTTTATCCCGGAAATGCTTTGTAGTCTTGAAGTTGACTACATCACCGCAATACTCCTGCCGTGTGAGGATATTGGTCAAGGTGACTTTGTTCCACTTGCAGCGGTTATCCTCGTTGAGCGTCTTATTTCTACAGGTTCCCCGCCCGCGGTCTTTCATGTAGAAAGTGGGGGTTGGGATTTGCTCCTGTGTCAGATGTACGGCGATTTGGTTGCGGTTCTTCCCGCCGATAAACAGACGGAAAATCAGGCGGACAACCTCGGCGGCTTCCTCGTCGATTATCCAAAAATCCTTGTTGTCCGGGTCTTTGACATAGCCGTAAGGGGCTTCGGTGGCAATCGGCTTTCCGCTCATGCCTTTTGTCTTAATGCCCGTTTTCACTTTCTTGCTGATGTCCTTTGCATACCACTCCGACATGATGTTGATAAAGGGCGCAAACTCCAATGTGTCGGGCTTCTCGCTGTCAATGCCGTTGTTGACCGCGATAAAGCGCACATTGTTCCGTCTGAATATCTCCATCGCGTTGCCGACTTGGAGATAGTCGCGCCCCCAGCGGGTGAGGTCTTTCATAATGCAGACACCGATTTTCCCGTTTTCCACATCGTCCATCATGCGGGAGTAGGCGGAACGGTCAAAAAACCTGCCGCTTTCGTCATCGTCGATGTAGTGCCGGATATTGGTCAGGTGCTGCCCTCTGGCATAGTTCTCCAAAAATATTTTTTGGTTCTGTATGCTGTTGCTCTCGCCGCCGTCTCTGTCCTCGTCGCCCACGGAAAGGCGGGAGTAAAGGGCTGTAATTTTGCTATAATCAGTCATGTGCATAACCTCCTGTGCGTCCATGTATGTGTCATTTACACTTAAAAATTAT
>VOFK01000455.1_pt1 | contig 15813 bp, 25 predicted proteins | sample 5384121 | NCBI WGS metagenome assembly VOFK01 (sample SAMN12384730, study PRJNA508395) | human gut metagenome | isolation source: healthy gut J | host: Homo sapiens
AGTTACGTATTGCTCTTATCGGCGGTCCCCATTTCCTCTGTAAAAACCAGTCACTTTGAATGTCGAAAGGAAAAACGGACGGAAATGAAAATCGGAGTTAGCTTGGTAACCGCCACGCGTATGCCGGGGAGGACAGCTCGGAATGAAGGGCTGTATCGCCGGCAAAGGAAATCGGCTGCGAAGGCGTTGATTTTCGTCGAAAACGCAGCACGAGTCGCAGGAGGCGTATTCCTTGCGCATGCGCGCGAGATCGGCGCATATTGCCGCGAAATGGGCGTGGAGGCCGTCTGCTTCTGCGTCGGCAGCGACTTTCAACGGCAGCGGCGGCGATGTGGGACGCTGAAATCGCCAGAGTCAAGGGCAGGGTGGACATCGCCGCCGCTTACGGCTGCAAGCTGATGCCACGACGCCACCCCCGGCTATCCGAACGATAAGAAGTTCGGCCGCAGCTTTGACGCGGTGCCGCCCATCCTCACAAAGGCTTACCGCGAGGTGACGGAATATGCCGAGCAGAAGGGCGTAAAGACCTGCATTGAGAACCACGGCTTTTTTGCGCAGGGACGCCGAGCGCGTGGAAAAGCTCATCAACGCCGTCGGGCATCCGAACTTCGGCGCGCTGGTCGATATCGGCAACTTCGCCTGCGCGGACGAGGACTCGGCCCGCTCGGTCGGCATTATGGCGCCGTATGCCTTCCATTCGCATGCGAAGATTTCCATAAGAAGAACGGCAGCCTCGACAACCCCGGCGAAGGCTGGTTCCAGTCCCGCGCCTGCAATTACCTCCGCGGCTCGATCATCGGTCACGGCGACGTGCCGGTCAGACAGTGCATCAACGCGCTTTCGCCGCGGCGGCTATGACGGGTATATGATGATTGAGTTCGAGGGGATGGAGGACCCCATCCGCGGCATCACCGTGGGCTATAATAACCTCAAACGCTTTATTGGCTGATTTTATCGCATCGGTGCAGGGGACCCGCGGCGGTCCCCTGCATCGGCATGCTCGGATCGGAGCGCATATCATGGATAAAAACGAACGAAAAAAGAAAATGCGTAAGGGCCTGCGCATCGTCGGTATCGTCATCGCGGCGCTGCTGGTGCTGCTGCTCTGCGTCTACTGGATTTCGCAGGCCATGGTGGAGAAGGTCGACACCTATGTGCGTCTGGAGGGAATCCGCTTCGCGCAGGCCGACTATACCTATAATATTTTCGACGATGTGCTGTATAACGCCAAAGAACGTGAAATCTATTATTCCGAATACGGCTCGGGCGAGCTGATCGACGAAGGCGCCTATGAAAGCTACGGCGAGCAGGCGGTGTTTTTCCGTAAGTATTTCGACTGCGTGATCAACGGACGCTATGAGGAATACCCGGAGCTGTTCACCGACGGCTTTTTTCAAGAGGTATACCATTCCCGAACGCTTCACGATGCAGAAAATTTATGATATCCGCGTCGATCTGACCGATAAAAAGAGGCCGAGGTGGACGGGAAGCAGACCACCTGTTGTATTGCTATATGGTTTCGTATAAAATTATGAATAACAACGGTACGTTCCGCGGCGACGTCGGAAGCGATACCGTAAAAACCGCTTTATTTTTGAAATCTGTACTCGGTCCGAACGATACCAGAATCCATACGCTCAATTTCGTAAACCACGCATAGAAAGGCATGCATTATGGCAAAAACAATTTGTATGGGATCCTTCCTTTTGGATGAAAAAAGCGGAAAAAGCCAATCGATGCGGGGCGAAAGACCGTCACGGGCATCGCTTACGAGGTCCGCGCCATCCGCGACCGCGACCCCGCCGCGCGCAGCAACGCGGAGGTGCTGCTGCTTTATCCGGGCTGCACGCCGTGCTGGCGCACCGCGCGGCGCATTATTCTGCATGGTAAAAACACTTTGCCGCCCGTGCGATCAGTCAGGTCGCCCGCGGGCTGACCGGGATTGAAATCCACCCCGGCGCGAAAAAATCGGCAAAAGGCGTCTTCATTGACCACGGCTGCGCCGTCGTCATCGGCGAGACTGCGGAGGTCGGCGATAACTGCACCATCTATCAGGGCGTGACGCTCGGCGGTACCGGCAAGCACTGCGGCAAGCGGCACCCCATGCTCGGCAGCGACGTGATGGTCGGCGCGGGCGCGAAGGTGCTCGGCCCGTTCAAGGTCGGTGATCACGCCAAAATCGCGGCGGGCGCCGTCGTGCTCAAAGAGGTGCCGAGCGATTCCACCGCCGTCGGCATCCCCGCAAAAATCGTCAACAGCGCCTCGAAGAGCGGCGCGGAAAATCTTGACCAAATCAACGTACCCGACCCCGTTGCGCAGGAGCTTACGGCGCTCAGCGGCGCGCGTCGCCGAGCTTGAGCGGAGGCTTGCCGCCGATTCGCAGCCGTCCTGACGTTTCAAAACCCGAATGAAAGGAATACAAAAATGACCATCAGACGTTCGACTGCTGCACCTTCGGCCGTAATCGCTTGTGTGATTATATTGCTTTCCGTCGTGCTTATAACCGTCGGCATCACCTATGCGACGGAACCGAGCGAGCTGCCGGATCCCGGAATACAATCCGAAGCATCGGCTGACGCTTCCGGACAGCGTCGCCGGACCGTCCGACGATTCGTCGCAGCCGCCGTCCGACAGCTCGGCGGGCGAAGAAAGCACCGTTAATCCGCCGGAGGAAAGCTCGGATACCTCGAGCGCCCCCGAGCTTGACAGTCCATCCCCGCGATGTCGGCCGGCACCTTCAACAGCGTCGGAACGCAGTACTGCATTCCTGTACGACGTCACGCACGACGCGATCCTCTATTCCAAAAACAGCGCTGAGCGTGCGTATCCCGCCAGCGTGACCAAGCTGCTGACGACGGCGGCGGTTGCCAGCGCATATTGCCAGTTGGATACGCCTTTACCGTTGGCGACGAACAGGACTTCGTGCAGGAGGGATCCAGCCTCGCCCATTCGCAAAGGGGCAGCGCTTGACCTCGAGGGCCTGCTGGACGCGATGCTGCTGCCCTCCGGCAACGACGCGGCGTATACAATGGCCTGCGGCGTGGGCCGGATCGTGGCGAACGACCCGACGCTGCCCGCGGCGGACGCCGTGGCGCTGTTCGTCGAGTTGATGAACGAGAAGGCGCGCGAGCTGGGCTGCCGCGACAGCCATTTCGCCAATCCCGACGGGTTCCACCACGACGACCATTATACCACCGCCTACGATATGGCGCGAATCGCGGTCGCTTGTATGGAAATCGAGCCGGTGGCGAAATCCTGTTCCAAGACGGTCGGCCGCGCCGTGTTCCTGTCGGGCGAGGACGTCACTTGGTATTCGACCAACAAGCTGCTCGGCTCCTATCGCTACGCCACGGGGCTGAAGACAGGCTCGACGGACGAAGCCGGCCCCTGTCTTGCCGCTTCGGCGGAAAAGGACGGACGCAGCTTGTGGCGATTCTGTTCCAATCGGCCGACGCTTATTCGCGCTACGACGATGCGACCACGCTTTTTTCACGGAAGGCTGGGCTTTGCCTATGTCGAAACCTTTTTGCAGAACGGCGAGTAGCCGTCCGGCAAATGCGCAGGCTTTCGGAGGAACCGAATTTCTGAATAATAAAAAGGCGCTGCCGCAGTCGATGCTGCCGGCAGCGCCTTTTTTTGTTCCCTAACAAATATGTGCCCGACGGAATTCCGTCGGCATATCTGTTTCAAAATCGCTTCTGCGCGCTTTTTGCTGTCGGGCGGGTCGAAAAATAATGCCGGCGGTGCAAAGTTCGGAATGGACGGCGCGGTTGCGTGCCAAGGCTCGATGAATCTCTTTGCTCTGCTTTTTGTGCGGGCTTTGATGATACAGCAGATGCGAACCTTGCCGCGATAAGAACCGTATCGGAAACGCAGAACGGGAATCTTGTGGCCGGTGCAGCGGAATTTCAGACGCGCCGGAGAGCGGTGAACTTCGATTCCCTCGGCGGTGAAAAGAACACCGAAAGGCGGGGAGGCGTTTGAAAATCGCCGCTTAGCCTCCCGTGCCGGCGGCGTTATTCGGCCGTGATGTCCGTGTAGCACGCCGGACGCCGGTCGCGGTACAGGCCCCATTCCAGACGCTTTTCGCTCAGCGCGTCCAAATCGAACGACGCGCAGAGCACCGCTTCGCCGTCCCGTCCGGCGGCGGCAAGGAGGGCGCCCGTTTCGTCGGCAATGAACGAGCTGCCGTAAAAGGTCAGTTCGGAACGCTGGCCGCCGTTCTCCGGCGACGGCTCCACGCGCTCGACGCCGAAGCGGTTCGCCGCAAGGACGGGGGACGATGTTCGCCGCCGCGTGTCCTGCAGATGCAGCGCTGCCAGTGGCCGGCGCTGTCCACCTCCAGCACCGGCTCCGAGCCGATGGCGGTGGGGAAGAGCAGCAGCTCCGCGCCGTTGAGCGCCAGACAGCGCGCCGTTTCGGGAAACCATTGGTCCCAGCAGATGCCGACGCCGATGCGCGCGTATCGCGTGTTCCACACGCGAAAGCCGGTGTTCCCCGGCGTGAAATAGAATTTTTTCCTGATAATAATGGTCGTCGGGGATATGCGTCTTGCGGTATACGCCCAGCAGCGAGCCGTCCGCGTCGAGAATGGCCGCCGAGTTGTACAGACAGTTGCAGTCCCGCTCGTAAAAAGCTCACCGGCAGCACCACGCGCAGCTTCTCTTGCCAGCGCGGACAGACGCGCCACGGCTGCGTTCTCCTCCGCCGGCTGCGCGTACTGATAGTAGCCGTACTGCCGTTCCTGACAAAAATAAGGGCGCGCTCGAACAGCTCGGGCAGCAGGATGATTTGCGCGCCTTCGGCCGCCGCCTGCCGAATCAGCCGCTCGGCCGTTTGCAGGGTTGGAAGCGGCGTCCGAGACGCATCGCATCTGAAACCGCAGCCGCCTTGACTTTCTCTCATACCGTCGGTACTCCTTTCGGAATCTGTTGTGTGATGCAGTGGATGTTCCCGCCGCCGAGCAGGATGTCGTGCGTAGACCGGCACGACCGTCCGCTCCGGGCAGAGCTTGGCAAAAGTTGGCTCGGCCGCGCGCCGGTCGGACGCTTCGTTGCCGTTGCCGAACACGGCAAGGCAGCACCAGCCCGCCGTTTGAACAGGAAATTGACATAGGAGGCGGCGAGACGCTCACCGGCTCGCGCGTGTCCTCGCCCTTTTTCAAACACATACGCGTCGCATTCCGCCTGCGTCACGCAGACCGGACGGTCGGGAATCGGCAGCTTGTGTACGGTAATGCGCGCGTCCGCGCGCGTCGGTCTGCGTTTGCAGGTAGCGCAGGCAGGCTTGGGAAAGCGGGTACTGCGGGTCGGATTCGTTGTCCGTCCACGCGAGGACGACCTCGCCGGGGCGGAGAAACGCGCAGACATTGTCCCACATGCTCGTTGGTTTCATCGTTATAAATGCCGCGCGGCAGCCAGAGAACCTTTTTTGCGCCGAGGTATTTCCTGAGCCGGAGGTCGATCTCGGCTTTGGTAAGCGACGAGGTTTCGTCCCTTGCTGAGCAGGCAGGCCTCCGTGACCAGCAGCGTTTCCTTCACCGTCGCTGTGGACGGCGCCGCCCTCCATCACGAACGGGGGACGCGTCGTAACAGTCCACCCCGAGCCGCGCGCAGAGACGCCGGCGCGAGCGCGTCGTCCTTTTCCCAAGAGGCGTACAGCCCCGTCCGTCTCGCCGCCCCAAGCGTTGAAGCGCCAGCTTACGCCGCGAAGCCGGCCTGTGCCGTCGCGTGGACGAGGAGGTCGGCGCGACGTCGCGCGCCCAAGAGTCGTCGGCCTCCATTTCCAGCACGCGGATCGTAGCGGGCAGCGCCTCGCGCGCCTGCCGGACGTATGCGCGCGGCGCAAGCATCAAAACGTCCGCGAAGCGGCTGACGGCGACGGCGACGTTTCGGAAAGCGGCGGCCCTTCCTGTTGTCCCGCGCCCCAAGAGCCCGGACGGAAGGGCCAAAATCACGACCGCCTGCTGCTCGTCGAATTCGGCGGGCATAGAAAACCCGTCGTCTGCGGGAAGGGTGTGCAGCAGCGCCATCAGGACAGCCTCCCTTTTGAAATCGCATATCCGAACGTTTTTCAGCAGCTCGGCCTCGCCGTTTTCGCGCAGAAGCGCGATGGCGGGCAGCGGCATACCATTGGTATTGTTCTTGACCATCGTGTAGAGGGCCATATCCTCAAAAAACCAACCGGTCGCCGATGGCGATCCGGCCGGTCGAAGCTGTAATCGCCGATGACGTCGCCCGCAAGGCAGGTGCGCGCGGCCAGCCGGTAGGCGTAAGGCTTTTGTCCGGCAGCCCGCGCCGCAGCGGCGGTAAAGGCATTTCCAGCACGTCGGGCATATGGCAGGCGGCGGACGCGTCCAAAATCAGCACCGGCTTGCCGTTTTCCACGACGTCGAGTACCTCGGTGACGAGGAAGCCCGCGTTGAGCGCGACCGCTTCGCCCGGCTCCAGATATACGGTTAAGCCGTATTCGCTGCGGATGTAGCCGATGAGCCCCTTCCAGCGCGTCGATGTCGTACCCGGGCCGCGTGATGTGGTGGCCGCCGCCGAGATTGAGCCATTTGAGCGCGCGGAAATAACGGCCGAAATCGCGTTCCAGCACCTCGAAGGTTTCGACCAGCGCGTCGGCGTCCTGCTCGCAGAGCGTGTGCATATGGAAGCCCTCCACGCCCGCCGGCAGCGCGTCGGGGAAGTGTGCGCGCGTGATGCCGAGACGCGAATAGGGCGCGCAGGGGTCGTAAATCGCGCCGGACTGCGTGGAGTGCTGCGGATTGATGCGCAGGCCCGCGCTCACGCCCGAGAGCGCGGGTAAAAAGGTCTCGAATTGTCTGATCGAATTGAAAATGATGTGGCTGCAAAGCGTGCGGAGCGCGTCGATTTCCGCCGCCGTATAAGCGGGGAGTAGACGTGGTTTTCCTTTCCCATCTCTTCGAAGCCGAGGCGGGGCCTCGTACAGCCCGCTGGCTGCTGTGCCGCTGATATACCGGCCGATGAGCGGATACAGCGCAAACGCCGAAAACGCCTTCTGTGCCCAGCAGGACGCGGCAGCCGGTCCGCCGTTCCAAAGCGTTCAGCCGTTCAAGGTTCGCCTTCAGCCTTGCCTCGTCGATGACGTAGACGGGCGTGGGCAGCTCGTGGAACCGCATACGGTCAGTCTACGAGCCGCGGGTTTTCCTCCACCACCCACGGCAGGCCGAAGCGGTTGAGCGCGTCCATAAACGGTCGGGGTCGAGCTGCTCGGTGGTGAAAAAAACGCCCGGCTTTTTCCACGCGCCCGAGACGACAAGCGCCGCGCCGATCATAGCCGGCACGCCGGTGGTGTAGGAGATGGCCTGTGAGCCGACCTCGCGGTAGCAGGCTTCGTGGTCGCAGACATTGTAGATGTACAGGCTCTTTTTCCTTGCCGTCCTTGACGCCGGTGAAAATGCAGCCGATGTTCGTTTTCCCCTTCGTCCGCGGGCCGAGCGTGGCCGGATCGGGCAGCAGCGCCTTGAGGAACTGAATCGGCACGATCGGACGGCCTTCAAAATCGATCGGCGTGGTGGAGAGCATCCCCACGTTTTCGAGGCACTTCATATGGGTCAGATAGCTCTGGCCGAACGTCATAAAGAAGCGGATGCGCTTCACCTCGGGGGGAAGCTGGCCGCAAGCGATTCGATCTCCTCGTGATGCAGCAGGTACATATCCTTTCTGCCCACGCCCCTCGAAGTCGTATTCGCGCTTAATGGCCATCGGTTCGGTTTTCCACCCAACGGCCGTCCTCCCAGTAGGAGCCGTTTCGCGGACACCTCGCGCAGGTTGATTTCGGGGTTGAAGTTGGTGGCGAACGGGTAGCCGTGGTCGCCGCCGTTGCAGTCGAGAATGTCGATGGTGTGAAGCTCGTCAAAATAATGCTTCTTCGCATATGCGGGTGAATATGCTCGTCACGCCGGGTCGAAGCCGTGCCCAGCAGCGCGGTGATGCCGGCCTCTCGTACCTTTCGCGATACGCCCACTGCCAGGAATAATCGAAATAAGCCGTAAACCCCTTTTTCGGCGGCAGCGCTTGCTCGTAAATGCGCCGCCATTCGGGGTCGTCGGTGTTCTCCGGCTCGTAATTGGCCGTGTCGATGTAGTCGGTGCGCGTTTGCAGACAAGCTTCCATAATCGTCAGGTCCTGATAGGGGAGGGCGACGTTGAGCACCGCCGCGGGACGGTAACGCTCGATCAGCGCGACGAGCTGCTGCGACGTCGTCGGCGTCCACCTGCGCGGTGGTCAGCTTGACGGACGTCGTTTTTCTCCAGCTTTTCCTTGAGCGCGTCGCATTTGGATTTGGTACGGCTGGCGATGCAAAGCTCGCTGAATACGCCGCTGTTCTCGCAGCATTTGTGAATCGCGACCGCGGCGACGCCGCCGCAGCCGATGACAAGCAGTTTGCTCATAATGCAACAACCCCTTTCGTTTGCGTCAGTTTTTTCTTCCTCGATTAAAAGATCCTCCACATATTTCGGCAGCATCTGAACGCGCCCATGTGCAGATTGGTCGTGTAGTACCATCGTCTGGATGCCGCGGCAGGTTCCAGCGCGCCGCGTCCAGGTCGGTGAGCGGGTGGTATTTCTTCGATGCAAAGCCGAACAGCCAGTAGCCCGCCGCGGCAGGTCGGGATGTGCGCCTGATACACGCGGCTGATCGGGAAGGAGCGGAACGCCTTGCGGTGCATCGCGCGGCAGGCTCCTCGTCCCGTCGTAAAACGGGCTGCCGTGCTGATAGACCATGATGCCATCCTCGTGCAGCGCTTTAAAGCAGCTCCCCGTAAATTTTTTGGTGAACAGACCGGCCGTGTGGCCGAGCGGGAGTCGAGTCGTTGATAATCAGATCGTAAGCGTCCCATTTGGCGCGCAGGAAGCGCAGCCCGTCCTGATAGTATACGGTGACGCGCGGGTCGTCCAGTCCCTTCGCATTGTCGGGGAAAAACTTCGCGGCAGACGTCGACGAACATCTTGTCCGGCTCGACGACGTCGATGGCTTCGATCTCGTCGTAGTAGGAAAGTTCGCGCGCGACGCCGCCGTCACCGCCGCCCAAAACCAGGACGCGGCACACGTTGGGGTGGACAGCCATCGGGACGTGTACGATCATCTCATCGTAGGTGAACTCGTCCTTCTCGGAGAAGATGATGCTGCCATCCGAGGTCAGAAACAGCCCGAATTCCGGCGAATCGAACACGTCGATGCGCTGAAAGTCGCTCTGCGCGCCGAAAAGCTGTCGATTGACCCGCACGGAGATTTTTACATTGTCGGTATGCATTTCGGAAAACCAGAATTCCATCAATCAATAGCTTCCTTCCATCAATACGTTCAGGCGGCAGACCGTCGGGTCCTCCGTGCCCTGCATCGAGCAGCCCTTTTTTCCTTCGCGTATTCAATATAGTCGATTATGTCTCGGTGACGACCTCGCCCGGCGCGAGAATCGGAATCCCGGGCGGGTAGCACATCACGAACTTCGCTGCAAACGCGGCCGCGTGTCTGCCGCAGCGGCAGCGACTCCTTTTTGGCGTAGAACGCTTTCTGCGGCGTCGTCACCACCCGCGGGGCGATGTATTCGTTTGACAGCATGCCCTTGGTGTCCTTCGCATACAGGCGCTTGATGTCCGAAAGCGCGCCCACGAAGCGTTCGATGTCCTGAATGCGGTCGCCGATGGAGATAGGCGAGGATGTTGCCGATGTCGCCGAATTCAATCTGGATGTCGTACTCGTCGCGCAACAGGTCGTACACCTCGATACCCGCCAGCCCGATGTCTCGCGTGTAAACGGACAGCTTGGTCACGTCGTAATCGTATATGCTGTTGCCGTTGACCAGCTCGCGTCCGTAAGCGTAATAGCCGCCGATGCCGTTGATTTCGCTGCGGGCGTATTCGGCCATCGCCGTCACCTTTTTCAAACGAGGCCTCGCCGCGCAGCGCAGGTTCCGGCGCGATGTCCAGACTGGACATCAGCAGATAAGAGGCGCTCGTCGTCTGGGTCAGGTTGATGATCTGGCTGACGTAGCCCGCGCTCACGTTTTTTGCCCAGCAGCAGCAGCGAGCTCTGCGTCAGGCTGCCGCCCGATTTGTGCATCGAGACGGCCGACATATCCGCGCCCGCGGCGATGGCCGAACGGGCAGGTTCTTCCCGAAAATTAAAAGTGCGTGCCGTGCGCCTCGTCGGCGAGCGCAAGCATCCCGAATGCTCGTGCGCCAGCCGCACGATCTCGCGGATGTTCGAGCAGATGCCGTAATAGGTCGGATTGTTGACCAGCACGGCCACGGCCGTCGGATTCTCCAGAATGGCGCGCTCCACGTCGCAAAGCTCCATCCCCAGCGAAATGCCGAGGCGGTTGTCCACCTTCGGATTGACGTAGACCGGCTCGGCGCCGCAGAGGACGAGCGCGTTGATGACGCTGCGGTGGACGTTGCGCGGGAGAATGATTTTGTCGCCCGTCTTGCAGGCGGAAAGCACCATGCTCTGCACCGACGACGTGGTGCCGCCGACCATAAAGAAGGCGTTTTTCGGCCCACGAACGCCTCGGCCGCCAGCGCTTCCGCCTCGAGGATGACCCGAAACCGGGTGACAGAGATTGTCCAGCGGCTTCATCGAATTGACGTCCATCCCGACGCATTTTTCACCCAGCAGCTCGACGAGCTCCGGATTGCCGCGCCCGCGCTTGTGACCCGGCACGTCGAAGGGGGACGACCCGCTGCTTTCTGAATCTTTCCAGCGCCTCGTAGAGCGGCGCCCGTTTTTGGTTGTTTACATTCATGCCAACACTCCGCGTTTTCCGCATAAAATCCGCCGGCAGAAACCGGCGGGCAAAAGGAAAAAAACAGGCGGCGCCTGTTTTGCGCACCACCTGCGTTCATACCGTTTCGACGTCCGTGCGAGGCCGCAGATTACTGCCGCGCTTTGCGGGGAAAGCCGATGCTCCTATGGGAAAGTATGATCGTTCGTTTCATTCAGAGCTTAAATAGCAAATATACTGTTACTACTCTTATTGACCGTTTCACAAGTGTGTGCGACTTCGCACTTAAAAAGGAATCAACTTATAAAATTTGAGCTTCAAACTCAATCAATAATGTGGTCTCTAACCACGCGCGGCAGTTGACCGGCCTGTCCGTAGGCTTAACCTCTCAAATCGCTTTTGAAAGTGGTCATATATTTGCATGAACGAAGCGATCTTACAGCTATTCATGTCGTACATAGAATAACACAAACCTTCCCGCCTGTCAAGGGCTTGCGCAAAGAAAGTGGTAAAAATCCGTTATTCGCCAAAAGCGCGCCTCAAACGGCTGTACGGACGCGAATAAAAGCAGCGGCGGTCGAATTGTCCCTTGAAAATCCTGTAAAATTGTGGTATAATAGCCGCACGGGACAGCAATAAGCCGAATAAATACGGCGGCTATTTGCGTTTACGCCCACCAAGGCGCGCAAAACGCTGGGTTGCCCGTAAGCAGGTCGCGCAAAGACGGTAATAAGTCGGTAAGTGCAGCAGCTATTTGCGTTTTACGCGTCTTGCAGCGTGTTATTCATAGGATTTCCCTTTGATGTGCGGCAAATACGCGGCCGCACGGGCTTTCTGCTCCGGCTTGCCAAAGAACAAAAAGGAATCGAAGGCGTGCAAAACGATTCGGCGGAGGAACCGTCTCTGCGCCGGCGAGGCGCAAAAACGGCTGCCGATCGGCTTGGCCGCAGTCGTCAGAGCCATTCGAGAATCTGCCGCCACTCGTCGGTCAGCCGCTCGAAGCCGCATGCGGCGTTGGCCGGACTTGTCGAGGAAGCGGCACGGCGGGACGGCCTATTTTCGGCTCGATCTGCTTGACGTAGAGTGCATGCGCGGTCTTTCCGTTGGTGAAAATCCGGCGGATGCCGCTTCCGGCGAGCAGGGGCGCGATGTCGTTCGGCTGCGCGCTGCGGATGCTGCTGTCGGCCGAACCGGCGATTTCGCAGCTTCCGATGACGTCCCAGACCGCGATGTGATGCGAGAGCAGAAAGCGCTTCTTTTTCTTCCGTGCTTTCCGGCTTATCGCAGCCGAGTACGGCGGCCAGCACGCGCCAGAAACGGTTCTGCGGATGTCCGTAAAAAAAGTTGGCTTCTCTGGATTTGACCGACGGAAAGCTGCCCAAAATCAGGATGCGGGACGTTTCGTCCCAGACCGGCGCGATGGGATGGCGCTGGACGGTGCGGCGGGTGTCGCTCATAACGCTTGACTCCTTTTTTTCGAGTATGGCTCTATTTTACGCGCGCCCGCCCGATTGCAAGAGGGCGCCGAAACATTTTTTTGCCGATGAAACGGAGGTGACGTTCACGGACGACTGGCTTCTCAAGCTGCTGCTGGCCGAAAAACGGATTTCTTACAGCGGCGGAATCTACCGCTATACGCAAATCGCGTTCGCTTATCATTCCTGCGCCATCGACGGCGGCGAATTGACCTATGAGCAGGTCGAGTCTCTGTACGACACCTACACCGTTCCGACACACAGCGCGGCGACATCGTTTCGGTCGGCGACCTTATGACGGCGTTCAATCACTTCGCCCTGTTCGACGTGATGCTGGAGAACGCAAAGGGGCCGCTGGCCGAGGACGAAATCAAGGGCTACCACACCATCCTCAAGCGCGGGACGATCGACGAACGGCGGCAGTGGTTTACGGTCGGGGATTATAAAACCGTGCCGAGCGTACTCGGACCCGGTCTGGCGGAAACGTCGCCGCCCGAAAAAACGCCGGCGGATATGCGGCGGCTGCTCAAGCGGTATGCCGCACTTTCCGCACCGAAGCTGGAGGACATCCTCGATTTCCACTATCGGTTCGAGGTGATCCACCCGTTTCAGGACTGCAACGGCATCATCGGCCGGATGCTGATGTATAAGGAGTGCCTCAATTACGGTCTGATTCCGGTTATGCCCGATTGTGGGCAGCGGGAGCTTTATCTTTCCGGACTTGCCGATTATCGGAGGAACAAAAGGAAGCTGTACGAGGAATTCGCCCGCTGTCAGACGTTGTACGGCGAGGTCTGCGAGGCTTATTTTGAAAAACGGAAAAATGCCAAAACCGAGCTTGTGTTCTCCGAATATATGTGAATTTTTATGTGCGAATTTCAAACGCGGAAGGGGGTGTGTGCGCTTTGTCGGATAAAAGTCTGGGCTATCGGGCCGTGGAGGCGCTGATGCGCGTGTACGGCACCCGACGCATCACCGACCGCAGCTATGAGGGACTGCTGCGCTACGCCGCGCGCGCGACGCGCTCCTGTCCGGCCGTCCGCCGCGTCTACTGTACGCCAAAGTATGCCGTGGAGCCCTTTTCCGTGGCTGTTCCGGCTATCATCGCCCGAAGGGGCCGCCGTGCGGAAAAGGCCGTGCTTTTTTCTGCACGGCGGCGCGTTCGTGCTGCAAATCACGCCCTTCCATTATCGCTGGATTGCGCATATGATCGACGCGCTCGGCGTATGTATATGTGCCGTTATCCGCTGGCCGGAACGCTTGCGACCGCGCGCTGGACAATCTGCTGTGCTATTACAGACGTAGTACTCCAAAGCTATGTGGGCGCCGACGTCACGTTTGCCGGCGATTCCGCGGGCGGCTCGCTCTGCCTTTCGCTTGCGATGCTCGCGCGCAACCGCGCGCAGCCGCTTCCGGCGCGCCTCGTGCTGCTGTCGCCCTGCTGTTCGCTTTGCGCAACGGAGAAGCAGCTTGCCGTGATGAGGGAAATCGAAAGCGCGACGTGATGCTCTCGACCAAAATGATTGATACGATTCCGCGGCTTATCGCGCAGGATTTTGACCCGAGGCATTATCTGGCCAGCCCGCTGTATGGGGACTTCTCGGGCCTGCCGCCTGTTCACATATTCAGCGGCACGGCGGACATTCTGTTCGTACAGGCGCTGCTGCTGGTCGAGCGGCTGAAAAAGCGACCGTACCTTACTCGCGTTGCGCGGGACAGAATGCACGTCATGGGCGCTGACGCCCCTGCCGCGGGGCAGGGAAGCCCTGGCGCGCTCATCCGCGCCGTCGCCGGCGACCGGGACAGGCGCGAAGCGGCGTTCGCGCTTCGGGCGAAAAGCCAAAGCCGTGAACGGCGGCTTGCGCGGCTTCAACGTTCCGAGCCGCGCTGCTTCTGCCGCTTCGGCGTCCGACCCAGTGCGGCGCGCGGAGGCGACGTGTCTTGACGGCTGGTGCTTTGCGCTTGCCGTCCTGCCAAGGAAGGGAAGAGATAAAACGGACAGAATTCTATTTTGCAAAAAGCGCATCGGACGCGCTTTGCCGTCTGCGTCCGTAAGGGCCGATTCCGCGCAAAGACGCGGCGGACTGTACGCGGATGCGCAAAGCCTTAACAGGCCAACGCTTATAGGAAGCCGTAAAACAACTCGGGCTTCCGCAACTGCATGCCATATCAACGAAGGGAAACAAAGCCGGTGCGTTCTGCGCACGGGCTGCGGATATGTTTATTATGTATGTATTGCTTATATTGATGATTCCTTCTGCTTGTCGCCGCAATCGTTTACGTCGGCCTGCGCGCCATACGCTGGCTGCGGACGATGTTCGACTTCCGGCGCACCTATGTTCTCTGGACCGTGCTGGTGCTGCTGCCGCTGCTGTTTGTCGTCGGGGATTTTCTGCCCGCCTCGGGATTCGCGCGTGCGGTCACGCTGACCGGCGGCGTTTCCATCGGGCTGTTTCTGTACGCGCTGCTGTTCACGGCTGCGGCAGACTTGCTGGCGCTGCTGCTGCGTCTGACGCCGCTTTCCCGACGGCCCCGCCTTCCGCAGCCGGAAAACGCTGCGCGCTGTCGGCTGCGCCGTGCTGGCGCTGAGCGTATGCGTTTCGGTCTACGGCGTCGTCAATGCTGCGACGATTGACCGCACGACGTACAGCGTTTCTTTTTTGAAAACGGCGACGACGACGGAATGCGCATCGCGCTGATCTCCGACCTGCACCTCGGCAGCGAAAATCGGCAGCGCGCAGATGCGCCGCGTGGCGTCGAGGAGGTCAACGCCTGTGAGGCGGACATCGTCGTCATCGCGGGCGACGTGTTCAACGCGGAGGTGGAGGATTGCTGCGACCTTGACGAGACTGCGGCCGAGCTGCGCCGCATAAAAAAGCCGTCTGGGCGGCGTATACGCCGTACTCGGCAATCACGACCGTCGCCCGAATATCCGCCGCTGCAAGCGTTTTTTGAATCTGCCGGCATCCGCCTGCTGAACGACGAGACCGTCGCCTTTTCGGGCTTTACGCTCGTGGGCCGCGCGGAGTCGGCGCCCATACACGGGGACGTGTCGGAAGGCCGGAAATCGCTGGATGAGCTGCTTGACGGCGCCGACCGCAGCAACCCCGTGATCGTGATCGACCACCGCCCCGCCGGCGTGGACGAGGCGGTTGCGTTCGGCGCGGATTTGATCATGTGCGGCCATACGCATCGCGGCCAGATTTTCCCCGCCAATCTGATCGCCGCCTGGACCCATGGCGCCGGCCGCAACTACGGCCATACCGTGGAGGAACACCGACGTGATCGTCACCAGCGGCGTCGGCTACTGGGGACCGCCGATGCGGACCGCCAGCGACGCCGAGGTTGTGCTGATACAAACCGATTTGCAGGGCTGAATTGCCTAAAATCTAAAAGCGCTCCGAGGAATTCGGAGCGCTTTTTTTACGGTTTGCGCGCCAATTATAAAAGCTGGGAAGTGTTTTATCTTTGAGCCGGTAATTGCTCGAATTCCGTTGCTTCAGACGCCGTCCATTCACTTGGGCGGCGTTTTTGTTGAGGGCTTTTTATTAAGGGGAGGTGCAAGTCGGCGCCATTGGCACGTTCT
>VOFK01003901.1_pt1 | contig 15799 bp, 11 predicted proteins | sample 5384121 | NCBI WGS metagenome assembly VOFK01 (sample SAMN12384730, study PRJNA508395) | human gut metagenome | isolation source: healthy gut J | host: Homo sapiens
TGTTGTGCCGTTCGGTTACGTATTGCTGTCTGCTGCCACGAGAGCGCGCCGCGATGTGGTCGAAGTGCGCAAATATGAAAACGAGATCGTGTTCATGCACGAGGGTGCGTCCGGCGGCGGCAAGAGCAATAACGGGAACACAGGGGCGACGATATGCTCATCGGCACGCATACGGTCACGGGCAATATTATATGACGCTCGGCGAGCGCAAAATCCACCAACTGACATGGCGTGCACTCAAGTCCATTCAGGGCCACACGACGACAAGCTGCGCACGCCGACGCCGAACGGCCGGTTTTTGCGCATGGACGGCATGAACGCTTCACAACGGCACGGCTGCCAGGCGCATCTCCATCCGAGCGAGCCGCTGGTGTTCTTCAACATGGACGGCATCACCGGCTCGACCATTGGGGCGTCATCGTCGGAGAACCCGGCAAGCCCTGCGAACCCGCGTCATCTACCGCGCAAGGTGCTCCGGCTGAAATCGTGCGATACCGAGCCGGTGAAGGTCGATGTGCTGGCTTGCGTGCGGATACCGCCGAGCTGAGCAGAACCGGCGTGATGAGTATGCTGCAGGTCGTGCCGCAAACATCGCTTGGCACAATGGCGCCACAGTCTCACCGCGCGGCTTCAGAAACCATCGCGGACCGCCGCCGCTGCAGCGGTCTGCGAAAGGCCGAGGCGTTGGCTCCACGACTAGCCCGGCGTTCGCCACGGGGCTCCGGAATCGCAGGCAGGCTGCTCGAGCTTGGGCGCTCATGAATGGCTTCGCCACGAACGTGTCATCCGAACAACATCGGCGCTTACCGCGACTGCATGGGCGGGCAATCAACCGTGATACCTTGCCGCCACCTGGCACGGTGCGCGCGAAGCATTTGGTGCCGCGCGCTGCGCGTGTTTACGCGTCGACGAGATGAAGCTCGACGGCAGTCCGTCGGGCCTTCCTGCGCCCGGGCGCAGTCAGGCTGGCTTTCCGGGGTTACGACGTTGGCTTTGAAGATTCTCGCCATTTCATCAGGAGCAGGTGCGCAGTCTGCGACGATCTCGACCCGCTGGGGAAGGAGTTCATCGACTGCTGCCTGCGACGGCACGCTGGATGATTACCTCGCCCTCACCCGATGAAGCTGGAAATAAATTGCGAAGGTCGCTGCGGCTGATACAATAGCCGCAGCGAGCAGCACGCGCACTGGCTGGAGGTAAGGTCACTATGGGCAGCACAGCATCGTGGTCATCGCGCAGCGATTTCAAACAAAGTTTGGCGTGCCGCGCCAGAGCAGTGGAGGCCCTGCGTGCGCGCATCGTGTTCGAGCTTGGAGTCCGCTAATGCCGACGTGCATCTAGGCTCATCTGTGGCTCATCTGGCGGTTCTCAGGGCGCGTGCGCGGGACTGGTCTTGCGTCCGCCCGGTCGGCTGACTGCTTGAGGCTTGTTCGTACGCTGCCGTTCCGCCGAACGCAATGGGCGCTTTCCTGCGTTGCGGATCGAGGAGTGCGGCTGTGGCTTACGCGGGAGGCGTGCTGCTGGTTCCGGCGCGGGCCGCGGTGGACGGCACTGACATCAACCGCCGACTGCGGCCGGGAGGCGGCAGCGGCAGCGGTGGACTTCCGAGCTTCTATCGCCGGAGGACAAGCGCGATGCTCTGAATTTTCGCCTGGGGTCCCGGCCACTACAGAAAACGTCCGCAACGTTTGCATGGCGTTTGCCGGGCTGAGTGCGCTTCCGCGTCGCGGACGGCGCTGGCTGTGGTGGGTGACGGAGGGCAGGACGGTTATTTTGAAAAAGTGCAGCGTAAAGCGGCGTGAAGGCGGCAATGAAGCTTGTGCGGAAAACTTTCAACCGTATAATGGGAACGCCAAGAAAAAACGTGTTTCCCAATGATTGAGTTTCAATCTGTTTGTTATTGTCTGATGATGCTTGGTGGTATATTTGCATCATCTTCCTGACCATGATGGGCGGGTCGTACAAGCTCAGCCGGAGCCGCCAAGGCGGCGCCGGCGCCCGCTTGTTCCTGCGGACGGCCTGACCGCCGAGGTCAGGATCGCGATTCTCGGCGCTGCAGCGGGAGCCCGGCTTGATCTGCGCGTGAGCTCGTCGACATCACAGGATCGAGCGGGGGCCTACTCGATATAGATTCTCACTTCTCCTTTAAGCATCGGGGTGGCGCGGCGGTGCGGCGAAACGGACGGGAATGAACAGAATGGCTTTCAAAAACTGAAGCTTTTAGCGAATGATTGTAAAGAGGTATGATACAATGGTCATCTAGGGGTGACCGGAGGCTTGCTATGAAAGGGCCGCCACTGAGAGCCGGATCGGTTCAATGAATGCAAAGAAAAAATATTGGAGAAACACTTTTCCGTCCACCTGCGTGACGCGCGATATTCACCGCGCTGCTGCTCGATATCCGCCGCGACGTCTGCACAGCGCAGTATCGACTTGAGGCTGCGAAGCAGCTCACTCTGGGCATCTTCGTGCTGGCGGTGGTGATCATCTCCCGCTTTACGGAGGAGCTATTTCACGGGCGTTTTCAGCTCGCTTTTCGGCGTGATCTGCGTGAGCTAAATTCGTGTTTCACGTCCATTCTGGGCGTTCAACTTCCAGGCTCTGCCGGCTATCCGCTGACGGTTTGCCGACGATAGCTGGCGGTATGCGCTCGCTCCGCCAGCGCGATAGACCACCAAGATCAACAGGAGCGGCTGCGCACGGAGGCCGAAGCGCGAGAGACGGTACGCGCGAATCTGCTGCGGGCGATGTCGCACGATCGCACGCTCACGAGCGTCGTGGGCAACACTTCCGCCATTTTGGAGAAAGCGGAACGCGCTACTCGACCGAGCAGCAAACGAGGCTGCTGCGCGGGCATCAACAGCGGGAACGCCCGTGAAAGCTCATCCGTCATGTGGAGATATCTGCTCTCCATTACACACGCTCCTGGGCGAGCGGGCGGCCATCAGCAAGGAATATGAGGCGGGCGGATGCTCGCGGCCTCGGTCAAATTCAGCGCTTCCAAAAAGCAGCATCCGCATCACGCGGTCAGAAGGTGCCGCGGGAGGGTCGTTGCTCGCGTCCCCGATGGACGCGACGCTCCATCCGGCAGGTGCTGCTCAGCCTGATGGAAAATGCCAGTGCTTGCACGGCGAGGAAGCACGACGGAGCTGCGGCTGAGCGTGGAGGCTCTATCGGCGGCTGCACGTGCTTCACGGTGGCGACAGCGCAGCTCGGCATTCGCGCGCGACGACTTGCGACGCTCTTCGGCAGCTCGCTTTCCGGCGAGGAAGCGGCGGCTTTTGATATGAAAAGAAAAACATGGGCATGGGAGTCTTTCCGTCTGCCGGACGCGATGCGATCAAAGGCGCACGGCGGCGGGATCACCGCAGAAAACAGGCCGGAGGGCGGCGCACTGAGATTCCGCTACCGCCGCTCAAAAGGGAGGAGGGAGACTGAAAGATCGGATAAAGGTGGCCCGATCGTCGAGGACGAGAGCAGGAGCACATCAGGAAATTTCATGTCCTGACCATCCACAGCGGCTTCGACGGCTGCGGCTATGACGGGCAGCGCGAGAGGCGCTGTACGAGGCTGCAGTCGCGTCCTGTCCCGACCTGATGCATCGCGTGCCTCGGTCTTCGACATGGACGGCATGGAGGGTGCTCAAGCAGAGTGATGCGGCCTGGTCGAGCGTAATGCCGGTCATCGTGATTACTCACGCGCGCGAGCCCGCGAGGCAAGATCGCGGCGCTCGATCTCGGCGCGGACGATTACATCAGCCCTTCCGGGACGAGAGGCGAACTGCTCGCCCCGCATCCCGCACGGCTTTATCCGCCATACGCGCACGAGCGCTTGACAACGACTCCATCGCGCAGTCCGGAGAAAATATACGGTCGTTTTGCGACCTGACCATCGACGCTACGACAAGCACCATGTCCTCATGCGCGGGGAGGACGTTCACCTCTCACGCTTCCGACGTGGTTCAAAGATCGTGGCGCTGCTGGGCACGCTCGCCGGTAAAGGTGCGACTGCGATTTCCTCATCACTTGAATCACGGGCCCAAGGCCAAGGCCGGGACAATCAGATCACTGCGCGTCAGCATAGCGGGCATCGCCATAAGATCGAGAAGAATCGCGCCTGGTACATATTCGCGAGATCGGCGTGGGCGTACCGGTTAACCGAGAGACGGGTAAAAACGATAAAAACCGCCCGAAGGCGGTTTTCTATACCAGGGGACGAGAGTCCCTCACACAATCACGCAGACAGCTCTTGCCGATGAAAGCTCGGCAAAGGAAACTGCTGCGTTGCATCATGCTGAACAGCGTTGCGGCGACCTGCGCGCGGGTGACAGGCTCAGTGGGGTGGCCTTCCGCCGTCGGCGCGGGGAGAGCGCGCCGCGATCGCGCAAACGCGTGCCGATGCCCGCGCGCCCAGTCCGCAATGGCGTCGCTGTCGCCGTGAAGCTCCCACTCCGGGCGCGGCGTGCCCAGCTCAAGGAGACAGCCGAAAACATCGTCCCGCGCCTCCTGACGGCTGATGGTCGCGGTGGAGAAGCAAACCGGCCGTAGCCGTCGTAGCTGCCCTTCGTTACGCCGAGGGGAGGGCATACATGGCGCGCACGCCGTCCTTCGCCCAGTCGGCGATGCTGCCGTTGTCGGCGAAGGGCAGCTCAACGGAGGGAGGTATCCTGCGTGGGCGCGAGCCAGCGGGCAGAGCAGCACAGCAAATTCCTGACGGGTGATGGGGCTGTCGGGATTGAAGTTCCCAAGATCGTCGCCGGTGGTGACGCCGCTCGCCTTCGGGAAGGCTCACGGCGGCGTTGGCCCAGTGACCGTCCGTATCGGGGAAGGCGGCGGACAGCTCCGACGGGGGTGATGCTTAGGCCGGTGCGGGCGAGGCTGCGCTTCGCGTCGCCGGCGATGACGGCGATGCCGGTGCGCCTTCCGCGGCAGGCAGCGCGGCGTGGAGCGCCGGTCTGGTGGTCGTAGGTGAAGCTGAGCGCTTGCCGTCGAGCGTTACGCGCAGCGTGGCGAGCGAGCCGCCGTCCACGGCGTCAAAGACCTTGCCGGTCAGGGCCGTGCCGTCCTCGGAGAGGGAGACGGGAAGATCTCCGGCGCGGCGGTATCGCTCATGCCCTCGCGCCGACGAGAGCTGATCGGGTACAGCGTGCCGCTCAGAGCCGACGGCAGGCGCAGGGCGAAGCCGGTGATGCTCGCGCGGCTTTGTCGGGGATGGTAAAGGTGAGCTTCTGCCAGCCGGTGAAGTCGATCACGGCAGCGTTCGTTTCGCCCGCATCGGTCGTGAGGGCGAGCGTCTCGCGCTGTCCATCGCCGTAGACCCAGAGCGTTACACGGTCATAGCCGGAGGGACGGCGTAGGTTCGCTCCACGCTCAGAAGGAGCTCCTCCGCGTTCTCGGGGACGTTCTCGGCGCGATAGTCCCAGCGTGCGGAGGCGGAGCCGAAGCGGACGAAGCTCTTGTCGGTATTTTGGGTCAGGACGGTCTGCTCGCCCTCGAAGCCGTCGAGCAGGATCAGAGGATCGGAGGTGACGTAAACGGGGATGGTGCGCGTGGTCTCGCCCGCGCGGACGGTCAGGCTGCCGTAGGCGGCATGGCCGGCGGCGGTAAAGACGCCGTTTTCATCAACCGTGCCGACGCCGCCCTCGGTGGTCCAGGTGAAGCAGGAGTTCTGCGCGAGCAGGGAGAGGTGGTTTTGATAGGCCTGCGCGGTCAACTCGACGCTCGCGCCGGGGGAGACGCGCAGCTCGGTGAGCGTGCCGCTTTTGCCGAGGCGGATCTCGTCCGGCGTTTCGACTACGCGGACCTCGGCGGTGGTGTATTTGCCGCCGACCTTTGCGCCGACGGTCACGGTGCCGGCGGTTTTCGGCGCGGGCAGGGACCGTATTGCCCAGCTCGTCGGTCCGCACGCTGCCGCGGTCGCTCGCGATGGATACCTCCTTATCCATGGGGATGTAGTTCGTGTCGATGGCGGCGGCGCGGAGCAGGACCTGCGCACCCGCGAGCACGCGGTTGCTTTCCGTGCGCAGCGCGATGTGGTCGAGCGTGCCGCTCGGCTCATTCGACGCAACGAGGAAGATATGGTTCGTCACGGCGCGCAGGCTGCCCTCGGAGGGGGTGTTGTAGACGCCGGCATTGCCGTCCTCCGGCAGCGTGACGCACAGAGTCGTCGAGCCGCCGCCGTCAAGGCTCAGCGCGTCACGCAGCCGAGCTCGATCATGCGCTGCGCGACCTGTGTCAGGCTCGCGCCGATGGAGTAGCCCTTCCGGCGGCCGTCAATGGTGTAGAGCACAAGGCTGCCGTCGGCCTTTTGACCGATGGCGGTGCGCGGCGCGGCGCCGGCCTCAAGCCCCTTGCAGACCTCGCCGTTCTCCACGAGCTGATAGAGCGCGCCGATCATGTAGTCCACGTCGTTCCAGCCCTCGTCCGCCGCGCGGACGGTGACGGTCAGCGTGTCGCCGACCGCAAGCGCGCGCAGCAGAGCAAGGTTCTCCTCGCCGGAGAGGAGGTTCGCCGTCAGGACGTATTTGCCCTCGGGCACGGCGGTGTCGGTGGCTTCGGGCAGGATCTCGTCCACGGTGAGCGTCAGCGATTCGCCGATGCTCAGGCGGCCGTCGACCGCCGAGCAGACCACGTCATAGCCCGCGGCGTTGGTGCCGGTGGAGCGGCGGGCGTTGAAATCGTAGGTGTAGAGGTAGATGCCGCCGTAGGAGTAGCGCACCTGATTGACGGCGGCAATGGAAAAGGACGTGTTGGCGCTCTCGACCTGCATTGCCAGCGCCGGAGCGCCGAGGATGGCTGTGCCGTCCGCGCGGAAGCCGACGGCATAGTTGCTCGCGGAGGCGACGCGCAGCACGCCATCGGTCATCACCGTGCCGAGCGGCGCGCCGTTGAGCGTATCGTAGTAGTCGCCGTTGATGCCCGCGACCACGCGCAGGCCCTGCTCCTCCAGACGCTTGGCGGCGGCGGAAACGGTGCTCGTCGCGGTGGTGTAATCGCCGTAGGTGACGATGGGCGTCACGCTCGTGTTCGGCGTGTAGACGACGTAGTTTTCCTGCCGCAGGTCGGAGAAGGTGTTGCTCCAGAACGTGCCCTCGCCGAGCTCGGCGCCGCGGTTGAGCGTTGTCGAGCGCAGGTCAAGGTCGTCGCCCAGCGCCTCGGAGGCGAGCGCCGTCGGCGCGAGCGTCAGCAGCAGGGTGAGGGATAAGAGAAAGGCGGTGCATTTGCGGGACAGTGCTTTCATAATGATCTCCTTTTGAAATACGGCACATACCTGTTTTTGCTATGCTTTTTGCACAGCAAAAGTTGACATAACGTTACTATACCATGACGGCCCTTAAAAGTAAAGACGAAGAAAGGCGGAAAAAAGTTCCGTCAAAGCTCCATTGTTTCCAAAAGATCGACAAGGATGGCGTTGGAGACCAGAAAGCCGCGGGGCGTGAGGGCATAAAAGCCGCCGGAAAGATGGGCGAGGCCGTGGGCTTCGCAATTCCGGAGAATGCGCCGCGCGGCCTCCGGCAGCGTATCCGCGGCGACGCCGCGGGTCGTGCGGAGCGCGAGCATGACGCGCTCGGTCTCCCGCTCACGCGCCGAGGGCGCGGAGCACTCGGAATAGACGGTGTGTCCCGCAAGGTAGGCGTCCAGATCGCGCGCGAGCGCAAAGCGCTCGCCGCCGAAGTCACTGTGCGCGCCGGGGCCGAAGCCGAGGTATTCCGCGAGCGTCCAGTAGCGGCTGTTGTGGCGGGACGCCCGTCCCGGGCGGCAGAAGTTGGAGATCTCATATTGCTCATAGCCCGCCGCGCGAGAAGCCCGACTGCGGAGAGGTACATATCCGCCTGCGTGTCGTCGTCCGGCAGCGTGAAGCGCTCGCGCCGCGCAAAGAGCGGCGTGCCCTCCTCGACCTTCAGCCCGTAGCAGGAAAGATGCTCGGGCGCGAGCGCGAGCGCGGCGTCGAGGTTTGCCTGCCAGCGCGTCATCGCCTGCTCGGGCAGGCCGTAGATGAGGTCGAGGCTCAAATTGTCAAAGCCCGCGGCGCGAGCGTTCTCCACCGCGCGGACGGTCTGCGCGTGCGTGTGGACACGCCCGATGCGCCGCAGCTCCGCATCGTCCGCGGACTGCATCCCGAGCGAGAGGCGGTCGAAGCCTGCATCGTGCAGCTGCCGCAGGGCGGAAATATCCTGCGCGCTGTCGGGGTTGGCCTCGAGCGTGATCTCCGCGCCGGGGGCGACGCGGTAGCTTTGAAAAACCGTGTCCAGAAGGCGGCACAGGCGGTCGGGGCCGAGATAGCTCGGTGTGCCGCCGCCGAAGTAAACGGTGTCTACGGTGCAGTCCGCCGTGCGCTCCCGCCACGCGGCGAGCTGCGTGGTCAGCGCGGAGACGTAAGCGTCCATCTGTCCCTCGGCGCGCGGCAGGGAGTAGAAGTCGCAGTAAATGCACTTCGCCTTGCAGAACGGAATGTGGATGTAAAGCCCAAGTGAGCGCATGGTATCACCTCGCGTCCATTGTAGCCGATTTTGCGGGGAAAGGCAACGATGGATAAAAATACTCCCGCCGGAAATGCTATGCCAAAAGGAGTGATCTTATGGATATGTCACCGCAGGAATATCAGGCGTATATCAAGCAGAAGTCGCCGAGATCCCCCCATCGTCAAAGGGATACGGCGCTCGCCTTTCTGATCGGCGGCGCGATCTGTGTGCTCGGTCAGCTCATTCTGGACGGCTACAGGTCCCTCGGGCTCGACAAGACCGACGCGGGTACCGCGACCTCCGTCACGCTTATCTTTTTAGCGGCGCTGACCACGGGGCTGAACCTGTATAATTCCCTTGCCCGCTTCGCGGGGCGGGCACGCTCGTGCCGATCACGGGCTTTGCCAATTCCGTCGTCTCGCCTGCCATCGACTTCAAGGCCGAGGATTGACCTATAATAGACATACAGTCGGTTCTATGGAGTGAGTATGCTGATTTAGTCCAAAATCAAAGCTTCCTCCCGACTTATCATTTGCACGCATTCACCTTAAATGGTGGGTGCGTGCTATTTTTGTTTTCAATGCATTTTCATAATACCTCATCAGCCTATTTTAGTCGATGGGGAAATTTTTCTTTTTTGAAGGGTGGTCAAAAGGGGTGCCATTTCTACATTATCGACGCCTTTTTTTTGACTACTGGTGGACATTGTATTAACTAATGTCCACTGAACAAGTGCCCAATTTTTGTTCTGAGCCAGAATCTCCAGAAGATATGCGAGCATTCTCAAAAGAGCACGCTGGATCTTGCGGAGATTCAGCACCAGAACGGACATGGCGATCACATGAGCCGCGGTCTCCCGCAGCTTTGCGGTGACCAGCCCCATGCCACATTTACGCTTCGCCAGACTGAATCTGCGCTCCACTTCCACGCGCTCGCACTCATCCCGATCGTCCTGAGCTTTGTCTCTGGTTTCACCCCTCTTGGGCCGCCCCAGAGCCGGGCCGGGAAGACGGATCCCGTGCGCCTTGCAATAGCTGAGATTCTCCCGGTTTCGGTAGATTTTGTCCGCCAGGATCCGGCTGGGGGTAGACTTCGCTTCGATAACGCCAGCAAAGAACGAATTGTAAAGACTCGTTCGCTATCATGACATGCCCATCACGGCCGACAGAAAGCCAATTAAATGGCTTTTGAGCAAGCACGGTGAGGATGCTACCCAGCAACTGATCGAGCTGCACAAGGCAGGTACGCTTGGTCAATCGGCTATCTGCAGGCATCGACTCAACATCTATGAAGATGCATGTGCTGTAATTGACGAACTCCTGCAGGAAGAAAGCTGCTTTTCTCTGAAAAACTTGGCTGTCAATGGACATGATATGATCGCGTTAGGCATCAGAGGCGCCGAGATTGGTCAAACACTCCAAATGTGCCTGGACGCAGTCTTAGATGAACAGGTTCCCAATGAGCATCAATGGCGAAGATGCTCACGACATGGCAGGCCATTCAGGACGCGGCAGACTCCTACACCGGCACGCAGCGCGCAGCGTGAGCGGACTGGTCGGCGGCGACGGGCTGAAAATGCGGCTTTACGCGCGGCGCGGAGAGAGCATCGGAGGAGAATTTCTGGATGAGGTGATCGTGCAGGCGCTGTCCATGGCAGAGTCGAACGCCTGCATGCGGCGCATCGTGGCATCGCCGACGGCGGGTCGTGCGGCGTGATGCCGGCGGTGCTGCTGCCGCTGTGCCAGCTGGAAAATTTTACGTAGCACCAGCTGCTCGAGGCGCTGTATGTCGCCTCGGGCATTGGGGCGGTGATCGCCTACCGTGCGAGCATCTCCGGCGCGGCGGGCGGCTGTCAGGCGGAGATCGGCGCAGCGTCGGCCATGGCAGCGGGCGCGCTCGTGTCGCTGCGCGGCGGCACGAACGAGCAGATCGGTCACGCGGTCGCAATGGCGCTCAAAAACCTGATGGGCCTTGTGTGCGATCCCATGGCGGGCCTTGTGGAGGTGCCGTGCGTGAAGCGCAACGTCGTGGGTGCGGTGAACGCGATCTCGGCGGCGGATATGGCGCTCGCGGGCATCGAGAGCCGCATCCCCGTCGATGAGGTCATCGACGCGATGGGCGAGGTCGGGCGGCGCATGCCGGTGGAGTTCCGCGAGACGGTGCTCGGAGGCCTTGCCGTCCACGCCGACCGGCAGAGCGGTCAAAAAACGCATGCCTAAGGGTGCGCAGTAGGACGTAAATATTGCAGAATAGCAGAGCGGCCGCCGCAAGGCGGGCGCTCTTTGCGTCTGTAAGCGCGCTTTTTGCGGGGCGGTTATTGGCCAAGGAGCTGCTCGCGGCGGACCGGCGCGAGGTCCTTGTCTGCGCGGGCACGGGCTGCATTGCGGGCGGCTCGCTGAAGATCTACGACTACTGAAGTCCGAGTGTGAAAAGCGCGGGCTGAAAACGCGCGTCGCGCTGCGCCATGAGGGTGGAGACGACGCCATCCACTTCAAAAAGAGCGGCTGCCACGGCTTCTGCGAAATGGGACCGCTGCTTCAGATCGAGCCGGAGGGCTTTCTTTACACGCACGTCAGGCTTGAGGACTGCGACGAGATCATTGAAAGGACCATCCTCGGCGGCGAGGCGGTCGAGCGCCTGCTCTATGAGCTCAATGGCGTGCGGTACGCCAAGCACAACGAGATCCCCTTTTACGCCAAGCAGCAGCGCGTGGTGCTGGAAAACTGCGGCACGACGGACGCCGAGGACATTGACGAATACCTTGCCCACGACGGCTACGCCGCCTTTGAAAAGGCGCTTTTTGAGATGACCGACGAGGACATCTGCCGTGAGATCCTCGATTCCGGTCTGCGCGGCCGCGGCGGCGCCGGCTTTCCCGCGGGCAGAAAGTGGGACAGCGTGCGCCGGCAGCCCAAGGGCAAGAAGTATGTGGTCTGCAACGGCGACGAGGGCGACCCCGGCGCGTTCATGGACCGCTCCATCATGGAGGGCAACCCCCATTCGGTCATCGAGGGCATGATGATCGCCGCGCTCGCCGCCGGCAGCGACGAGGGCTACATCTACGTCCGCGCGGAGTATCCGCTGGCAGTCGAGCGCCTGCGCATCGCCATCGCCAGGGATGAGGAGCTGGGCCTGCTCGGGGACAACATTCTGGGCACGGACTTTTCTTTCCATCTGCACATCAACCGCGGCGCGGGCGCGTTCGTCTGCGGCGAGGGCAGCGCGCTGACCGCATCCATCGAGGGCAACCGCGGTATGCCGCGCACCAAGCCCCCGCGCACGGTCGAGCAGGGTCTGTGGGCGCGGCCCACGGTGCTCAACAATGTGGAGACCTACGCGAATGTTCCGCAGATCATTCTGCGCGGCAGCGCATGGTTCCACAGCATCGGCACGGAGAAAAGCCCCGGCACAAAGGCCTTCGCCCTGACGGGCAACGTGGTCAACACGGGATTGATCGAGGTGCCGATGGGCGCGACGCTGCGCGAGATCATCTTCGACATCGGCGGCGGCATCAAGGACGGCAAGAAATTCAAGGCGGTGCAGATCGGCGGCCCCGCGGGCGGCTGCCTGACCGAGGAGCACCTCGACCTGCCGCTGGACTTTGACTCGCTCAAGAAGGTCGGAGCCATCATCGGTTCGGGCGGTCTCGTCGTCATGGACGAGGGCACCTGCATGGTGGAAACGGCACGCTTTTTCATGAGCTTCACGCAGAATGAAAGCTGCGGCAAGTGCGTGCCCTGCCGGGAGGGCACGAAGCGGATGCTCGAGATCCTCACGCGCATCGTGAACAACGAGGGAAGCCTTGAGGACCTCGATCTGCTCGAGGAGCTTTCCCGCACCATCACCGAGACGGCGCTGTGCGGTCTCGGCCAGGCGGCGTGCAATCCGGTGGTGAGCACACTCAAATACTTCCGCAAGGAATACCTCGCACACGTTGTCGACCACCACTGCCCGATCTGCAATGGCCGTAAGCGCCGCCTTGTCATCAAGCCGGAGCTGTGCAAGGGCTGCGGCAAGTGCAAGCGCAACTGCCCGATGGAGGCCATTTCCGGCGAGATCCGTATGCCGCACACGATCGACAACGAAAAGTGCATCCACTGCGGTGCGTGCTGGGGCGCGTGCCCGTTCGGCGCGATCGACGCCATTGAGGAGGATTGAGCCATGGCAAAGGGAATGATGATCATTGACGGACAGCGCGTCAGCTTCGACGGCGAAAAGAACGTGCTCTCCGTGATCCGCAAGGCCGGCATCGAAATGCCGACATTCTGCTATTACTCCGACCTTTCCGTTTACGGCGCGTGCCGCATGTGCGTGGTGGAGAATGAAGAGACCGGCAAGATCGACGCATCCTGCTCGATGGAACCGCGCAACGGTATGCGCATCCGCACGAACAGCGCACGGCTTTTGAAGCACCGCCGCGTGATCCTCGAGCTGCTGCTCGCCTCCCATAACTGCAACTGCACGACCTGTGAGAAAAGCGGTCACTGCCATCTGCAGACATTAGCGCAGCAGTTCGGCGTGCGTCGTATCCGCTTTGAGGATACGCGCGAGCGCTATGAGATCGACAACACCTCGCCCGCTGTGCTGCGCGATCCGAACAAGTGCATCCTCTGCGGCGACTGCGTGCGCGTGTGCGAAGAGATGCAGGGCATGGGCATCCTGAACTTTGCCTATCGCGGCAGCAGCGCGCAGGTCATGCCTGCGTTCGACCGCAAAATGGCGCAGACCAAGTGCGTGAGCTGCGGCCAGTGCGCCGCCGTGTGTCCCACCGGCGCGATCACGGTGAAAAACCAGATCGGCGAGGCGTGGCGCGCCATTCACGACCCGAAAAAGCGCGTGGTCATCCAGATCGCACCTGCGGTCCGCGTGGCCGTGGGCGAGGCCTTTGGCATCCCCGCCGGTGAAAACGTGCTCGATAAGCTCGTCACGGCGCTCAAGCTCATGGGCGTGGACGAGGTCTACGACACGACCTTCGGCGCGGACTTCACGACCATCGCGGAGTCCGAGGAATTTTTGGAGCGGCTGAAAAACGGAGGCCCGTTCCCGATGTTCACCTCCTGCTGCCCCGCGTGGGTGAAGTATCTGGAAAACGAGAACCCCAAGTACCTCAAGAACATCTCCACCTGCAAGTCGCCGATGGAGATGGTAGGCGCGATCTTCCGCGACAAGTACGCGGAAAAGGACGCGCAGGACGGCCGCACGACCTACCACATCGCCATCATGCCCTGCACGGCGAAGAAGATGGAGGCCGCGCGTCCCGAATTCATTCACGACGGCCGCCCCGACGTCGATCTGGTGCTCACCACGCACGAGGTCATTGACATGATGCAGGAGACGGGCATCCAGCTCAATGAACTGGAGCTGGAATCTCCCGACCTGCCGTTCGGTCTCGGCTCCGGCGCAGCGGTCATCTACGGCACGACCGGCGGCGTGGCCGAGGCGGTGGTTCGTCACTGCCTGCCGGATAAAGCAAGAACGCCCTGCGCGAGATCAGCATTCTCGGCCTGCGCGGCGACGCGCCGATCAAGGAGACGACGGTCACCATCGGGGATACCGAGCTGAAGCTCGCGGTGGTCAACGGTCTTGCCAACGCAAGAAAGCTACTCAAAAAAATCGACGAGGGCGAGGCGTTCTACCATCTTATCGAGGTCATGACCTGCCAGGGCGGCTGCGTCGGCGGCGCGGGACAGCCCTACGGGCTCAAGGCCACGAAGGAAAAGCGCGGCGACGGTCTGCACCAGTCCGACAACGCGGCAATGTTCAAGCGCGCGGAGAAACCCCGTGGTCGCCCAGATGATGGCGGAATACGGGGGAAGAGCGGTGCCATGAGCTACTGCACGTGAGTTACACAAACAAGTGACATAAGTCACTTGCTTTGTAGATTCACTGCAAGTTCTGTGCCCGCCCTTGGCTCGACACTCCACTGTGTATTTACTGACGCACATGTCGTCAGTAAATACGGATTAAAAAAATGTTTTGCGTCTGCGGACGCGAAATGGTACGGAAGTAACAAAACAGGAGCTGAATGCCTTGGCATTCGCTCTCCCCGTTGGATCAGTCGAATTCCAGCGCGGTGCGCGCAGTCGCTCACTCGCGACGATGGCGCTCCAGGGGGCGAAGGTCTGGAGCTCGCGAAGAAGCGGCTCTGCGTCCTCGCGCGGGAGCGCGATAGCGCCGCCCGAGGTCTGCGGGTCGGCGGCGAGGTCGAGGAAGACCTGCTGGTGCCGTGGGCAGCACCGTGAGATGCGGTTTCACATAGTCCGTGTTGCGGTAAGCGCCCGCGGGGATAATGCCCATCTCAGCCATATCGCGCGCGCTCGTCCATCAGGGGAGCGTTGCGCCGTGCAGGCGGACGGTAACGCCGCTGCCGCTCGCCATTCATAGCTGTGACCGAGCAGGCCAAAGCCTGTCACGTCGGTGCAGGCGTGGACATTTTTTGGCGCTTGCACGGCATTGCCCGCTTTTTTGTTGAGCGTCGCCATGGGTATTAAACCGGCGTCGCGGGCGGCGGGGGAGATGAGGTCTGATTTGATGGCGGTGGTGAGTACGCCGCTGCCGAGCGGCTTTGGTCAGCACGAGCACGTCGCCCGGCTGCGCGCCGATGTTCTTGAGGATGTGCTGCGGGTGGACGAAGCCGGTGACGCACAGACCGTATTTGGCTCTTATCGTCCTGAATGGTGTGGCCACCGGCGATGACGCATCCTGGCATTTCGACGGCCTTGGCATGTCCGCCCTCCAGAATGGCGCGAATGTCCCTCTTTTCGGCAGGCAAGTACGCACAAAAAGGTTCATCGCAACTCCCGGCTCGCCGCCCATGGCGTACACGTCGCTCAGTGCATTTGCCGCGGCGATCTGACCGAAGAGGTACGGGTCGTCCACAATGGGGTGAAAAAGTCGACCGTTTCGACGGCGACCTCATCGGAGACGCGGTACACGGCGGCGTCGTCGCTGCTGTCGTAGCCGACTAAAAGCGCGGGATTCGAATAACATTCGGCAGGTCAGCAAGAATTTCTGTCAGGGCACTCCGGCTTCCTCAGCTTGGCGGCTCAACCCGCCGTTTTGTCATTGCGAGACGCAGCTTGTCGTCTCATGGCGCGCACCTCCTCCCTTGAAAAACTGCTTTTATTGTAGAGAAGCGAAACGCCTTTTGTCAACTCCACCGTGTTTGCACCGTCAGCGCGGGAAGAGGTGTGGAGCAGATCGAGAAAGTTTCTCCCCAAAGGTCGTCGGGCGTCCGTCGGAGAAGTCACGTCGCCGGAAAGACCGTCGCAGAGACAAAGTAGCGTTCGGCGGAGGAAAGATTCGTGAATTCGCGAGCAACTGAACGAAGCACAACAT
>VOFK01004303.1_pt1 | contig 15795 bp, 28 predicted proteins | sample 5384121 | NCBI WGS metagenome assembly VOFK01 (sample SAMN12384730, study PRJNA508395) | human gut metagenome | isolation source: healthy gut J | host: Homo sapiens
TTTTGCTGCGCGGCGCGACGAGCCGAGCGGCAAAAAGGCTTTTTGGAAATCCTGCACCCACCAACAGGGGAATGCCGATGCCACAACCAACGAATCAACCAAACATTCCGCCCAGAAGACGCCGCGCCCGCGCGGGACAGCGGCATGAAGGCCCGCACCATGTTCTGCGTGGCGGTGTTCATCATTGCCGGGTTCGGCCTGCTGATCTATCAGCTTTATGCGCTGCAGCTGCGCGATGCCGAGCTGTACCGCACCGAGGCCGTGACCAGCAGATGAAGGACATCACGCTGCCGGCGCTGCGCGGGTCAATCTACAGCGTGAACGGCAAGCTGCTGGCTAAGAGCAACACGGTATGGAACATTGTTGCCGACCCGTCCTCCATTGCAAAGAGCGGTGCCACTGAGGCACAGTTGCGTACCGCCGCACAGGGGCTTGCGGATCTGCTCGGCGATGGCACCACGGCGGACGCTCTGTATGAGATCCTGACCGCCAAGAATACAAAGCGGGACGCCGTACCAGTACCGTATGCTGGCCAAGGGCGTGGAAAAGCCGGTGGCAGATGCTATTGTAAGCTATGCCGATACCGCATGGAGCCGGAGAAGAACGGCGCAACCGGCAAGCGCATCCTCTATCTTTCTACGGAGCAGGCCAGTACGCGCAGCTACCCCTACGGAGAGTTCCTTGCATCGGTGCTGGGCTTCTGCAACAGCGATGGCGAGGGTGCCTACGGACTGGAAAAATATTACGATGAAACGCTGGCCGGAACGCCCGGCCGCAGCGTGGCCGAAACCGATGTCAACGGCAATGCTCTTGCGTCAGGCCAGTCTGATCTGCATGAGGCCATTGACGGCAACGATCTGTACCTGACCATTGACGAAAAATGTGCAGGCCATCGTCGAGGAGTACCTGACCGAGGCGATGAGCACCTTTACGGTCCATGGCCGCGGAAGCGCCATTGTCATGAATGTCAAGACCGGCGCAATTCTGGCTATGGCATCCATCGAGCAGTTTGACCCCAACGACCCCTACAAAATCACGGACGCCAAGATGACGGCCATTCTGGATAAAGAGATCGACGCCGAGGACATCGACTGGCTGGAGGGCCGCCTTGGGGAAAAGGCGGTCAAGGACATCATCGCTGACGGCAAGATCAGCCGTGATAAAACGGTTGATGAGGACGGCAATGAGGTCGCCAGCGAATACACCCAGCTGCAGGGTATGATGCGCGAGGCCCAGTGGAAGAATAAGAACATCACCGAGCTGTATATGCCCGGCTCTGTCTTTAAGCTCATCACTGCATCGGCAGGGCTGGATTCCGGCATCATGAGCACGAGCCAGACCTTCTACTGCGGCGGCAGCCTGACCGTCAATGAGGGGCAGCGAGCTGTGGGGAGCATACCTACCGCTGCGCCAACGGCGAGGTCCACTATGAACAGGACATGGCGGGCGCACTGAACCACAGCTGCAACCTCTGGTTCATTCAGGCGGCCGAAACACTGAAGCCGCAGATCTTCTACGACTACATTCAGGCGTTCGGCTTCACCCAGCCCACCGGCATCGACCTGCCCAATGAGACCCGCTGGACAAGCGTCTACAACGCCGAGCAGATGGCAGAGGTCGATACAAACCTCTATACGGCGGAGCCTTCGGCCAGAACGAGTCCATCACCCCGATGCAGATGGCCACGGCCGTGGCGGCCATTGCCAACGGCGGCTATCTCGTCACCCCCTATGTGGTGGATTCCGTCACCGATAAGGACGGCAACATCGTCACCCAGACCGAGACAAGTATCCGCCGTCAGGTCATCTCCGAGGAGGTCAGCCGCCAGCTGCTTTCCATGATGGAGAACAATGTCCACGGGGAAGGGAACTACCACTCCTGCGCCAACGCCTATGTGGCGGGCTATCGCATCGGCGGCAAGTCCGGCACGGCAGCGCACCGACCGCCACCTGCGCGGTGACGGCGACTATTATAAGATGATGAGTTTTGCCGCTGTACTGCCCATCGATGATCCGGAGATCGAGGTGTTCGTTCTGCTGGACGACCCGCGCTGGTTCAAGGACTATGCCAGTCAGGTCGTGGCGCCGGTCGTAGGCAACATCATCAGCGAGATCGCACCCTATCTGGGCATCGAGCAGGACGCTGCCTACAACCCGACCGGCACCGTAAAGGTGCAGACCTGCCTGGAGTACACCTGGACGAATGCGCAGGTCACCCTGAACCGTCTCGGCCTCAAGCACAAGCTCATCGGCCCGAGCAGCGGCACCATCGTCTACCAGTACCCGGTGGGCGGCAGCGTGGTTCCCGCAGGCTCGACCGTCTATCTGTACACTGCCACCGATCAGAACGCAATGACCACAGTCCCCGATGTGACCGGCAAGACCGGCACTTTTGCCGAGCAGATGCTCCGCGCAGCCAACCTGAATGTGCAGTTCAGCGGGGACAGCAGCGGCAGGTCGTGGCGCAGGATGTTCAGTCCGGCACGACCGCCGCTTACGGCACCATTGTGACCCTGACGATGGACACCGGGCCGAAGCCCCCGCCGAGGAAAGCTCCGCCGTGGAGGAGAACATCGACCCTGCAAACGAGGAGGGGTGACCCGCCTGCTGCGGCTGCACCCTCTATACCAGTAAACCCATCCAAGGAGGTCCTTTTTCATGCAAAAGATTCCTGCCAATGAGCTGCTGGCCGGCCTGACGCTGGCCGAGCCTGTCAACATTCATGCAGTCGTTACGGACAGCCGCAAGGTCGAGCCGGGCTGCGTCTTTGTCTGTTTCCCCGGCGAGCGTGTCGATGGACACGATTTTGCCGCCGGTGCCCTACCGTGACGGCGCCGCCTATATCATCGCCAACCACCCGGTCGAAGGTGTCCCGGCGGACCGCACTGTTATCGTGCAGGACAGCGCCCGTGCCATGATCCGCATGGCCGCCAACTACCGAATGCTTTTCAGCCCCAAAATGATCGGCGTTACCGGCAGCGTGGGTAAGACCACGACCAAGGAATTTTGCTACGCGGTGCTGTCTGCGTTCGGCACCACACTCAAAACCGAGGGCAACCAGAACAACGACATCGGCGTACCCAACACGCTGTTCCGGCTGGACGATGCCACCGAGTATGCCGTGGTTGAAATGGGGATGGACCACGCGGGCGAGATCGAGCGGCTGAGCCGCTGCGCCCGCCCGTCTGCAGGCATTATCACGATGATCGGTGTCTCGCATCTGGAAAATCTCGGCACGCGGGAGAATATACTGAAGGCAAAGATGGAAATCTGCACTGGTCTGCCGGACGGCGCCCGCTGGTGCTGAACGCCGACAATGACCTGCTGCCTGCCGCACAGGTTCCGTCCCGTCTGCGGGCTGTCTGGTTCGGCATTGAGGCCGAGAACGCCGATGTCCGCGCGACGGACATCACGGCCGGGGCCAACGGCACGGCGTTCCGTATCGTGGACCGTGAATACGGCAGCTTTGCGGCATCCATCCCCACGGTGGGGCTTCACACGGTCTATGATGATGCGCTGGCAGCCTATGCCGCCGCCACCCGTATGGGCTTGGATGCGGCCCGCTGCGCGGCAGCCTTGGCCGACTACCAAACGACCGGCATGCGCCAGCATATTGTGGAGCACGGCGGCGTGACCTTCATCGAGGATTGCTACAACGCCAGCCCTGACAGTATGCGGGCAGCGCTCTCGGTGCTCAAGGAGCTGCCCAACTCCCGCAAGATCGCCCTGCTGGGTGATATGCTGGAACTGGGTACCGCCAGTGAGGAAGGCCACCGCAACACCGGTGCATGGGTCGCAGACGCAGGGGTCGATCAGCTGATCGCCTACGGTCCCTGCAGCGCAGCCATGGCCGAGGCCGCCAAGGCGCACGGTGTTGCAACTGTGCATTGCCAAACGGCAGCAGAAGTGCTACAATATTTACGGCAATTCGTGCGCCCCGGTGACGCTGTACTGGCAAAGGCCAGCCACGCCATGGGCCTGGAGCAGCTGCTGCAGGATTTCTACAAGGAATTGCCGCAGGGGTAAAAAAACAAAAGGGCTCCTCCGCAGGGGCACCTCTGGGATCGCGCAGAGCAATCCCCCCTGTACCTATTGATCGGAGGAATCATTGCATGGAGCAAATCTCATACCTGCTGGCGGCAGGGGCTGTCGGCGGCTTTGCCATCACGGCGGTGGCGGGCAAATTTATGATCCCGGTGCTGCACCGGCTGCACTTTGGGCAGACCATCCGGGAGGAGGGCCCCACCTGGCACAACAAGAAAACGGCACCCCCACCATGGGCGGTCTCTGCTTTATTCTGGGCATTCTAGCTACGCTGGGCCTTACCTGGGCCATGTTCCGCCCCAAACTGCCCGACACACTGGGCCTGCCCCAGATGCAGGCGGTGCTGCTGGTGCTGTTTTTGGCGTTCGGCTCGGGGCTGATCGGCTTTTTGGATGACTTTATCAAGGTCATCCGGCACCGCAACCTCGGCCTGACCGAGGCACAGAAGATGATCCTGCAAATCGCGCTGACCTTTGGGTTTATGCTTGGCCTTAACAGTCTGGGCCTGCTTACGACCGAGGTGCAGCTGCCGATCTTCGGGCTTGTGGATATGGGCCTGCTCTACTATCCTATCGCGTTTTTCGGCATCATCTTTTTGGTGAACGCCGTCAACCTGACCGATGGTCTGGACGGCCTTTGCACCGGCGTGACCTTTGTGTCAATGATCGGCTATCTGCTGGCGGGCAGCCTGCTGGGCTTTGTCCATGTTTCGCTTGTTGCGGCTGTCACGGCGGGCGCCTGCGCGGGCTTTCTGGTCTGGAACTTCTACCCGGCCAAGGTATTCATGGGGACACCGGCAGCATGTTCTTCGGCGGCATCGTGACGGCGCTGGCCTTTGTGATGCAGCGCCCCGAGCTGGTGCTCTTTTTCGGCATCGTTTACATCTGGGACGCCATGACCGTCGTTATCCAGCGCGCCTACTTCAAGGCGACCCACGGCAAGCGCATCTTCCGCATGACGCCGATCCATCACGCCTTTGAGATGCGCGGCTGGCGTGAGGTCAAGATCGATGGCTTTTTTTGCCCTGATTGCCGCCATCGGTGTGGCGATGGGCATGCTGTACATCTGCGTGGCATAACACAGGGCCGGGGCAGCCCCCCGGCCTTTGCTTTTTTGATTTTAGAAGGGGAGGTGACGGCCCGTGAATACGGCAACCAGCCTTTTGGGGCTTTTGTTTGATCATACCATCGGCAACATTCTGCGCATGCTGGCGGTCATCCGCCTGCCTAAGCTGGAGCGTGGGCCGGTCTCCCACGGGTTTGTGGCAACGCTCATCGTCATTATGGGCTACGGCCTTGTCATGCTGTTTTCGGCCAGCTATTCCAGCGGCTATGCGAACTACGGGGATGTCTACCACTTCATCCGCCCGCAGGGCGTCATTGCGGTGCTGGGCCTTGTGGCAATGCTCATCATCTCAAACATCAACTATCGCGCCCTGCGGTATATGAACGAAAGCTTCTACATCATTACCGTTGTGCTGCTCATTGCGGCCCTGCTAAGCCCGGAGGATACCAACGGCACCTACCGCTGGGTCTATTTTGCGGGCGGTTCCTTCTCGCTGCAGCCGTCTGAGCTGGCCAAAGTTTTCTGTGATGCTCTGGACGGCTGATATGCTGGAACGCGACCATGCGCATAAAACATCGATCTGGTACGGACTTCTCAAGCCTGCACTGCCGCTTGTGCCGATCCTTATCCTGCTCAAGCTTGAGCCGCACAACTCGGCGATCCTGCTGCTCTGCGCGATCTTCGGCACGATGATCCTCTGCAACGGCTCCGCCATGCGATGGTGGCCGATGGTCGGTGCGGCGGGTGCGGCAGGCGTGATTGCATTCTTAAAGCACCTCGCCAGCGGCGATGGCTATGCAGCCGGCCGTCTGGGCGGCGTCTGGGGCCTGACCCCCACAAACACAGCCGGCATGCAGTGGCAAACTTTGCAGAGCATCTATGCAATCTGCACCGGCGGGGCTGTTCGGTGTCGGCATCGGCAACAGTGTCCAGAAGCACCAGTGGCTGCCTTATGCCGAAAACGACTTTATCTTTGCCGTGATCGGTGAGGAGCTGGGCTTTGTCGGTGCGCTGGCGCTGATCGCTCTCTTTGCGGCGCTGCTGGTGCAGGGGGTCTGCATTGCGCTGCGCGCCCCTGATTTGTACGGCACTCTGCTGGGCATCGGCATCATCTCTCAGGTGGGGTGGCAGGTATTTCTGCACATCGGCGTTGGCACGGCGCTGCTGCCCAACACCGGCATCAGCCTGCCGTTCTTCTCGTCCGGCGGCACAAGTCTGCTGCTCCTGCTTGGCGAGATGGGCGTTATGCTCAGTATCTCCCGCGCGGGCAATGCGCGGGAAAAGCGCCTTGCCGACCAGCACCGCGCCGAGACGGAGCGTATACTGCAGCACAGCCGCTACCGCAAAACCACGGTGTAACGGTTTGCATTTGTGCGGCAGATTTTTATATACGGAGGCCAATCATGCGTGTTTTAATTGCTGCCGGCGGCACCGCCGGTCATATCAACCCGGCGCTAGCCATCGCCGGCGCCCTGAAGGCGGCGGCGAACCCAGCGGCAGAGATCCACTTTGCGGGCCGGCGTGAGGGATGGAGTACGGCCTTGTGACCAAGGCCGGCTACCCGTTCCATCATATTGAAATCAACGGCTTTCAGCGCAGGCTCAATCTGGAAAACATCGGTCGTAACCTTGTCGCAATCTGGCATCTGGCACTGTCCGGTCCGCGCACCCAGAAGATCCTGAATCAGGTGCGTCCCGATCTAGTCATCGGCTGCGGCGGCTATGTCAGCGGCCGATCGTCCGCGCGCCGCGCGCCGCGGCATCAAGACGGCCATCCATGAGCAGAACGCCTTCCCCGGCGTGACGAACAAGCTGCTTGCCAGAGAGGTCAACATCGTGCTGGCCGCCAGTGCCGATGCAGTCGAAAAGCTCGGTGCACCGGATAAAACGACCGTTGTCAGGCAACCCGGTCCGCCCCGAGGTCCTGACGGCAGACCGTGCCGCCGCCCGCGCCAAGCTGAACGCCGGGGGATCGCACGGTCATCTCAGCTTTGGCGGCAGCCTAGGTGCCGACCGTATCAATCAGGTCGTGGCGGATCTCTGCGCATGGGAAAAGCAGACCGGCCGGAACACGCTGCATCTGCACGCCACCGGCAGCCGCGGCGTCAAGCTGTTTGAGGACCTTGAAAAGGAGAAGGGCTTTGCCCCCGGCGAAAACCTGATCGTGACTGAGTATATCAACAACATGCCCCAGCTGCTGGCAGCGGCAGATCTCGTCATTGCCCGCTCCGGTGCGCTGACGCTGGCAGAGCTGGAGGCCGTGGGCCGCGCCTCGGTGCTGATCCCCAGCCCCAATGTAGCCGAAAATCACCAGTATTATAATGCGCTGGAGCTGCAGAAGGCCGGTGCTGCAGTCGTCATCGAGGAAAAGAACCTGACCGGAGAAGGGCTGGTCAAGACGGTGGAGGAGCTGCTGAACACCCCCCGGCAAGCTGGCTGAGATGGGTGCCAACGCCAAGACGCTGGGCAACCCCCACAGTCTGGACCTCATCACTGAAAAGCTGATGGAACTGATGAAGGACTGAAAAGGCAGGCAGCATTTATAGCGCCCTGTCCCGTATGCTAAATCCCAAACGAAAGGAGCCGCTCATATGGGGAACGACCAGCGCAGCCGCAGGCAGAGAACCGTGAGCGACTCCGGCGCGCAGAGCAACCGCCGCAGCCTCGGCAGCCGTATGGGACTGGAAAAGAGGGAGGCCCCCCGCAGGGAACCGCCCACCGCCCAGCCCCCGCGAGCCACGCGCCAGACGCCCGCAGGCGACCCAGCAGATCAACCCGCAAAAGGCCGGCTACCGCCCCGGCAGCCCCAGAAAGCAGCGGCGCGTAACGCAAGCAGAGCTGATCCGCCAGCGCAACCGCCGCCGCGCGCTGGGGATTCTGGGTGTATTGGCCGTATTGGCCGTGGGCGCATTCGTGTCCGTCAATCTGCTGTTCAAAGTCACGATCTTCCGTGTCGAGAATTTCGACCGCACCACCCCGGCCGACACCGGCATCTACACGGAAGAAGAGCTGGTCAACGCCCTCGGCATTGAGAAAAACTCCAATCTTTTCGGCTTCTCCACCGCAGAAAAAACTGCACAGCTTGCGCAGCAGTTCCCGTATCTGGAGCAGGTCGGCGTTGAGATCCAGCTGCCGGCAACGGTCGTTGTCAAAGTAGAACCGGCAGTCGAGCGGTTTGCCTGCATGTACGCGGGCGGCTGGATGGTACTGAGCGATTCCCTCAAGATCCTGCGCACCGAGGTGAGCCAGCCTGAGGGACTGATCCTGCTGTCACTGACATTGCCTGCGGACTTTGCGCCGGCAGTTGGGCAGAGCATCGTGCCGGAAAGCTACAACTCGCTGCTCGGCGGGGGAGCAGGCCACCGCGGAAACAGCAGGTCTGCAGGCCTCGGCTGCACAGACGCTCACAGAGCTGCGGGACGGTCTGCTCTCAAACGGACTGTTTGACGGCGCGACCGCGCTGGACATACGCGACCTGAGTGATATTCAGTTTACCTATCAGAACCGCATACAGGTGCGCCTTGGCAGTGAGATGAACCTTGCCTACAAGCTGCGGCTGGCGGCTGCGGCGCTGGCCGACCCCGAAAAGGGACTTTCTGCCAGCGATAAGGGTGTGCTGGACATCTCCAACCAGCAGAGCAACGGTGATATCCGCGCATATTTCTCGCCCGATGACCCTGCACCCACGCCCACGCCCGTACCGGCCGAGACACCGCCTCCGGAAGAATCGGAAGAAAATCAATAAAAAAAGGCACCGCCTGCTTTCAATCGTAAGCAGACGGTGCTTTTTTATGCAGCTTTTAGTGGTGTGTACAGGCTGAATCAGACATTCAGCTCGACATGCTGGCCAACATCCTCGGCATTGGCGTCCAGAACAGGCTGAATAACATCGCGCAGGAACTCGGTGACCTGCTCGGCACTGCGGCCGGTGAAGGCCTCGGGGCTAAGCTCAGCCTCAATTTCCTCGCGGCTCAGGCCGAAGGCAGGATCAGCCTCGACACGGGCAATCATGTCGTTGGGCTTGCCCTCCCCTGCTTGACGACGGCGGCAGCAGCCACGGCATGCTCGCGCAGGCGCTCGTGCAGCTCCTGACGGTCACCGCCCCTTCTTGACGGCCTTCATCATGATGTTCTCGCAGGCCATGAAGGGAAGCTCGGCCATAACGCGGGCGCGCACGACCTTCGGGTAGACGACCAGACCGTCAGAGACATTCAGCAAAATGTTCAGAATTGCGTCAGCAGCACAGGAAACCCTCCGCCATCGCAATGCGCTTGTTGGCCGAGTCGTCCAGCGTGCGCTCAAACCACTGGGTACCGCTGGTCATGGCGGGGTTCAGCACATCCACCATCAGGTAGCGGCTCAGCGCGCAGATACGCTCGCAGCGCATCGGGTTGCGCTTGTACGGCATGGCGGAGGAACCGATCTGGTTCTTCTCAAACGGCTCCTCCATCTCCTTGAAGTTGGCCAGCAGGCGGATGTCGGTGGCCATCTTCATGGCGCTCTGGCCGAGGCCGGCCACAGCGGACAGAACATTGTAATCCACCTTGCGGCTGTAGGTCTGGCCACAAACCGGCACGACCTTGGCAAAGCCCATCTGGGCACAGACATCGGCCTCAACGGCCTTGATCTTGGCGGAATCGCCGCTGAACAGTTCCACAAAGCTGGCCTGAGTGCCGGTCGTACCCTTGACGCCTCGCAGGGCCAGCTGGCTGATCTGGTGGTCGATCTCCTCCAGATCCATGTACAGATCGTTCATCAAAGGGTGGCGCGCTTGCCGACGGTGGTAAGCTGCGCGGGCTGGCAGTGGTATAGGCCAGGCAGGGCATGGCCTTGTACTCCTCGGCAAACTTGGCGCAGATTGGCCAGCACGCCGATGATCTTCTTGCGCACAAGCTGCAGTGCCTCGCGCATGACGATGACATCGGTATTGTCACCGACATAGCAGCTGGTAGCACCCAGATGGATGATGCCCTTTGCCTTGGGGCACTGCAGGCCGTAGGCATAGACATGGCTCATAACATCATGGCGGACGAGCTTTTCGCGGGCGATGGCATCCTCATAGTTGATATCGTCCTTGTGGGCCTCCAGCTCGGCGATCTGCTCATCGGTGATGGCAAGGCCCTGCGCCTTTTCCGCCTTAGCCAGTGCGATCCACAGCCTGCGCCATGTCTTGAACTTGTTGTCGTCCGAGAAAATATACTGCATCTCATCCGAAGCATACCGGGTAGAGAAGGGGGAAATGTAACGGTTGTGTTGTGCCATAGGGTCAAATCCTCACAATCTTTAAAACTTATAGTTTCAGTATAGCAGAATCATTCCGAAATATCAAAGTTTAAAGTAGTTCACGCCGCCTTCAAAGATCGGCTGGTATTTGTCACCGGTGACATTTTTGTAAAGCTGCTCGCCGCTGCGCTCACTGTGGCCCATCTTGCCAAAGACGCGGCCGTCCGGGCTGGTGATGCCCTCGATGGCCAGCACAGAGCCGTTCGGGTTGTAACGCATGTCCATCGTCGGGCGGCAGGTCAGGTCCACATACTGCGTTGCGACCTGACCATTTTCGATCAGCTGGTTCAGCAGCTTTTTCGTTGCAGGACAAAGCGGCCTTCGCCGTGGCTGATGGCGATCAGATGCTCATCATTGATGTCGCAGCGGCTCAGCCACGGGCTCTTGTTGCTGGCAACGCGGGTACGCACCAGCATACTCTGATGGCGATGAATCGTGTTGAAGGTCAGCGTCGGGTCCTCCTCGGTGATGGGACGGATCTCGCCGTAGGGGACAAGGCCCAGCTTGATGAGTGCCTGGAAGCCGTTGCAGATACCCTAAGGCCAGACCGTCACGCTGGTTCAGCAGCCGGTTGACCGCATCGGCTACGGCCGGATTGCGGAAGAAGGAGGCAATGAACTTGGCAGAGCCATCGGGCTCGTCACCGCCGGAGAAGCCGCCCGGCAGCATCAGGATCTGCGCCTTATCAAGCTCACGGACAAGTGCCTCACGCAGCTCTCGGCAACATCGGCGGGGGACAGGTTCTTCAAAACCAGCACATGCGGGTCACCGCCTGCACGGCGGAATGGCACGGGCCGTGTCGTACTCGCAGTTGGTGCCGGGGAAGACAGGAATGATGACCCGCGGCGTTGCCAGACGCACGGCGGGAGCCACGCGCTTGTTGGCGGGGCAGTCATGCTCAGTGCAGGCACAAACTCACCGGCCTTGCGGTAGGGGAAAACAGGCTCAAGCTTGGCCTCCCACAGCTCCTGCAGGCGGACAGGTCAATGTTGCTGCCCTCGGCCTCCAGCGTATAATCCACGGTGGTAAAGCCGAGGAACTCGCCGGCGGAGGCGTCCAGCAACTCCAGAATGACCGCACCGTAGGCAGGCTTGAACAGGCTGTTCAGGTCAATGTCATTGGATCGAACTGCAGGCCGACATGGTTGCCGACACACATCTTGAACAGTGCCTCGGCCACACCGCCGTAGCCGGGGGTGGCAGCGGGCCAGAACCTTGCCCTCGTCGATCATCTGCTCAACGGTCTTTGTAGATCGCAATCAGGCTGCCGATCTCAGGCAGGCCGTTCTTGTAGTTGGGGCGCAGAATAACAACAGAGCTGTTCGCCTTCTTGAACTCAGGGCTCTGCACATCGCGGGTGTTGCCGATGGCAGTGGCAAAGCTGACCAGCGTCGGGGCACATCCAGCCCCTCAAAGCTGCCGGACATCGAGTCCTTGCCGCCGATCGAGGCGATGCCCAGACCCATCTGGGCATCCAGCGCACCAAGCAGGGCGGCCATCGGCTTGCCCCAGCGCTCCGGCTGGTTGTTCATGTGCTCAAAATATTCCTGGAACGTGAGGTACATATCCTCGTGGTGGAAACCGGCGCAGACCAGCTTTTTGGGTCACGCTCTCGACCACGGCCATATACGCGCCGCGGTAGGGGTCAGCCTCGGTCAGGTAGGGGGTTGAAGCCCCACGCCATGCCGGAGCAGGTCGTCGTCTCGCCGTCCACTGGCAGCTTGGCGGCCATAGCCATTAAGTGGGGGTCAGCTGGTACTTGCCGCCGTAGGGCATCAGCACGGTCGCGGCGCCGATGGTGGAGTCAAAGCGCTCGCCCAGACCCTTCTGGCTGCAGACATTCAGGTCGCTGACCATAGACTCGAGCTTTCCTCAAAGGTGGCGCCGGCAAACTGCGGCTGCCAGACATGGCCGGGCAGAATATGTGCGCTGGCGTGGCGCTCGGCACCGTTGGAGTTCAGGAACTCACGGGACAGATCAACGATGGTCTTGCCGTTCCAGACCTCGCGCATCCGCTTCTCCTCGGTCACGGTGGCAACGATGGTCGCCTCAAGGTTTTCCTCGGCGGCGTACTTCATAAAGGTCTCGGCATCCTCGGCAGCCACGGCCACAGCCATGCGCTCCTGACTCTCGGAAATCGCCAGCTCGGTGCCGTCCAGACCCTCGTATTTGCGGGTGACCTTGTTCAGGTCAATGTGCAGGCCGTCAGCCAGCTCGCCGATGGCAACGGACACACCGCCCGCGCCGAAGTCATTGCAGCGTTTGATCAGGCGGCAGGCGTCCTCGCGGCGGAACAGGCGCTGCAGTTTGCGCTCAATGGGGGCGTTGCCCCTTCTGGACCTCGGCACCGCAGGTCTCAAGGCTTGTCAGCTTGTGCGCCTTGGAGGAGCCGGTCGCACCGCCCACACCGTCACGGCCGGTGCGGCCGCCCAGCTAGGATGACCACATCGCCGGGGGCGGGTTCCTCGCGGCGGACATGGCTGGCCGGGGTGGCACCCACGACTGCGCCGATCTCCATGCGCTTGGCGGCGTAGCCGGGGTGGTACAGCTCTGCAACCTGACCGGTGGCAAGGCCAATCTGGTTGCCGTAGCTGGAATAACCGGCGGCAGCGGTCGTGACCAGCTTGCGCTGGGGCAGCTTGCCGGGCATCGTTTCAGAGACGGGCTTCAGCGGGTCGGCTGCGCCGGTCACGCGCATAGCCTGATAGACATAGCTGCGGCCGGACAGCGGGTCGCGGATGGCACCGCCGAGGCAGGTCGCCGCGCCGCCGAAAGGCTCGATTTCGGTAGGGTGGTTGTGGGTCTCGTTCTTGAAGAGAAGGAAGAGCCAGTCCTGCTGCTCGCCGTCCACATCGCACTTGATTTTGACGGTGCAGGCGTTGATCTCCTCGCTCTCATCGAGGTTCTTGAGGATGCCGCGCTGCTTCAGGGCCTTGGCACCGATCGTGGCGCAGTCCATCAGGGTGCGGTTCTTCTTGTCGCGGCCGGTCTCGGCGCGCAGCGCCATATAACGGTCAAAGGCGGCCTGTACCAGCTCGTCATCGATCTTGACATCGTCAATGATCGTGCCGAAGGTGGTGTGGCGGCAGTGGTCAGACCAGTATAGGTGTCGATCAGCCGGATCTCGGTGATGGTGGGGGTCACGATGCTCGGATTTGAAGTAATCCTGGCAGAACACGATGTCGGCGTGATCCATAGCCAGACCCTTCTCGGTGCGGAATGCCTCCAGCGCGTCATCGTCCAGCGCGGTGAATCCGTTCAGCGTCTCGACCTCGGTGGGGATGGCAAACTCCATCTTCAGGGTGGTGCGCTCAAGGGCGGCCTCGCGGGCCTCGACCGGGTTGATGACATACTTTTTAATAGCGGCCAGATCATCGGCAGTCAGCTCGCCGTCCAGCAGATAGACGCGGGCAGAGCGGACATCCGGGCGCTCGCCCTGACTCAGCAGCTGGATGCACTGGCTGGCAGAGTCGGCGCGCTGGTCAAACTGACCGGGCAGGTACTCGACCGCAAAGACCGTTTTGGCCTCGGGCAGGGTGTCGTAGGTCACATCCACCGGCGGCTCGCAGAACACGGTGGGGATGGCCTGCTGGAACAGCGCGCTGTCGATACCCTCGACATCGTAGCGGTTCAAAAGACGCAGGCCGGTCAGATTTTTGATGCCGACCAGATCGACAAGCTCATGGAGCAGACCCTGTGCTTCGCCATCAAAGCCGGGCTTCTTCTCGACATAAATACGATATACCATACTATTTCCTCCTGAGAGTTGATTTTGCAGGAAGTGACGGACGGAAAGCCTTACCCCTTGGGGGAAGGTGGCCGAGGCCCCGTCCGAGGCCGGATGAGGGGAAGATGTACCGCTGTATCCCGTTGACGGATTGCTGCGGAAAGTTTGCCCTCATCAGTCACCTTCGGTGACAGCTTCCCCCGATGGGGAAGCCTTTTTACTGCATTGCGGCCAATGCCCGTGCGCCGATGTCGCTGCGCTTGTGCAGCTTGTCAAAGTGGATGCTCTCGGTCGCGGCGTAAGCCTTTTTCAGGGCCTCGGGCAGGGTGTCGGCAGTGGCAGTCACGCCCAGCACGCGGCCGCCGTTCGTAACAAGGCGGCCCTCCTTGACGGCGGTGCCGGCGTGGTAGACGGTCACATCGGCGACGTCCAGCTGGCCGTTGTCAAGGGCGGTGATCTCCTTGCCCTTTCATAGGCAAGGGAGCCGCCGCTTGCCAGAATCACACAGGCGGCCGCGCCATCGCGGAAACGAACCTCCGTCTTGTCGAGCGTGCCGTTTGTGGTGGCCTCCATGATGGTCAGCAGGTCGCTCTCCAGCAGCGGCAGCACGACCTGCGTCTCCGGGTCGCCGAAGCGCGCGTTGTACTCGATGACCTTCGGGCCGTCCGGGGTCAGCATCAGGCCAAAGTAGAGGCAACCCCTTGAAGGGGCAGCCCTCAGCCTGCATGGCGGCGACCGTCGGCAGGAAAATCTCCTTCATGCAGCGCTCGGCCATCTCGGGCGTGTAGTAGGGGTTCGGGGCCACAGTGCCCATGCCGCCGGTGTTCAGACCCTCGTCATGATCCAGTGCGCGCTTGTGGTCCATGCTGGAAACCAGACGGTTTTGCCATCATTGACTTCCGGCCCGGTCAACATGGCTGCCGGAAGCCGAACTTTTGTCCAGCATGATTTCTTTTTACGCCATCCGGCGGCTCTTTGCTCATTCTGGCAGATCAGCACGCCTTGCCTAGTGCCAGGCTTTCAATCTCGCCTTGATAACAACCGGCACTTGCCCTTGCTGGTGGATGCAATCCATCACCTTTGGCAGGGTCGTCAGTTGCCTCTTATAGCCGGCGGTGGAATGCCGTGGTCATCAGGTCCTCGCTGAACACCCTTGCTGGCTTCCACGCGGCAAGCGCATCCGCGCCAAAAAGCGGGATGCCCACTTGGCCATAGCATCCACCATGCCAAGCGCAAGGGATCGTCCTGTGCAACAACAACATAAATCAAAGGCGCTTCTGCCTCGGCAGCGCGACCACGGCGTCTACTATCATCCGCTGCAGGATGCAGCTGCAGGTGCGGCATCGCAAATCAATGCCGCCGCTGCCAGCAACACCAGATATCCGCCGCAGTCGGGCTTTTTTCAGCGCGCGGATAACGGCGTGTTCACGCCTCGCCGCCGCCAACAACCAGAATTTCATGGCAACCTTAGTTTGAAATGAAAAAGAATAATGAAGAATAATGAAAGGTGGGATCGGCAAGCTGTCGCGCGGGCACCGCTTAAAAAATATTAGAACTCTAATATCCAAACCAGCGCTTCTTGCGGCACACCTTCATTCTTAATTATCTTTATTAATTAAATATTTAGCAAAACCTTTTGCTTAGTGGTAGCAATACGTAAATTGAACGAAGCATACCGA
>VOFK01002608.1_pt1 | contig 15792 bp, 20 predicted proteins | sample 5384121 | NCBI WGS metagenome assembly VOFK01 (sample SAMN12384730, study PRJNA508395) | human gut metagenome | isolation source: healthy gut J | host: Homo sapiens
TCTGATGCTCTTTTTAAGGAAAAGAATCCGCATACTTTTACCTCCGCCTAACGGGATATGGATTTTAATCGGTTGTGCATCGGTTTTGTATGTTCTGTATTGTACATTACAAACAACATACTTCCTGTTTGCTTGGCTGTCAGTTTGTTGACTCCTTCCTTCAGGGGATAGATATCACCGTTGACAGAAGTTTGTGCATAACCTTTGCTTGTTTCTTCCCCGATATTCTGGATTGAAATACTTTGCCCGTGAGTGTTTCCTACCAGTACGACTACCTCATCTCCTTCGTTCACATAGATTCCTGTAGGATTGTCGAGATCTCCGTATTTCCTCGTCATCGCCTTTTATCCGCCCATTCGTCGGCGGAGCCTGTAAGGATAATATTCCCGTATCCGGAATTCCTTTTTCCCATTTATTATAACTATCGTCTTTTAAAGCCGATGCCGTTTGTATGAAGAATTCGGGTAATGCTTCTATCTGCTCTTGCGTGACATCAGGTTTTTATTTCGGAACAGGTAATATCTGTAAAGACAGTCAGCAACTGTTCTTCGAGAGTGTTTTTCTTGTTCTTTTTGAAGAACTGCATTTCATCACAACTGACATATCCGTTTTTCCCGCTATGAACCTCAAACTTTACTTTGGTGGCTTTTACCGGAGTTTTGAGTGAGGCAATGGAGGAGAGTTGCGCATATTGAAGTCATAGCTTCCCTGATGCACGTATTCCGTGTTTTCTTTCGTCTGCGTATATACGTCAAATTTCCCGAATGTGCCGTTTCCTGAATTAGTGTGATAGATGAAATAATCAATATCCGTATTACCCTCGAAATAGTATTCCAGGATAACCGGGAAATCGGCCGATTGTCCCCATTTACTGTGGTAGGTACTCCGCCGTCGGCAATAAATTTATCATCAAAGGAATGCTCGATGCTCGGTCCGGGTCCGTTTCCTCTTCGCTCGCCTTACCGGCATAGGGTTTTTTTACCTGTATATCTTCTTTCAATTACAATGTCACTGGCGGAATATTGGGTGACTGTAATGGTATAATGTTTAGTTGCAGAGGATACTTTAACGTTGGCGGTACGTCTGTTCGAACCGATATTGGCGTCTACTGATATTTTCAGACTGTTTTTGAATTGTGTGGCTCTGAGCCATTTATCAGTAACCTTCGCTTCCCAATTATCTACGTTTAAGTTTGTGGTGATAGAGATGCTGACGTTTGCTGCATCTTTACTGAAGTTCTGTATCAGATCCTCTGTCGCGATTTCAAAGATTTCCGTTATACTTTCTTCCGCGTTATCTTTACATCCGTATAGACACAACGATATAAAGAGGCAGATGAGGCTTAAACAATATCCGGAGTTTTTCATGGTAATGTTCTTTGGATTAAAATTAATATTACTGCTTATATTGTTGGCCCTATTTATCAAGCAGTGACATTACCATAATGGGAGAAGTCGGTTTTACTCCTCACTTTTTTAAAGAAATTTTTCGCAGGCAACCTGATTAACCTCTCGAGAAGGACAGGTTGCCTGCGAAATGGGAAGTTGTCTCTTATTCCGCAGTCAGCTCAATCACACGGCTGAAAGCCTGATTGGTTGTGAAGGCGTTGATACCTATTTTCATCAGATAGTCGCCGGAATAAGTTTTCTCGTTAGCGCCCAGATTCGACTTCTTATTCGGCATCAGGTTGATTTCTTTCACCTTATACATTTTCTTCGCATCCAATCCCTGAAGTTTCACCGGAAGCAGTTTCTCAGCATAGCGCGGATGAATGTCATAAGTATAAAGCACAGCCTTGTTCTTATCCGGTGCGGTGTACATCACGGACATGTGGTTGCCGTCATAAGGAGAGACCAATCTGTATTGATCGCCGTCCAGAATCACTTTCTTCAGACGTGTCCAGTTGGCAACTGCATTCTGGCAGTAAGTCAGTTCGTCTGCATTCAGTTCTTTCAGTCCAAGGTCAAAGCCCAGTTTGCACATACTTGCTACATCGGTACGGAACTTCACGCTTGTGTTCTTGTTCCAGCTGGTTACGTGTGCACACATGGCTTTGGCCGGGAAGATTTGTGAGAATCCCCACTGGATAAACAGACGTTCTATCGGGTCTGTGTTGTCGCTGCACCAGAATTCTGTGAAATATTTCAGGGCCTCGTAGTCGCAACGTGCGCCGCCACCGGAGCAGAGCATCATCGGTGTATTGGGATATTTCTCTTTGATACGTTTCAATACATTGTATATACCACGTACATGGTCGATATAAAGCTGTCCCTGTTTGTTTTTCAGGTAGGGAGAATAGACGTTGGTGATCGGTGAGTTGCAGTCCCACTTGAAATAGGCAACTTCCGGATTCTCAGTCAGGATGTTGTCGACTACGCCGAACACGAAATCCTGCACTTTCGGGTTGCTGAGGTCGAGAACCAGTTGGTTACGATAGTAATAAGTCTTGCGGTTCGGCAGGGTGATAGCCCAGTCGGGGTGCTTTTCGAAAAGAGTTCGCTTTTCGGGTTAACCATTTCCGGTTCAATCCAGATACCGAACTTCACTCCGGCTTCTTTAGCGGATTTCACAAGAGCAGGGATACCGCCGGGCAGTTTGGATTTCATTGCTTCCCAATCGCCTAGTCCGGCATTGTCGCTGTTGCGCGGATGCTTGTTGCCAAACCAGCCGTCATCCAGCAGGAACATATCTACACCAAGATGTTTGGCCTCTTTCATTAGTTCGGAAAGGAGTTGTTCGTCGAATTTGAAGTAGGTGTTTTTCCCAGTTGTTCAACAGGGAGAGGCGGTCACCTTGTCCGTCTTTCAGCTGATAGTTGCGAGCCCAGGCGTGAAGGTTGCGGCTGGCTTCGCCCGTACCGTTATTGCTGAAAGTAAAGATGAATTCAGGAGTCGTGAACACTTCATTCGCTTCAATTCATAATCAGATGCATAAGGATTGATGGCAGGGATTACACGGAGGTTACCAACGTTGTCTACTTCGAATGTAAACTGGAAGTTACCGGTCCAGCCAATCGTACCCAGCATCACGCGGCCTTGTGTTTCCTGTGCCGATTGTCCGAATCCCAGTTCGAAGAACGGATGTGTATGCATGGCGGCACGGCTGCCCAACTTGGTGTCGATTACTTTCTTTCCGAACTAACTGCTGGCTGCTCATTTGAGCTTCATTTGGCCCAGTCGCCGCTGAACTCGGTTAGGAAATCCTTGGAGTCGGAGAAATAAAGCATTGTGGAAGCATAGCGCCACAGGGTGACGGGTTTCTTCTCGTTGTGCTTGATTTCGCTCCATGTCTTGATGACGTTTTCTTTCGGATAAGCGATGTAGTGCAGAGTTACCTCTACCGGATATTGGTCGTCTTTGAGGTTGATAATTGTCTCTGTTCCCCCTGTCACGGCCTTCTGCTCGGAAGATACATAGCGGAGAATCGTACTTGGATTTCCGTCGCTGTGAGTGATAGCCACAGCCGGTTCGAAATAGTCTTCGGCACCGGAACTCGGATAGACTTCCCAGCCGCGTGTAGAAACACTGCCGTCACTGCCACCTTTTACATAAGGCGAAAAGTGCTTGATATCTTGCTCATTTAGTAGTTTGTCACCCAGATAAGCCTGATAAAGTCGGCCGTTAGGGGCTACTTGAAGGATTAGGTCTGTGTTGTCCGTTGAGATTTGGATAACACTCTTTTCCTGGGCTTTCACTTGTGCCAAGGTAAACAAAGCCATTAGTAGTAGAAATAGTTTCTTCATGTTGTTTTGAGTAATAATTATTGGGTATTAGTTAGTTTACAGGCATAAAAACGCTCAAAGATAATGATAATTTATGATGTACGGGCCAGATTTTGATGCTGACACTAAATTCTACGGTAAATAAGTCACCGTTAAACATAGCTTATACACCCGCTATACATCTGTTATCCGGTAGGTATTGTTCTGTCGGAATACCGATATTGTTAATTTGCCACGGCCGTGGAGAGTATTCGTCACACCCGTGGTAATATCTCGTCACGCCTGTGGAAAGAACTCTCCACGGCCGTGGCAGATTAACTAAAGCGGTGCTCCAACCTAACTATACCGGTATTCCAATCGAACTATACCGGCTTCCCTTCCCATAAAGTCCCACTTAACAAACCCTCCGACAAGCTGCTTGCCGGAAAGGGAGGAATGACATGGCAATTAAAGTGAGGACATCTACTGTTCAAAAAATAATCTTACTTACTTGCTTTTTTCGTTTGATTTTCATACTTTTAGCCTCCGTAAACCCTTTAAAAATTAATCCTATGGATAGCATTCTTTTCTGGCTGGTTCCGGTCGCTTCCGTGTTAGCCCTCTGCTTTGCTTATTACTTCCATAAGCAAATGATGAAAGAGAGTGAAGGTACTCCCCAAATGATAAAAATTGCCGCTGCTGTGCGCAAAGGCGCTATGTCTTACCTGAAACAGCAATACAAAATTGTAGGTTGTGTGTTTTTGGGGCTGGTTATTTTGTTTTCGATTATGGCTTATGGCTTTCATGTTCAGAATGCGTGGGTTCCTATTGCTTTCCTGACGGGTGGTTTCTTTTCCGGCCTTTCCGGTTTTCTGGGTATGAAGACGGCAACTTATGCTTCAGCCCGTACAGCCAATGCGGCACGCGGTTCGCTGAATGCCGGATTGAGGATTGCCTTTCGGAGCGGTGCGGTAATGGGACTTGTCGTAGTCGGTCTCGGCCTGCTCGACATTTCTTTCTGGTATTTGTTGCTGAACGAAGTGATTCCTGCTGATGCACTGACACCGACTCATAAACTCTGTGTAATCACTACCACCATGCTTACTTTCGGTATGGGGGCCTCCACTCAGGCACTCTTCGCCCGTGTCGGCGGTGGTATCTATACGAAAGCTGCCGATGTGGGGGCCGACCTTGTAGGTAAGGTAGAGGCCGGAATCCCCGAAGACGACCCGCGCAACCCTGCCACTATTGCCGATAACGTAGGTGACAACGTGGGTGACGTGGCCGGCATGGGAGCCGACTTGTACGAATCTTATTGCGGTTCGATCCTGGCAACTGCCGCGCTTGGTGCTGCCGCCTTTATTCATTCTTCGGACACGGCTATGCAGTTCAAAGCGGTTATTGCTCCGATGTTGATCGCGGCTGTCGGGATTATCCTTTCTATTATAGGTATCTTCGCCGTCCGTACCAAAGAGAATGCGAAGATGAAAAGATCTGCTTGGTTCGCTGGCGTTCGGTACAAACCTCAGTTCTGTACTTATCGTCGTTGCTACTTTCTTTATCCTGTGGCTTTTTGCAGTTGCAGAACTGGGTTTGGATTTCCTGTGCGGTAGTAGTCGGCCTGCTGGTCGGTATTGTGATCGGACGTTCTACGGAATATTATACTTCCCAATCCTATCGTCCTACTCAGAAGTTGAGTGAAAGCGGGAAGACGGGACCTGCTACGGTCATCATTTCCGGCATCGGTCTGGGAATGCTTTCTACGGCTATCCCCGTTATTGCAGTTGTGGTGGGTATCATTGCTTCTTATCTACTGGCTGCTGCCGGCGATTTTGCCAATATCGGTATGGGGTTGTACGGAATCGGCATTGCTGCCGTCGGTATGCTTTCTACGCTGGGAATCACTCTGGCAACGGATGCTTACGGACCGATTGCGGATAATGCAGGAGGTAACGCAGAAATGTCTGGCTTGGGTGCCGAAGTCCGCAAACGTACCGATGCGCTCGATTCTCTCGGAAACACGACTGCCGCAACCGGAAAAGGTTTTGCGATTGGTTCTGCTGCCTTGACGGGATTGGCTTTGCTCGCTTCTTATATTGAAGAAATACGTATCGGACTGACTCGTCTCGGCAATATGGATCTGACTTTCTCGGACGGAAATACAATCAGTGTGGCAAATGCTACTTTCATTGACTTCATGAACTATTATGAAGTGAACCTGATGAATCCGAAGGTACTTTCGGGGATGTTCCTCGGCTCTATGATGGCTTTCCTGTTCTGCGGGCTGACCATGAATGCCGTGGGACGTGCGGCAGGACACATGGTGGACGAAGTGCGCCGTCAGTTCCGTGAAATAAAAGGTATCCTGACGGGAGAAGCCGAACCGGACTACGAACGTTGTGTGGAAATCTCTACGAAGGGGCACAGCGCGAAATGGTGGTTCCTTCATTGATTGCTATCATTGCCCCTATCTTTACGGGACTTGTCTTCGGTGTTCCCGGTGTGCTTGGTTTGTTGATCGGTGGTTTGAGCAGCGGTTTCGTGCTCGCTATCTTTATGGCAAATGCCGGTGGTGCCTGGGATAATGCAAAGAAATATGTGGAAGAAGGCAATTTCGGAGGAAAAGGAAGTGAGGTTCATAAGGCAACGGTGGTGGGCGATACGGTGGGCGACCCGTTTAAAGATACCTCCGGTCCGAGCTTGAATATATTGATAAAGCTTATGAGCATGGTAGCCATTGTAATGGCAGGACTTACGGTTGCCTGGAGTCTGTTCTAAGGATTTTGTGTTAAAAAGATAAGAAAATGGAGACCGGAATCTAGGTCTCCTTTTTTATTTCATTTACCTTTGCAGAGATAAAAACGATAAAGATGCTATTACCTTATTTAAATGAGAATCTGATAGAAGCAGGATGCGATGAGGCAGGCCGCGGCTGTTTGGCGGGTTCTGTCTATGCTGCTGCCGTCATTCTTCCGAAAGATTTTAAGAATGAGTTACTGAATGACTCCAAGCAACTGACGGAGAAACAACGTTATGCCCTGCGTGAGGTAATAGAACGTGAAGCGATAGCATGGGCGGTGGGTATCGTTTCACCCGAAGAGATAGATGAGATAAATATCCTGCGTGCTTCTTTCCTGGCCATGCATCGTGCTGTCGATCAACTGTCCACCCGTCCCGAACACCTGCTCATTGACGGAAACCGGTTCAATAAATATCCCGGTATCCCGCATACCACGGTAATCAAAGGCGATGGAAAATACCTTTCGATAGCTGCTGCTTCTTATTCTGGCCAAAAACGTATCGTGATGATTATATGAACCGTCTCCACGAAGAGTTTCCTTATTATGACTGGGACCACAATAAAGGGTATCCAACTAAAAAACATCGTGCCGCCATTGCCGAACGTGGAACCACTCCTTACCATCGGATGACGTTCAATTTGTTGGGAGGTGAACAACTTTCTTTGGACTTTTAATTCCCGTTGTTCCTTTCTTAAATTATATTTTCTACATTTTTTTGCAGAATAAGCACGATTTTAGCCTGTTTAGTGCTTGAATTGTTCCGTTTAGGCTAAAAAAGTGTTGCTTAGTGCTTTTATTTGTTATTAAAATGCTATATCTTTGCGAACAATAATAAGAATTAAAAAGTTTAAAATCATGGCAACGAACAAGCTATTATAGCTCTTCTAAAGCTCATTGGGGTATTTTTTCATTATGTTGGTTTGCACTCTTTCTGCAAATGCACAGTTTTTACGTACTTCCTATTTCATGGAAGGTACTCACTATCGTCAACAGCTGAATCCGGCTTTAACACCGACTAAAGGTTACTTCAATCTTCCGGTGATTGGTGCAGTTAATGCAACCGTGGGGTCTACTTCATTAGGATATCAGGATATTATTGATATTATTGATGACGGAGATGATTTCTACACGAAACCGGATTTCATGAACCGGCTGAAAGATAATAATAAATTGAATGTGAACTTCAGTACAGAAATTCTTTCTGCCGGATGGTACTAAAGGAAAGAACTTCTGGTCGTTCAATATCGGTCTTCGTACAGATATCGGTGCTAACCTGACAAAGAATATGTTTACCTTCTTGAATGAGATGGAAACAGTTGAAGAAAACTGGAGAAATAGTAACTATGATATTAGTGGTCAGCAATTGAACATTAATGCTTATACTGAAATTGGTTTAGGACTTTCACGTCAGATTAATAGCCGTTTGACAGTTGGTGCTAGAGTGAAAGCTTTGTTGGGTATCGGTAATATGGAGTTAAAACTCAAAAAAATGTGGCAATGAGTGCTAATCTGCCCAGTGATGCAGAGATTGCAAAGTGGTCAGATGAAAATTATTGGAGTGGCTTAAGCCAACCAGAAGCTATTAAACAAGCTACTGAATTGAAAACAAAATTTGATAATTACCATGCAAATTTGACTGTTGGTGCCGAATTGAAGAGTTCTTTCAAAGGCTTGGAATTGCAAGAAGAAGAGGGTAAAGATTATGTAACTGACTTTGAATTTGATAGTGGCAAATTGGGTATAGCTGGGTACGGTTTTGGTATCGATTTAGGAGCTTCTTATAAAATATTGGATAATCTGACTGTATCTGCTTCTGTTCTTGACTTAGGTTTTATCTCTTGGTCAAAATCAAGTACAAAGATTGCATCTGCTAATCCGGATCCGATTGATATTAAAGGAAGTACCTATGCAGCAATGGTCGATCCCGCTAATCCTGAAACATCTGTGATGAATGCAGTAAAGCAGTTGCAGGATGATACTCAAGGGTATATGGATCGTGTAACTAACGGTGATGTACTTGACTATGACATGTTGCAACTCGAAGTAAGCGATGCTAAAGAATCTCGTAAATCTCGTCTTGCTTCTATCCTAGTATTAGGTGCAGAATATGGATTCTTCAATAACAAATTAGCAGTGGGTGTATTGTCAACCACTCGTTTTGTACAGCCTGATGCTCTTACAGAATTAACATTCTCTGCAAACTACCGTCCGAAAAGCTGGTTTAACGTTGCACTTAGCTATTCTGCCATTCAGTCAGCAGGAAAATCTTTCGGTCTTGGTCTGAAATTAGGTCCTCTGTTTGTCGGAACTGACTATATGTTCTTAGGCAAGAACTCTAACTCTGTGAATGGATTCGTTGGAGTTTCTATTCCGTTGGGCGGAAGAAAAGCAAGTAAAGAAGGATAAAAAATAATTTCTCTCTCTAAACATTCTCTTTTAATTAATTCTCTATAGAAGAAAAAACGTATTTCCTATTATTATTTATAGCTCGCTACTTTTGAATTATTCTAATAAGATATTCTGAGTAGTGAGCTTTTCTATTATTATTTAATATTTGTCGTCTATTCATGGCAATACTCATAAAAAGAATTATGAAGTGGCAAGGCTTTTATACTTTTGGGGCTATTAACTTTCAGAACTGAATATATTCTATATCTTTGTACAAAACATCTATTGAAAGAATTATATCCTAGACATGACAAAGAACCCTTTAATCTTATTCATAATACTGATTATGGCAGCGTCTGGTGCACTTGCTCAAGATCAGCGATTATTCAAGAACCTGACTGTTAGCGACGGATTACCTCATAGTGAGATAACATCTATTATACAAGATAAGACAGGTTTTTTATGGCTTGGTACTCTCAATGGACTAACCCGGTACGATGGTAATTCAATGAAAACATATATCCGAGATAACTCATCCAACTCATTGAGTAATATTCGTATCATCTCACTATACCACGACAGTGATTCTCTATTATTCATAGGAACGGAAGGAGGAGGGTTAAATGTTTTCAATCTTTATAAAGAAAGTTTTGAGAATACCGCTATCTTGAAAGTTGAAAGTGAGTTGTCTTCTCAAATCGTTTATGCTATCCGAAAGGGAATAAATGAGAAAATATGGGTTGGCACGGATACCGGACTTTGGGTATTGCAAAAACAAGGAACCTCTTTTTTCTTATCAGGAGTATATACCTAATATTCCAATGGTTACTGATATAAAAGAGGTTGATCAGGATATTTTATGGGTTACATCTAATACTGGGGTTTATGAGATAAACAAACACACAAGACAGGCTAGACTACTTTTTGATCATCATTGGGCGTGTATGCAGGACTTGTCACTTGATGCAACTCTTATTGGCGGAGCAGATGGACTCTTTTTGTATACACGTGGAGGGGGGTGGAGAAAGATACTTGATGTAAATATTGCTACGATCTGCATTACAAGCAATCACGAGATATGGATTTGGTACCATGAACGATGGCCTATTTAAGTTTAGTCATGACTTGAAGTTGTTGGCAACCTACCAATATGGCCATATATGGCAAAAGTAAAGGACTAAGCAATAATCATATACGTGCGTTCTGTGAAGATTTCTCAGGTAACTTATGGATTGGTACACGAAATGGCATGAGCAAGTTGACACTTGGAGGAAAAGAGTTTGAAGTTTATAATAGTATTCTTGATGAGAATCTACGTGAAGGGCAGACGGTTAGAAACAAGACTGCAACCTTTTTTTGAAGATGAAGACGGACGTTTGTGGATTGGTTCTCAAGCTACTGATTTGAGGATTCTTGACAGAAAAACGCAGAAACTGCAAACTATTGACGCCCGAAGAGCACCTGAACTGGCAAATGAAACAATCTCAGCATTCTTCCTCGACCGAAAAGGAAATCTATGGATCGGTACATGGGATAATCTTTTTATATTATCTAAAATAGAGAGAGATAAAATAGATAGTAATGCGCCGTTGAAACTTACTTCTATGCTTCGTAAGCATCATATTTCTCCAATGACAATTTTTAAGATCATAGAAGATAAAGACGGAGAACTATGGATGAGTACAACTCGGGGAATATATAGGTATATACCGTCGGCAGAAGATTATTATAATGGCACTTTTCTGAATTACAGTAATACTGCCACCAGTAATAATGTATTGACCAACAACTTCATGACAGATATTTTTGTAGACCAGGTATCGGCTGGGGCTAATAAAATAATCTGGGCCGGGACTAGTAACGGACTTAATAAGCTGCTTTTTACCAAAGAAGGGATGAAGGTACTCCATATTAAGAATGATACGACTTCTACCGGCTTGAAAGGTGAATTTATTTCTGTCATTCATCAAGATAGTAATTCAGATTTATGGATAATTGGAATTGATGGCTGGATGAATAAACTGATAGACAATAGATATAATGATGAATATCCCCAATTTAATAGTCTTAATATCAATGAAAATGGGACATTCAATACTACCGAATCATTGCAAGAAGATGGGTATGGAAATTTTTTTGGATGGGAGGAGTGCGTCTTGTACGCTTTGACCCCTAAATTAGTTGCGTTCCGTTATTTTGATGAGCAGGACGGTTTGCAGAGTAATTCATTTAAAATATGGTCTTCCTATAAACTTCGTTCAGGCGAATTAGTATTTGGCGGAATCAACGGCTTTACGATTTTTGCTCCCCAGAATTTTAAAGATAATAAGATTGTTCCCAAAGTTGCTTTGACAGACTTTATGATCTTTGATAAGGAAGTCAAGCCGCTTCAGCCTTATGATGGACGTATAATTTTGAGGCAATCACTGAACATGACAAAAAAGATTACGTTGCCTTATGATATGAATAGTATTAGTATTTCATTTGTTGCCTTGCACTTTGTTTCTCCTTCAAAGAATAATTACCGTTATATGTTGGAAGGAGAGGATAAGGGCTGGCGGTATGCACAAGGAAATAAAAACCGGGCAATTTATACTAACCTGAAACCCGGAACTTATACTTTTAAAGTATATGGAAGTAATTGTGATAATCTATGGACTGATTATCCGCGAACCATTGAGATTGTAGTAACTCCTCCTTTCTGGCAAACTAATGCCGCATACTTTATCTATTTTTGTCTTTTGGTTATTGCTCTGTTGCTTTTCAGGCGAAACCTGATTATGACGGAAAAAAGAAAAAATGCACTTATAATGGAACATCACATGAGAGAGGAGGAAAATAAGATACATCAGATGAAATTGAAGTTCTTTACGGATGTGTCACATGAGTTGAAGACTCCGTTGGCTCTTATTTACTCGCCTATTGAAGAATTGATCAATGAACCGGGATTAGAACCTCTTGTCGCACGGAAATTGATGTTTGTGCGGCGTAATATTGGGCGGTTGCTCAATCTGGTCGAGCAGATTATGGATTTCAGAAAGTTTGATAATAACATGATGCAATTGGCTATTACAAGAGAAAATCTAATTGGTTTGTGCCGTTCCGTAATGTGTTATTTTGAGGATGAGGCAGAACGGAGAAGCATACGTTTCATTTTTCATTTGAACAAGGAGAACATTGAAGTCTGGATTGATAAAGAAAAAATCGAGAAGGTGCTGATGAATATAATTAGCAATGCTTTCAAATATACTAAAAACGGGGGAGAGATTTCTATTGATTGTAGGGAGAAAGATAATAGGGTTATTTTGCATATCTGCGATAATGGCTTGGGAATAAAGACAGATGATGTAAATCATATATTCGAACGATATTATCAAGGAGAAAATTCGACACAGGGTGGCACCGGAATAGGACTGGCCTTGGCTAAAGCGGTTATTGACCAGCACAAGGGGCGTATTTGGGTAGAGTCAACTTATACAAAAGGTACAGACTTCTATGTGGAATTATTATTGGGAAAGGATCATTTTGATAATGATAAAGTAAAAAATCCAGCCGAAATCTATCACTGTAACAACTTCGAAAACAACAGAAATGTCTGAACTTGGTGAACATATTTCTTTAGACTTGTTGTCGGAAGACGAAAAACCGGTTGTATTAGTAGTAGATGATAATATAGAGATGTTAACCTATCTGGAAGAATCATTATCGAATTATTTTACGGTCATTACAGGCTGTGAACGGCGAGTTAGCCTGGAAAATAGCTTTGAAAAAAGAAACGGACTTGATTATTAGTGATGTGATGATGCCGGTTATGGATGGTATCGAATTGTGTTCAAAAAATAAAGAATGACATTCGCCTGTCACATATCCCTGTCATTCTTTTGACAGCGAAAGGGGAGGTGGAGCATAAAATAGAAGGATATGAGTCCGGAGCGGACGAGTATATCTCTAAACCATTCAACCTGAAGTTGTTGATGGTGCGGATTAATAATATCATCAGGCAACGTAATGAACTAAGAGTTGCATTTAGAAAACAGATAGTGGTTGAACCGACGAAATTAACGGTAACTACATTGGATGAGCAATTGTTGAAGAAATGTGTAGAACTTATTGAGGCTAATATTGCTGATCCTGATTTCAATGTAGACGAGTTGTGTAGAGGAGTGGGGCTTAGTCGGCCGGCGGTATATAAGAAGGTGAAATCGTTGACCGGTCTGTCGGTTGTTGAGTTTATACGCTCTATACGGTTGAAGCGAGCAGCACAATTATTGGCACAAGATAAATCGTCGATAAGTGACGTGATGTATCAGGTTGGATTTAATAATCGTTCTTATTTTAGCTTGCGATTTAAAGAAGAGTTTGGATGTAATCCTAATGAATATGAAGTAGAAGAATGAATAAAAGATAGGCAATATTTTTTCTTCTCTAACCCTTCAATGAAATATTTTTTTTCCCTTTATATAGCTGTTTTTAAGGGGTGTAACGATTCATGTTAACATTGGAACGATTTGTTTTCGTACCCTAATGCCTAAAGCCCTACTTTTGTTCATGTGATTAAAAACAACATTGTTAACCCTCTAATGAATAAAGCCTATGATAGCCTTATAAAGAAATAACCATGAGCGTAAAACCTATAAACAGGTAATATCAGATCTATTAATTTATTGTGAAACTTATTAATCTAAAAAACATGGAAACAAAACCGAAAAGACCTTGGTACCTGATCGGATTATTGATTCTGCTTTTTAAGTACATTTCCTTCGTATGGGAGTCTATTAATGGCACAACAAAGTAGAAAAGTAACGGGTACTGTATTGGATTATGCAAAAGAACCGATAATTGGTGCTAATGTTATTCTCAAAGGTACATCCGGGGTGTTATAACGGATGTAAAAGGTGAGTTTACATTAGATAATGTAACTACCGCCAGTATTATACAAATATCTTATATCGGATATAAAACTAAAAGAAATCACAGTAGGACAACAAAAAAATCTTGTGGTGATGTTATCGGAAGATTCGGAGAATTTGGATGAAGTCGTTGTTGTGGGGTATGGAACGCCAAAAACGAGCTTCCATTACAGGATCAGTAGCCAATATTGTTTCTAAAGAGCTGACAGCCGTGAAAACGGGAAGTGTTGCCAATACCTTAGTAGGAAGGCTTCCCGGCCTGAGAGCCGTACAACGCTCGGGTGCTCCTGGGGAGAATATTCCGGAGATGGATATTCGTGGTTTTGGCAATGCGCTGATTATTGTTGACGGGGTAGAACGTAGTTTTGCAAAACTGGACCCGAACGATGTGGAATCAATCAGTATATTGAAAGATGCTTCTGCGGCTGTATATGGTAGTAAAAGGTGCAAATGGCGTTATTCTGGTGACTACTAAAAAGGGACTGAAAGCAAACCTAAGTTTGAATATTCCGGTTGGTATGGTTTCCAACGTATGACCCGTTATCCGGAGGTGTATAATTCTTATCAATACGCTATGTTGTCCAATGAAGCCGCCAATAATATTGGTTTGGCAGATGTATATAATGAGGAGAAAATGGAGAAGTTCAGAACAGGTGATGGTGAATTCTATAAAAGTACGAACTGGCTTCATGCGATCACACGAGATAATGCTCCGGAGACTTCTCATAATTTCAGTGTAAAGGGAGGGAATGAATATGCCAGATATTATTTGTCTGCCGGAGTAATGGACCAACAGTCTTATTTTAGATCTAATGACTGGAATAATCGTCGATATAGTATGCATGCGCATATCGGAACAACTTTGGCTAAAGGATTAGACGTAGATGTATTGCTGACAGCACAGTCTGATCGTCGTAATGTGTCTGGTGGTAGTGGCGTTTTTCAAAGTATACAGCAGGCAAAGCCATTCGGAAGCCCTTATTATTTTGATGAACCGGTTGGACCGTTACGTTCTACCTTCAAAGAATATGGGCAGGGCATTTTTGATGAGAGATACCTGAATAGCAGTCTTGATATAAATTGGGAGATTCCTTGGGTGAAAGGATTGAAGGCTAAAGCAAAAATGAGTTACGATTTCAGGAATTATAAAAATAAAAATTTTAATCCCAAAGACCCTTATACTTATGAACCGACAGAATCCGGTGAGATAGTAAAGGCAGAAGTCGGTTCTACGGTAGGTAAGTTGAATCAGGAAATGGGGAATAATATTACCAAGGATATGCAATTTTTCATTAAACTATACTCGTACATTTGGGAAACATGATATCTCAGCTATGGCTATGTATCAGGCAACTAACCCCAGTTATGAGTGGATGACGGGTTTCCGGGAGTTTATGATAAATTCATTGCCTGTTCTAAATGCAGGTAACGATCTGAAACAGAATAATGGTGGAACGGAAGGTTCTAGTCTGGTAATGGCATTGATCGGTCGTGTGAATTATGCTTATGCGAATAAATATATGATTGAAGGAGTGTTGAGATATGACGGTTCCAGTACTTTTGCTCCCGATAAACGTTGGGGCACTTTTCCTTCAGTGTCTATTGGTTGGAGAATTTCGGAAGAGTCCTTTTTTTAAGGAAAACATTTCCTTTATTAGTAATTTTAAGTTACGTGCATCTTACGGTGTGGTAGGTGATCAGGGGAGGTTTTTCTCCTTTCCAATATCTCGAAGGATATTATTATCCGAGTGGCAAATACTTGTTTACAGAGAATGTAACGACTATCGGATTATCTTCGAGCGGTATTGCCAATCCGGATCTTACTTGGTTTGAGTCTAAAATAGCTAATATAGGATTTGAACTTTCTATTCTTAATGGATTGTTTACTGCTGAGTTTGATATGTTTAGACGTGATCGCAGTGGGACTTATGGCACGTCGGAATCTTACTTTGCCTACTTCTTTCGGAACTGAATTGCCGGAAGAAAAACTTAA
>VOFK01003160.1_pt1 | contig 15788 bp, 15 predicted proteins | sample 5384121 | NCBI WGS metagenome assembly VOFK01 (sample SAMN12384730, study PRJNA508395) | human gut metagenome | isolation source: healthy gut J | host: Homo sapiens
GTAGCGATCAAGAGAACTGATCTCGCCGGTTGTCTTGTTAATGCTCTCTGTCGTAGCTTTAATGATCGTGCCTTCATCCAGCCCTATCCATTTTCTTCAATAAGAGGCTGCAGACAGACAACTTCCCGGAAGCACAGAAATCTTTCTTGTCTCAATTCTTCCATGTCCGGAGTTCAACTTTTTTCCGATCTCAGCGTGTGAGTTTGGTGCGATCCACAAAACTTAACTGTATGTCATAAAACAACGATTTTGGTTTCTGTTTCACCGCAAGGCAGTAGTCTGCCTTTCTTTTTGGATTAAAGCTGAAGCCCGAACTTTTCCTGTGTATTTAACGCATCGACGTAACAATACACCCTGCCAAAACCGAGTCCCTCAACCATTGAGGCGGCGTGCGTGATCGTTTTCCTTGTTCCCGATGAGCTTTTTGTCCTAAAAGCAATTCCATTTCAGTGTCATAGAAGGTAAGGATGTATTTACCGGCTCTTTCTCCCACTTCTTCTGGAGGCTTTGACCGCTTGACCGTCAACACTGCAACAATTCGAGAAGTAAATTTGTGAAGCAGCGGTTTCTACAAGTCTGCCGTAAAAGCCCTGGAATTGTTCAGGGGCATAAAAGTCTTCAAATACTTGTCTTCAAATACTGTTTCCCAGGCTGCCCGATGGTTGCTCAATAATCAGCGATTTGAACACAGCTTGTCTGCCCGGACAACGAGCTGAGCAAGAGCAACCAAATACACGTACGCCAAAGGATATTGAACCTTCGCTGACCTGACGGGGATCAATGACCTCATTGGACAGAATTTCAGAAGTTTTGTTAACGACATCAGCAGTCGAAGACTTAACCTCCTGCTTCAAATCCTTGATTTGCTGTTTAAGCAGGTAGCTTTTGGCATAAGTAAATACGCCGTTAACGATCGTACCGACCTGGGTACGCTGTTCGCGAGATCTTTTGTGTTCCTTACTGTAGTAATAAGTGGACTTGTACACATAGAAGCGTTGTTGTTTCTCGTTCCAGTTGACCTTGCGAGCCTTGCGGGATAAGGTCGAGGATTTCCTTGCTGACAGCCATCATGCCACCTATTAAATTATAGACATATATATTATATGTCATATTTCAAAAAAAGTCAATAGTTTTTGTCGACTTTTTAATGAGTTAAGGATGTTTTTGTTAAAAATTATGTACGTTCGCCCTGGCCTTTGCATTCCTTGTTCCCATTTTCACACCTATCGAGTGCCTAGATATTCGGAGCAATTTAATTATTCGAAAAACCTCTGCCTCACCTGGAGAAGATATGTTACGAGACACGAAAAACAGCGATAGGCTTAGGCCTTTGGCAGCTGCTATGGCGACATCATGTGTCTATGCAGCGGACGGTCAGCCCCTTCCGACACCTAAGGTTAATGAGATTACCCAGAAAGTATGGGCCAATCCTGACCTGACGGAACCGACCAAGGGCATCCGCACCCTTGCAGGACTACATCGTCCAAGAAAAAGAACTTTGGACTTTTATTCCAGAATCATCCCATCTTTGCTACTTACGGGAAAAGACGGACGAGTGATCGGTACCCGGTTATCTCTACCCGCGGCTCTGAATACCTTGGTGAAGGCAATGCTCAGAGCGCTCCCGCTCATCAGGACGGAACCGTCCGATGGCCTCTCAATACCGTTTGGGCCAGCGCTCCATTTCTTGACTTCCCCAACAAGTTTGTGGGACCCGCAAAAATGCGGCGAATGCCACGCGATTCAGTACGAACAGTGGAAGCGTTCCGTCATGCCAAAGACGGTTCGTTTCCTGGCGAACATCCTGAAGTCGATAACGACCTGAAGAAGAACTGTACGGTTCTGAGGCCTCCTATTCTTTGACGGTGACTACGGCTGACGTGATTTGCCGCCACCATCGGTACACCGCGTACCAAATACGGCTACATCGACGGATGGCTCGTTCGCGGTTCCTACCACGTTCGTGACGGCTTGCTCAAAGACGGCACCGGTAAGGTTGTTGCCGGCGGCAACCAGTTCTCCCGCGGCTGGGCAGAATGGCTGACACCTGAAAAAAGCGAAAAGAAATTCAGAAATTGATCCCTGACTTCCCGACAGAACTCAGCCAGTTCCGGACCTTCCGCCTCCCCACCAGTGGGGTATGACATCCTACGGTTCTACTTATGAAGGCAAACTTCTGTTCCAGGCTGCTTCCTCTTACTGCGAAGTCTGTCACGCCTTCAAGTTTGACTTTAAGGATAAGAAGGAATTCTTCGCTGCTCTGGGCCCCGAAAGAACTCCAGAAACACACAATCTCCCGCGGTATCGCTTGTGAAGAATGCCATGGTGAAGGCGGACACTTGGTTGGCAACACCAACAACATGAGCACAAACTGCGACCGCTGCCATCAGCGCTTGAACTTTATCGAAGACGAAGTTGATCGTCCCGATGCTAAGGGTAAGCTTGAAAAGGCATTCAACGCTAAGACGAAGTCTTCTTGCCCGTCCTGCGGTACAGAAGGCGCTCAGCTCTTCATGTCGAAGCACTATGAAAAGGGTATGCGTTGCGTTACCTGCCACGACCCGCATGAAGTTACCAGCAACGACTGGACTTCCGGAGTAACACGTCCCGCAATTCGTAAGAACTGCCAAGACTGCCATACGACACAGGCTCAGATGGTTGCGAATGCCGACACCCACAGCAAGGTCGACTGCATCGCCTGCCATATGCCGTTCACGATGAGCTGCGAAAACTTCACAGCTATTCAGCGTCCTGACATGGCCGGTTTTGACGCCGTCCGTCGTTCTCACCTCTTCAAGATCATGGTCGATCCTGACAAGAAGATGATGAACCCGGGTCCGGGCCAGTCTCGTGCTTCCAACTCTAAGGGCTGGAGAATCTCCAGAGACGAAGAAGGTCACGGTTACGTTGACTTAATGTGGAGCTGCGCACGTACATCCATCGCCGACTTTACGGTTGTCGAAGGCAAAGGCTGCCACAGCCCGTTCCAGTCTGAACTCGATCAGGGCCTGATCTATCAGGACCAGAAAGAGATCTATGGCGAAGTCATGAAGTGGCAGAACCCGATTAAGGAAGGCCACCAGAAGAACGTCGAAGCTCTGACTCGTATCAACAAGCTGCTTGAAGTCACCAAACTCACGCCTGAACAGAGAACGGAAGCCATGCTTCTTATCGACAAGGCCGGCGAAATCATCAAACAGGTCCAGGATGACGGTTCTTGGGGTGTGCATGCCTTCAACTACACGAAACAGCGTGTTGAGACGGCACAAGCCTACCTGACCAAGGCTCAGTCCATTATCGATCAGGGCGGTTACAAGGCTGTAAAAAGCAACGAAGTAACCACAAAGATTAGTGTCACGTAAACTTCGGGTCTTCGGACCCGAAGTGAAAGCAGAGAAGTAAGAATGAAAAGCAAAATACTCCAAGCCGCGATGATTTCGTTTCTGTGTCTTTACCCGCAAATCAACTTTGCGGGCGGAGGCGGAGAACCGGTCGAAGCGCCTGTCTATGACGAACTCCTAAACCAGATCTCTATGCGCGAAGCTGAGATGCTCTGGCAAGCCGGAATTCCTTTCTACGACGTGAATACGCTTGAAGTATGGACCCAGGGCTACATCCCGGGCGCTAAGTTCTTCAACGTCCGCAACTGGAAAAAACTTCTTCCCGAAAACAAAGACCAAACGATGGTGTTCTACTGCGTGAATAAACTTTGCACGGCTAGCGAAATGGCTGCCCGCGAAGTCATGAAGCTCGGTTACACCGACGTGCGTCAGATGCCGGACGGCATTGAGGGCTGGAAGCTTTCCGGACGCAAGGTTGAAAGACCTTAAAGAAATTTCATTCCGTTTGAATCAAATCAACCCCATTTAAAAGTATCACTATGTCGATTCTCAAAAAAACTATGTTGTCAGTCGCGTTGACCTTCGTTTTCGTCGGTTCCGCCTTTGCACAGGACATGACACCGGAGGCCAAAGAGTCTTACAGCTTAGGAGCTTCGCTTGGAAATTACCTTTCCTCTCAGGTCTTCAAACAGTCTGAGCTTGGCGCACCCGTTAACATGGACCTGGTTGTGGAGGGCTTAATGGATGCTCTGAAGAATAAGAGCAAGTTAAGCGAGGAAGAAATCGTGACTTCGCTCAACACCAGAGCTGAAAAGCTGAACCAGCTCCATGAGGGCAAAGGTCAAGGAAGTCAAGGAAAAGAATCGAGGCGAAAGTCTTGCCTACCTTGAGAAAAACAAAAAGAAGAAGGGCGTTAAGGTCCTGGCTTCCGGAGTTCAGTATGAAGAGCTGAAAGCCGGTACCGGTCCCTCCCCGAAAGAAGAAGACGTAGTGACGATGGTTTACGTCGGAAAACTGGTTAACGGCACGCCTTTTACGAATGCAGAAGGAACACCTGCTGAAGAAAAAGACGTCGTCATGACCCTGATTCCCGGCTTTAAGGAAGGTTTGTCTCAGATGAAAGAGGGCGGCAAGGCCGTTTTCGTTATCCCGGCCGATAAGGGTTACGGTGAAAACGGAGCCGGTCCGGTTCCGCCCGAATCTGCTCTCATTTTTGAAGTGACACTCAAAAAAGTTGAAAAACCGGGTGCTAACAAAGAATCTAACCAGGCAATGCCGGCAGGACACCCTCCGATGAACGGAAGTCGTCCTAAAATGGCGTGGCCTCACAGTTAATTCTTAAGCAAAGGGAGTTTTAATGATGATCGGATTGGCTGCATCCATCGCTATCGTGGTTTTCTTAGTGTGTATCGTTTTTATCGTTTACGCATTGAGAAGCCGTGCAGCACGCAGCCACATCTCAATCCTTTCACTGATTATTCTTCTTCTCATCGGTTCGTCGTTGGGTGTGTACGCTTCTGTGGGCCGCTTTTCCGATTGGGAAAGGGCTCAGGTGGACAACACCAAAGATCATCGTCTCGCAGCCAAGATCACTCAGGCCCGCAGAGTTGCGATGAATAAACCTCGCAGTGTGGAAGCCCGCAGAGATCTTGCCGGACTTTACATGCAGGGAGGGCTCTTTGACGAGAGCGCAAAAACATTGGATGAAGCTTTAACAATTACTGGACCGAATGCCGGATTGTATGGGACAAGCAGGGCGCTCTATTACCGAGATCATCGTCAGATGACACCGGAAGTGAAGCTCACGCTTGAAAAAGCGTTAAGTCTGAATCCAGCGGAAGCCTCTTCAAGAATGCTGCTTGCGGAACATGCCTTTAGGGAAATAAAGACTACGCAGCGGCGATCAGTGAATGGGGAAACAATCATTAAAAGCGCACAGTGCTCCGGAGCGCGAAGCGGCAATCCAGCGTGCGATTGCTAACGCTCGGGAGAAGTTAGCCCAGTCAAAATAAATTAGCGACAGACGAATAGTCTGTTTTGGAGAATCACCGTGAGTGCAAACATCGACAGAAGAACATTTCTAGCCGGTACAACCGCGGGTTCCTTAGTTTTGTTATCGCTCGGAGGCTGCAATAAGCCCGACGAGAACAAAGGCGCAATAAAAACGAGCGCAGGATCTGATTCTGGCCAAGCTAAGCCGCATTACGCGATGGTCTTTGACCAAAACAAGTGTATCGGCTGCGGCTTGTGCAAAGAAGCCTGCAACGAAACCAACAAATTGCCCAAGGGAGTTTCGCGCTTAGTGCTCGAACGTCAGACGACTCATGTTCCGGGAACTGCGTGTCCGATTTGCGGAAAACTCGAAGGTTGCGACTGCGAGCGCGTATACGTTCGTGTCTCTTGTCAGCAGTGCCAGGACGCCCCGTGCGTTCGTGTCTGCCCGACAGGTGCAGCACATCGAGACCCGAAGACCGGTATCGTGACGATGGATCCGGACCGCTGCGTCGGCTGCAAGTACTGCATTGCCGCTTGTCCTTACAACGTTCGATACATCAACTCGGAAACAAAAGTGGCGGACAACTGCGACTTTTGCCTGAAGACCAAATTAGCAAACGGAGAAGAACCCGCCTGCGTACAAGCCTGCCGGCACGGCGCCTTGTATTTCGGCGACGTCAATGATCCGCAAAAAGCATCATCAGCCGTCTGCTTCGTGTCAAAGACACGGTTCGTATCCGTCCGCATTTGGGTACGGAGCCTAGCCTCAGATACGTCACCGTTCAGAAAGAAGGAGTCTGATCATGTTGGACTTTACTATTGGTCTTACCGAGGGTGTTGCCTGGCCTTGGCCGATTGCCGTGTATCTGTTCTTAGCCGGTATTTCCGGGGGTGCGGTTGCCGTTGCGATCTGTGTGAACCTTTTCAGAGGCGTTCACCTCAACACACCCATCATGAAGGCGGCGACTTTGATCGGTTTTATTACGATCGTTCTCGGCATGATCTGCTTGGTGCTGGACCTGACCAATCCGCTCTTCTTCTGGCGAATTCTGGTTTATTACAACCCGACTTCCGTCATGAGCATTGGCGTGATGGCGCTTCTGTTCTATATACCGCTCGTTTTCGTGCTGATGTGCGTTGCGCTTCAGCAGGAAATTACGTCCGTGAGCTGGCTTAAGTGGCTTGACCCGATCATCAGCTTCTTTGCCAAATTCAGAGTGGCTTTGGACTGGATCGTTCTTATCCTTGCGATTGCGATCTGTGCCTACACCGGCTTCCTGATTTCGGCTCTGATCCGCTTCCCGCTGATCAACACCGCTGTCCTTCCGGCCTTGTTCGTCGCCTCCGGTTTCTCTGCCGGCTGTGCAGCGACAAAAGTTTTGGCCGCTTGGCTCTTCGGTGCCGATCGTCACGGCTCCGATCTGCATGTTCTTCATGCGGCTGAATGGCCGATTATGGCGGTTGAAGCTCTCTGCCTGCTGATGATCATCATCGCTTTGGTCACGGAAACGCCGCTGCTCAGGCTGCCTTTTTGCTGCCTTTACAACCGGAATGTGGGCTCAGGTTTTCTGGGTCGGTGCAGTCGGTATCGGTTTCCTGATTCCGCTGGCGCTGAGCTTCTTCGGAAGCAAGGCATTCCGTACCGGAGCAACTGCTTTTTATACCTCCGGACTGGCTGCTATTTGCGGCATGATGTGCCTGCGTTTATTCATTATTTACGCCGGCCAGATCAACTCCATCTAAATAGAAACAGTGCTCCGAGAGTTTGCTTTCGGGGCACTTTTCTTATCTCCTTAGCCCGGTAGAAAACCGGCCACTTTAATCTTTAGGAATCCTCCGCTATGGAAAAGTTAATTCAAGTCTTCTGTACAGTCGCAGCTGCCGCTCTCCTTGCCGGATGCACGGCGGAAAAAGTGAAGATAAAATCCCGGGCCCGGTAGCTTTTGATAAACACGATCGCGCCATATTTGCGGCATGGTTATTTTTGAACTATCCCGGAGCAAAAGCTCAGGTTTTTGTAAAGGGAGAAAAAAAGAGCCCCTGAAGTTTTTGTTCCGTCAAAGACGGATTTGTCTATGTTCTGCAGCCTGAGAATGCAAAACGAACCGTGGCTTTTCTGGGTTTCCGACTTCGGCAATAAGAAAGATATCCCGCTGCATGAAAAGATGCTCTCGGCACAAAAAGCTTTCTTTAACGCCGGATCTGACGTTCGCGGTGCGATGGGCAAATCGATTCTTCCTTTCGCGACCAAAGAAGAAGTCGGAGCCTTTACGAAAGAGCACGGCGGAACAATTGTGAACTATTCCGAAGTGAACCTTGGGCTTTTGAAATCGCTTAAAGGCCACTGAGCATGAGAAAAGTGCCTCTTCTGTTTCTTTTATTTTTTCCGCTCTTCTGTAGCGCGGCGCATTGGGACGTATCGACGTCTCAGGAGCTTCACGATGCGCTCTCAAAGGCGGCAGCTGGGGACGAAATTGTGATTTCTCCGGGAACCTATGAAGGCACTTTTTCAATTCCTACCAGTCTTTCTCTTCGAGGAAGCAAAGATTCGATCATCGACGCCGCCGGGAAAGGATCCTGCCTGGAGATCAAGGCTTCCGGAATACAGGTTTCAGGCTTAACGCTTAAAAATTACGGTGCAGATCTTTATGAGCGAAACAGCGGCGTTTTAATCAACGAAGGCTCTGAAGATATCCTTTTAAAGGACCTCAAAATCGAAGGTACCGGATTCGGAATTCGAGCCGACAAATCCGAAAAAATTCATATTGAGGGCTGCGAAATTCGAGGCAATAAAAGAAAACACGTTTTAGACCGAGGGGATGGTGTCTATTTCAATTATGTGAAGAACGCTGTACTGCAAAACAACAAAGTTCGGTACACCAGAGACGGGTTTTATTTCGAAAATACCGATCGAACACAAAGCAGCGGAAATTACTTTGCGGCTCTCCAATACGGTATCCATTATATGTACACACGAGGCGATTCCGCCTGGAACAACGAAGCAGAAGCCTGTATCGGCGGCTATGCGCTGATGAGTTCTGAAAAAATTCGTCTGTTCGATAACCTCTCCAAGCGTACGGTGGAATTCGGCGTCTTGCTCAACGAAACAGATGCCTCCGAAGTATCAAACAATCACGTTGAGCGCGTTAAAAATCCGCGTGGCAAGCCTTCCTTAGATACCGAAGGGAAGGGCATTTTTATTTATGGCGGCGGTATCAATACTGTTGAAGGCAACAGCTTTGAAGCCTGCGATATCGGTGCAGGCGTGGCCATGGGCGGAGAAGGAACCGTTCTCCATAACAATCGTTTTGTCGGCAATCGTCTGCAGGTCAGATATATTGGTTCTTCTTCTGTGGAGTGGAGCAGGGAAGGCGTCGGAAATTATTGGAGCAGCTATCAGGGCTGGGATTTGAATCAAGACGGAGTGGGAGATATTCCGTATCAGCCGAATGACTCCCTGGACAGATTATTCTGGCTTTATCCGCAAAGCCGTTTCTTGATGGATAGCCCCCTTGTCGTTTTTCTGAGGTTTATCACTGCACAGTTTCAGTTGGATAAGGGCAAGGGCATTGTTGATTCCAACCCAATCATGCACGATCCTATTTCGACGAATAAAGGAGCCCTATGAATGCAGTCGAATGCCTAAATGTCTCGTTTAACCGAGGATCACGGATGGTCCTCGATGACATTTCTTTATCTGTTGCACAAGGAGAATTCGTCGCATTGATCGGACACAACGGCGCGGGAAAATCTACGCTGATTAAGCTGTGTCTCGGCCTTATTACGCCGAAAAAAGGGAAAGTTAAAGTCTTAGGGGGAAGGCCGGGCGCCTCTCCCATCTCCGTCGGTTACCTGCCGGAGAATGTGAGTTTCTACGACGGAATGACGATTCGAGAAAATCTCAATTACTTTGCGGATTTGAAAAATATCCCACGTCAAAGAGCCGACGAACTAATTGAATCACTGGGTCTTTCAACTGTGGCTGCACAAAAAGTCGGCCAGTGCTCTAAGGGGCAGAGGCAGCGTCTAGGCCTGGTCAGGCGCTTTTAGCGAAACCCGAAGCTTTTATTTTTGGATGAACCGACGGTTGGATTGGATCCGACAGCGTCAGATTTTATGTATCAGGAGCTCTTAAAACTCAAAGAACGCGGCTGTACCGTGATTGTGTGTACCCATGAGCTTATGTTGGTAGAAGGATTCGCGGATCGAATCGTTATGCTCGTAGGAGGACATAAAGCGGCCGATGGTACGATTCGAATTTTGAGTGAAAAGATGGGTCTGTCTTTTGAGTTGGTTTCTTCAGAGGCCCTGAATGCGGCTCGCCAGGATGAATTTCTTCGCTCTTCCGTTATTGACGGGCGGCTTGTTTGTAAGGGAACGGATCTCAGCCAAAAACTCACTTATTTGGAAAAGAAATACGGCATCACCGGAGTCGGTGTTAAAAATCCGTCACTAATGGATATTTATAAAGCAGCGTTGAAGGGGCACCAAAAGTGAGAGGTTTTTTATCTTCTGTTCGGGTCGTCGCTGCAAAGGAATTCAGAGACTGCTGGAGAAATTTATGGCTGATCGTAGGATCCGCGCTTTTTGCTTGTCTCTCTCTGGCAGTAGCCTTCGGAACGGCGGCAATCGGCGGCGATTTTTCTTTTCGTCCGTTGGAAGCCGTCATGACTTCGGTTGTCACGCTCGGAGTGTTTTTAATCCCATTAATTGCGGTTCTAATTTCTTATGACGCATTTGTCGGAGAGCAGGAGCACGGAACGTTAATCCTTCTTTTAACTTATCCGCTCTCTCGAACGGCTCTTTTAACCGGCAAACTCCTCGGACAAAGTGCTGCACTCGGCGTTTGTCTGCTTCTTGGTTTTTCCGTATTGCCGCTCCTTACGGTATTAAATGTTCTGCCGTACGATCTCACAAGACTTAGTCTTTTGACTGCTGTTCTGATTTTTTCAGGCTGCCTCTTAGGCTTGGTTTTTATCTTAATTTCTTTAACGATCAGCTTGTTGGCGAAGAATAAAGCTCGAGCTTTGGGCGTTCTGCTCTCTATTTGGCTGCTTTCGGTTCTTTTTTACGATTTAGGGCTTTTGATCATCACGATTGCCTTTGAGCATCAGATCAGAAACGAATTCCTGAACATCTGTTTGGCGGCTAATCCGGCGAGTGCCTTTCGTCTTTTTAACCAGCAACTGCTTGAAAATTCGACCATTCCCCTCCAAACTGCGTGGCTTGGGGTATATTTGTGCCTGTGGTCGGCGGTCTTGTTCGTTCTAGACCGTTTTATTTTGAATAAAAGAACTTTCTAATCAAAGGTTTTTAACGAAAGGCGCTCTCCTGTGCAGGCAGAAATTAGTCATTTTGTTCTTATTGCCGCTGCGTTATGTGCAGTGTTTTTGTCTTTGCCGACCTTATTGGGGTCTAAAAGCAGAGCACCGCTTTTCGTTCATCTTTGGAAGCCGGCTTTAGGCATTACTTTTGCAGGTTTAAGTTTTGCTCTGATCATGCTGATCTGGGCATTTTTAACGAATGATTTTTCGATTGCCTACGTTGCCAACAATTCCAATACGAAGCTCGACCCGGTTTATAAAATTTCTGCGGTTTGGGGAAGTCATGAAGGCTCCATGCTCTTATGGGTTTGGACGATTACTGTTTGGGCTTCATTGTTTGCAGTTTTCTCACGAGACGACGAGTTGTTCAAATCCCGAGTGCTTGGCGTTTTGCTCGGCGTAACCGGACTTATCTGCCTCTTCCTGATTTTTACCTCAAATCCTTTTGAACGTCTGCTGCCTTTAGTTCCTCCCGAAGGAAAAGACTTAAACCCGATCCTTCAGGATATCGGCATGATTCTGCATCCGCCGATGCTTTTTCTTAGGCTACGCGGGTACTGCTTTGTGCTTTGCATTCGGCCTTGGTGCCTTGATGGAAGGGAAGGTGAGACCGGAATCTCTTCGCGGACTCACAACGATTTCGGTAATTGCGTGGCTTTTCCTGACCTCCGGCAACGTGCTAGGTTCTTGGTGGGCCTATAACGAATTAGGCTGGGGCGGCTGGTGGTTCTGGGATCCGGTTGAGAACTCATCTTTTGTTCCCTGGCTTCTCATGACAGCCCAGCTTCATGCGTTGGTTCTTCTCAGATTCCGTGCCCACCTCACAAAGACGGTCTTGTTTTTCTGCATCGTTTCATTTGCGCTCTGCCTGCTCGGCACCTTCATCGTGCGCTCAGGCGTGATTCAGTCGGTTCATGCGTTTGCCTCAGACCCCAACCGCGGGGCCTTCCTGCTTGTCATTTCTCTGTTAATGGTCGTCCCGGCTTTATTTCTTTTCATGATTCGGGCACCCAAATTTGAGAGCGCAAAGCAAATTTCCGGTATCGAGGATATCTCTTTAGTCTTGGCAGTGCTGCTGCTTGCTGTGACAGCTGTTTGCGTCTTGTTCGGCACGCTTTATCCCTTAGTGCATGAAGCCCTTGGTAAAGGCTCCCTTTCAGTAGGCGCTCCGTACTTCAACTCGATTTTTGCACCAATGGCGATTTTAGCTGCTCTGATGATCGGCGCAGTTCAGTTAAAAAAATCACCGATGTGGACATGGGGTGCGACTTTCATTCTGTCCGCTATCGCCGCTCTTTATTGCGGTTTCTTTACGGAAGTGAAATCTTCTGTTTACACGACTGCCGGTGTGTTTAGTGCCCTGTGGATTATTTGTTCCTTTATGGCATCTCTGCGGTCCAAGAAACACAAGAACTTCTTTGCGCTAGTCGCTCACTTGGGCATTGCCGTCAGCATCATCGGTGTGATCGGCGACACGCAATATTCTCAGGAAGCCGTTGTAAGAATGGGGCCGGGCCAGGGGCGCCCGCTCGGCGACGTGATCTTCGTGTATGAAGAAACCCGCAAGGTCGATACCAATGCCTTCTTTGCCGATGAAGGCAAGGTTCTCGTGCTCAATAAAAATGAGGATGTCATCGACGAACTTCATCCTCAGCGCCAAACCTATAAATCCAACGGCATGGAAATGACGGCGGCCGGTATTTCACATGGCTTCTTTAGAGACTTTTATGTCTCGATGGGCAACCGGTTAAGCAGCGATGAATTTTTAGTACGCCTCAGCATCCGTCCCTTGGTGAGCTGGATTTGGATCGGAGGCCTCATCATGCTTTTATCAGCAGTCTTTTCCTCTGCTTGGCGAAGAAAGGAATGGAGTCAGTCATGAGATTAGCACTTAGATTAATCCTTTGTTTTTTTCTTGCTTTCAGCACTGCGTCTACAGTTTTTGCAGCGCCTTCTATTCGCGATCAGGCCATAGAAATTTCGAAAGAACTGCGCGATCCCGGTGCCGTGAATCAATCTCTTTATGAGTCCAATGCACCGCAGGCGGCAGAGCTTAAGGCGAAGATTTATCAATTATTGGAAAACGGCGAAAGCCGGGAAAATGTGTTGGAGTATTTTGCTTCTCGCTACGGAAAGCAAATTCGATACGATCCTCCGGTGGATCAATGGACCGCTGCGCTTTGGGTTGTTCCCGCCGTACTTTTTGCCGGTTTGGTGCTGACAGCACTTTTCCTTATCCTCAGACGTAAAAAAGGAGAAACCTTCATGAACATTTCGTTCAAACTTTTAGTTGCCGCTGCCGTATTTGCGGCGTCTTTTACCGTCGGCGCTCAAACGATTTTTTCTACTAGCGGCTACAGCACCGGAGAAGCACTTGAAAAGCCGATGGTCATGAAGCCTTTCGTGGAATTCTCCAAGGCTCGTCCTCTGCCGGAACTTAGAATTTTTACGCTTGAAGGCGAGAAAGTCGATTTAGCCAAGTACCGCGGAAAACTTTTGATTTTGAATGTCTGGGGAACTTGGTGTACCCCTTGCATCCGAGAGATTCCTCAGCTGATTGATCTTCAAAAACAGCTTAAGGGCTCAAACATTGAGATCGTCGGTGTTGCAGTCGACAAAAGCGTTGCAGGAATTCCTAAATTCTTGGCAAGACACAAGATGTCGGAATTTAATACGTGGTCTGACCCGACGGAATCTATCGAAGATGTGATGCCGCTTGAAGTCGTTCCGACCAATTACATTATTGACGGAGCCGGAAACATTGTCGGCTACCTTCCGGGCTATCTGCCGTGGGATGATAAAGACGTCATGCCGTTCTTGAAGAAACTGGCAGAAAAATACGCCAAGCCCAAAGCCAATTGATTCTGATTTTTTGAGCCGAAGCATAAAAAATGATGCTTCGACATATGACTATTCCTCGCCTTAGAGGCGAGGGTTTTTGAATCTCAGCTAAGACAATTGTCTTATTTTTGTCTGATTTCCGGAAAATTAAAATTAAACAGTCCGACTCCGACAAGGAGTAAATGTTTATCCAACATGCTGATTTCTGAACGGAATCTTCGGAACGAGAATTCAGGCTTTCTATTCAATCGGCGACGACTTCTACAAAAATGAATTTTTGGGCAGAAATATTGAACCGATTCAAAATGAGGTGGATCCTCCTCATTTTGTGTGGCCTTATTTCTGCTTACGCGCAGGCTTCTCAACTCAATAATCTGCTGCCTCCTGTGCGTCTTGCCGTAGTCAATTCCTTTGGCTCTAACCTCTCTGTTCGCTACTTTAACGGGACGGTGAACGCTATTGCTAAAGCGGTTGCTCCGAGAAGACTTGTCGTCCAATTTTATGACCAGGAAGTTTTTCTTGAGGCCGCTCAGAATAAAGAGTTTGACTTGGCAATTGCTTCAAGCGGATTGACAGCTCTCATGACTGACGCGAGCGGTGCGGCTGCGCTTCTGACGATCATCAACAGCCGAACGCCGGATCCCAATCATGCGAACGCCGGTGTCATCGTTGTTCGAAGCGACAGAGATGACATCAATTGCCTTGGGCTGACCTCAAAGGGAAGACAGTAGCCGTATCCAGTACGAAAGCTTTTGCCGGATTTCTTGCGGTCATGGGAGAGATCCAAGCAGAGGGATTAAATCCCAACCGCCTGTTTAAGTCAGTGACGGCGACACATAAACCGATGACGGAATTGGTTAAGCAAGTTGTCAATAAAGAGGTTGATGTCGCTTTCATTGCGAGCTGCCTTCTCGAAAAAAATATGGAAGCTGACGGCGTTATTCCCAAAGGCTGTCTTAAGGTCATCAACGAGAAAAAAGACGAAAACTTCTACTGCAAGCATTCCACCAGACTTTATCCCGGCTGGATACTTTCTGCGCAGCCGACGCTTGATTCCAAAACATTGAGAAACATCATGGAGGCTTTGCTTCAGCTTCCTCCCGGCAAGGAAGAGGGCTCTTACTGGACGGTGGCAACCGATTACGATCAAATGAATCTGCTTCTCCAGCGCATGGAAGTCAGATATTTGGAGGATAGAACAATCGGCTGGATGCTGAATTATTACCGCTGGTATTTCATTGTCGGATGCGGTGCGCTCCTGCTTATTATCCTTAATTGGGCTTATCTAGCCTTTGCTGTCAGACGCAAGACAGAACAGTTGCGTAAAAAAGTCGAAGAAAATCGCGAGTACGAACGTGAAAATCGCAAGATTACGGAGCGAATTGAAGCGTTAGAAAAAGCGAAATCCATCGGCATTATTTCCGCTATGGTTGCCCACGAACTCAAACAGCCGCTTGGTGCCATTAACAACTACTCAGAAGCGATTTTGAGGCAGCTTAAACGCGGAAAGAAACCTGCAGAAGAAATTCTGACAGAGGCACTTTCGGAAATTAAATCCGAAAGTCAAAGGGCTTCTGAAATCGTTGAGTTCGTACGCAATATCGGTCGCAAAGAGCCTCGCCAGAGAAAGCGCTTTAATTTGGAGTCGGCCGTTGAACATACGATAGAGCTAATGAAGCGCCTAGGCCGTCTTAACAGTAAATGTACGTTGACCGGTGCAGAAAATTTATTTGTTTACGCCGATCCGCTGAATGTTGATCTCGTTCTTATGAACCTTCTTAAGAATGCAGAAGAGGCGGTAATAATTCAGCAGAATGCAGAAATTAAAGTAGAAATTAAAAATGCGGGGGCTGATGCTCTCGTGATCATTGAAGACAACGGTCCGGACATGACGGACGATCAGTTTGCCTCATTGCGGAATCTCGGACAATCCAGCAAAAAAGACGGATTGGGTCTGGGACTCGCAATTGTCAGAGAGCTTTTAGAGGCTAACGGAGGATCTTTGAAACTTGTCAGGATTCCTTCAGGAGGACTTCGCTGTATTGCTTCTCTGCCTATAGCTTTGGAGGATAAAGATGGGCCTGGATAAATTTCAGGAAAAAGCGGTTGTTAGGATTATTGACGACGACGATTCAATGCGGAAATCGTGGCGCTTCCTAATTGAAGGAGAAGGGTGGACAACGAAGTGCTACTCCTCGGCGCTCCGATTTCTGGAAGAAGACGACCGTAATGAGCTTGGCTGTGTTGTGCTTGATGTTCGTATGCCGGATATGAAGAATACGTAACA
>VOFK01002727.1_pt1 | contig 15783 bp, 18 predicted proteins | sample 5384121 | NCBI WGS metagenome assembly VOFK01 (sample SAMN12384730, study PRJNA508395) | human gut metagenome | isolation source: healthy gut J | host: Homo sapiens
TCGGTACTTCGTTCGGTTACGTATTGCTTCCTACTGGTGCTGGAGGAACTGCGTGAGACCGGCGCGTGGGCCAGCGGGTGGCGGCAAATATGGCCCGGCAGGCATGGCTTCCGGCGGCTGGTGCTGGCACGAGCGACCGCTTTATCCCCCAGGGCAGTGTGGCAGGCTGCGCGTCATCTCTACGGGGCTGGACGCTGAGGGCGTCGCCAGCGCGGCAGGAGGCTGTGCATGAGCAATAAAACTTTAAGGCTGGACGTACTCCTGACGGAGGCGTGGTCTGGCGGAGAGCCGCCAGAAGGCACAGGCCGTCATCATGGCGAGGCCACGTGTTCGTGGCGTAGCGGGCCAGCGGGTGGATAAGCCCGGCACGGCGGAGGTGCTGAGTGATGCCCCCATCGGGTCCCGTGGCCACCCCCCTATGTGAGCCAGGGGCGGATTGAAGCTGAGGCCATGAAGACCTTCCCATCACCCTGACCGATAAGATCTGCGCCCATCGGCGCCTCCACCAGGGGGCTTTACGGACTGTATGCTGCGCAAAAACGGCGCCCGGAAGGTCTATTCCGTGAACGTGGGCTGCGGCCAGCGCTGGACTGGAAGCTCCATGGCGACCCGTGTGGTGCATGGGAGCGCACCAACGCCCTACGTCTGACTCCGGAGCAGATCCCCGATCCGCTGGATTTTGCCAGCATCGACGTGTCCTTCATCTCCCAAGCTGATCTTCCCGGCGCTACGGCCTCTTTGCGGCGAGGGGGTGAGATGCCCCATCAAGCCCCAGTTCGAGGCCGGCCGGGAAAAGGTGGCTAAAGGCGTGGTGGGAATCCCATGGTGCATCAAGGGAGGTGCTGGAGCACTTCCCTGACCCATGCCAAGGAAAACCACTTTACAGTGCTTGGAATCACCTATTCTCCATCCGTGGACCGGAGGGGAACATCGAATATCTTGGCTGTTGAAAAAGTGCGATAAGCCGGAGCGGCTTTGACCTACCGGCGCTGGTGGCGGAGTCGCACAGTCAGCTGAAGGACTGAGGAGGAGTAGATAATATAGAAAAAAAAGTGATCCTCTGCCCCAATCCCCTATCGGGATAGCTTGGCGGGTGATAAAGGTGGCCAAAATTTCGCTGCTGGATGCCCCTGCATTTTCAGACGGTGGGATGCCTGCCCGCGCCTTCCAGCAGGAGGGCTATGGTGCGGAGCTGGGCCTGCGAATCACCCAGCGCATCCAGAGAAGGCCCGCTCGGCGGACCTGCTCACGCGCCTTCGGCGACTTGCCCTTTCATTCTGCATCTGGCGGACGGTGGCGCGCACAGCGGTCCGGTGCTGGGGGTGATCTGGGAAGCCTCGGATTCATGTCGGAGCTGGAGAGGTGGTTGAAGCTGGACCGCCTGCGGGATCTGGCGGACTGGGCTTCGGCATTGGGTCGGATGATGCTGGACGTGTCCGTCCTCCCAGGCGGAAGAATCCGTGGCTTATAACAACATCGCTCTCAACAGCGCCGTCATCTCCAAGGGCTCCATTGCAAGGGTTGTAAGGCTGAATGTCTTTACAGAGGAGGGCCAGCTCACCAGATGGGCGGCGACATTATCGCCAGCACCCACCGGATCACCACTCCATGGCCGCCGGCGGCCATCGTGGAGCCGCGGCCCGGAACCTGCTGCTGACCCCATCTGCCCCCACAGCCTTCCCAGCCCGGCTATGGTCTTTGCGCAGGAGCAAGATCAACATCGTGTCGGGCAGGTAGCGGACGAGGAAGTAGATTCATCTGGGCTGCGACGGTGCCGCCGGCAAGCTCTTGCGCCGGTGCCACCGCCGAGGTGCGCCTGAGCGACCGTGACGTTCAGCTCATCACTCAGCAAAGGACCAGTTTCAGGCCATTGACCAAAAAACCGCGCGGCAGACGGTGGTTTTGATAGAAAGGGGAAACCGTATGGCCAGCAGCCGAGGCGATGCCAAAAGCAAAACGGGAACGTCAGCAGACGATCCATCCTGCGCCCGATCCAAGAATATTGGATCAGCCGTCAGGAGTCCCTGCTCGACTATCTGCGGAAGGAAGGGTTCGACGCCACACAGGCCACCATCTCCCGTGATATCCGGGAACTCAGCCTTGTAAAAGCCGCGACGAGCACCGGTTACCGGTATGTTTCCAGCCACAACGGACAAAGCGCTGAACCCTAAAATTCAGGGCCGTTTTTGAGACGATCTTTCACGAATCCGTCCTCGGCGTGGACTATGCCGGGCATGGTTCTCGTCAAATGCTATGCCGGTATGGCGAACGCTGCCTGTGAGGTGTTCTGACGCCTTGAAATGGAAGAATGTCGTCGGAACACTGTCGGGGCGACGATACGTTCCTGCTGGTGGCGCGCTCTCGGAACGGGATGCCAAAACCATTCGCACGGGGGCTGACCCGACGACATCAGGAGATGCGCAAAAATAGCGCGTACGGAGAAATTGACAGATGCTGGGAAGTCTCCAAATCGAAAATGTCGCCATCATCCAGAAGGCGGATATCATTTTGAAAAGGGGCTGAACGTCCTCATCTGGCGAAACAGGCGCGGCAAATCATCCTGATTGATTCCATCAACGCCATCCTCGGCAACCGGACGTCCATCTCGTGCGCACGGAGCTGGGTTAAGTGGTCATCCGCGCTGCCTTCGACGATGCGCCCCCCTTCGGTTCTGGACAGTCTGGCAGGGGTACGAGCTGGAGGCGCTGACCCCGAGCCGGGGAGATCACTGCCGAGGGCAAGATACCTGCTTTATCAATCGTGGATGCCCGCCACAGCGGCCATCCTGGTGGAGCTGTGTGGCGGACTGATTAACATCAACGGCCAGCACACCTCGGTAGTCTACTGAACCCGGCCCGCCACGAGGGCATTCTTGACGCTCTATGCCCAGAACGCGAATTTCAGGAATATTATGCGGTCTACCGGGGAACTCAGCATCAAGGTCAAAAAGGAACTGATGCCATCATCACCGATGAGGCAGAAAAACAGCGCCGGCGGATGCCCTGAGCTATCAGGTCCAGAATCGAGGGGCCGCGCTGAGGCCGGGGAAGAGGAAACGCTGACCTCCCGCCGCAACCTGCTGGCGAACGCCTAAATTCATGTCCGAAAGGCATCTCCCAGAGGCACGCTTCTGCCTCGGGTGACGACGACGAGACGCCCGGCGCACTGGCCTGCTGCGGCGAGGCCCAGAGCCATTGACCCATCCGCCGTCTCCGATGACAGCCGAGTGAGCCAGTACCAGCGGCTGGAGGCGGTGACCTCTATTATTCCGCGGGTTTACCATCTGCCTGGCCACCGTGCAGGAACCGACGCCTTCGATTCTCCCAAATGCGAGCTGACGAGTGGAAGGCCGTCTGGATCAGCCGTACCGGCTGAAAAAAAAGTACGTATGACGGATGTAGAGGGGACATCATGGCCTTTCTGGACCAGCGGGCGCAGGAGGCTGGACGCCATCCAGGACGCCGGCGAGCCGGCCGAACTCTGCAGCAGCTCGGAGAAGAACCGGCCCCGGTCTGCCGCGGTCTGCGGCGGAGTGCTGACCCAGCCCGCCATCAGGCGGCCGAGCGGGCTGAAGGGAGCAGATCCTCACGGCACGCTCCAACTGGATATGGCCCATCCGCTTCGCCATCGACTTCCAGCCCCAGCCCCTGTCGGAGTCCATGGACAGGACGCCGTGCGCTTTTATGTCTGCCAACGTGGGCGAGCTGCGCCCCATCCAGAAGATCGCCTCCGGCGGTGAGCTGAGCCCGCATCATGCTGGCCGATGAAAGAACGTTCTGTCGGAGCAGGACCGGTAGGTGCCCACCATGGTCTTTGACGAGGTGGATACCGGCGTCTCGGGCCGGGCCGCTCAGAAGGTGGGGAGAAGAATGGCCAGGTGAGCATCAGCCGCACAAAACAGGTGCTGTGCGTCACCCATCTGCCCCAGATGGCCGCCATGGCCGATACCCCATTTCTCCGTGGAGAAGGGCGTCACCGACGGCCGCACCTTTACCCATGTGCGGCGGCTGGATCGGGCCCAGCGGCGGCAGGAGCTGGCCCGGCCTCACCGGCGGCGCCCATACACCCCACCATGCTGGAGGGGGAGGGGCATTGTCTGCGGCGGAGGATTTTAACAAGCGTACGCTGGAATAGGGCTTGACAAACCCGCCGCCATACCCCTATAATGTCCTCACAGCAACTGCTACTGCAAGGGGGGAACAAGCGCCTGCACCTGCAAGAGAGCCTCTGTCCGGTGAAAAGGGAGAGGAGCGCCGCTGGAATACATCCCGGGCAGCCGTCCCAACGCCCTTCAGGGGGCCAGCTAGGCACGGTCGGGTCCGCCCGTTACAGCGGCGGTGTGATGGCACTCCATGAGGCCGCCTTCCGTGAGGAGAGCGAAGCTGAGGTGGTACAGCGATGATACATCGCCCTCTGTCTGCGGACGAGGGGGCGTTTCCCCTGCGCCCGATCACATCCCACATAAAGAGAAAGGAAAGAACAACTATCCGGGAATTTATGAAGAGCTGGTGGCCCGTGGCCTGATCGCACTAGGTCACCAACGAGGAAGATATCCGTGAAAATGATCAACAACGGCAAGGCTACCTTTTACATCGGCTTTGACTGCACGGCGGACTCTCTGACGGCGGGTCATTTCATGACCCTGACCCTGATGAAGCGCCTGCAGATGGCGGGCAACAAGCCCATCGCCCTCATCGGCGGCGGCACCACCATGATCGGTGACCCCTCCGGCCGTACCGATATGCGAAAGATGCTCACCAAGGAGGATATCGACCACAACGCCGAGTGCTTCAGCCGCCAGATGGAACGCTTTATTGAATTCGGCGAGGACAAGGCCATCATGCTCAACAACGCCGACTGGCTGCTGAAGCTGAATTACGTGGATCTGCTGCGTGAGGTGGGCGCCTGCTTCTCCGTCAACAATATGCTTGCGGGCCGAGTGCTATAAGCAGCGCATGGGAGAAAAAGGGCCTCAGCTTCCCTGGAATTCAACTATATGCTGATGCAGAGCTACGATTTCTACTATATGTTCCAGCATTACGGATGCAACATGCAGTTCGGCGGGAACGACCAGTGGTCGAATATGCTGGGTGGCACCGAGCTGATCCGCCGCAAGCTTGGCAAGGATGCCTACGCTATGACCATGACCCTGCTGACCGACTCTCAGGAGGGCAAGAAGATGGGCAAGACCGCCGGGAATGCCGTCTGGCTTGATCCCAACAAGACTGCCCCCTATGATTTCTATCAGTACTGGCGCAATGTGGATGATGCCGATGTGCTCAAGTGCATCCGGATGCTGACCTTCCTGCCGCTGGAGCAGATTGACGAGATGGCCGCTGGGAGGGTGCAAAGCTCAACGAGGCCAAGGAGATCTTGGCCTACGAGCTGACGAAGCTGGTCCACGGCGACGAGGAGGCCGACAAGGCCCGGGAGGGCCCTAAGAGTTTGTTCTCCGGTGCCGGGGACGCCGCCCATATGCCCACCACGGAGCTGACCAACGACGATCTGGGCGGCGGCAGATCAACATTCTGAACCTTGATGGTCCGCTGCGGTCTGGTGTGCCAGCAAGGGTGAGGCCCGCCGTCTGGTGCAGCAGGGCGGCGTCAGCGTCAACGACCGGAAGGTGGAGTCCATTGACGAGACCTTGGGCGTGAGCAGTTCACCGGCGAGGGCGTCATCATCCGAAGGGCAAGAAGGTGTTCCACCGGGCCGTACTGGTCTGATCTCCCAGAGAGCGAAATACCGTAAACCGGGGGCCAGCGTCCTGAAAGACACCGGTCTGCCCGCTGCCGAAGGGCGGCAATGTGCGCCATCCCACAAAAAGCGGGGAACCATAAGGGGAATGCCCTCACCTCCGGAAGCGGGAAAGGCGAAGACTTTTAAGAAAGGCCCGGCATTTCGACGGTCATACCACAAGACTCCGACCCTTTTGGATCGGAGTCTTGACCATTTTTCACGAATTTCCTTCTCACTATGGAATTTCCGCATGACCTGTGATATAATCCTCGGGAGAACAAGGAGAGTGAGGGAGCGGCATGAAGCGGCAAGAATTGGCGCCCGCCAAGGTGAACCTGACGCTGGATGGGGGGCCAGACGCCCCGACGGCTATCACGAGGTAGTCTCGGTGATGCAGGCGATGGTGGCGCTGTACGATACGGTGACGATGGAGAACGGCACAGGGGAGGGCATCTCCTGACCTGCGACGATGCGGCGATCCCCGCCGACGGGAGCAATCTGGCGTGGCGGGCGGCAGAGGTGTTCTTTCGCACCACAGGCGTGGCCTGCGATGGCCTGCATATTACCCTGGAAAAGAGTATCCCCTCTCAGGCGGGGTTGGGCGGCGGCAGCGACGCTGCCGCTGTCTTTGTGCTGCGTGGCCTGGAAGCTGTACGCCCGGAGCTGCCCATGGAGGGCGCTGGAACGCATGGGCATGGAGTTGGGCAGTGACGTCCCCCTACTGCGTCCGGGGCGGCACGGTGCTGGTGCAGGAAGGGAGAAGCAGCTGCTGTCGCTGCGGGCGCTGCCGGAGTGCTGGTTCGTTGTGTGCAAGCCGCAGGTATCCTTCTCCACGGCGGAGATGTACCGGCGACTGGATGACGGGGATGGCGGTCCACCCGGACACCCGCCGGATGATGGATGCCTTACAGCGCCGGGGATCTGGCGGAGATCTTCTCCCCAGATCGGCAACGTCTTTGAACAGGTGCTGCCGCCGGGGAGTGAGATTTTTTTGCCATCCGGGACAGACTTCTGACCTTGGGGGCGGGGACGGCCGCATGAGGGCTCCGGCTCCGCCGTGGTGGGTTTTTTTTCTCAGGAGGAAGCTGCCCGGTCATCCGCAGCGGCTATGACCGGGTCCCCTTTGTCCGCTGTGTGGGGCGGGGGGTAATTTTCCCATCGACGGCCCGATATTTTTTTCAGGCATTTTCCGGACATTTTTTCCGGACATTTTCTGGACATTTATCGGACGTCCAGAGGACAAAAAGGAAGAAAAAAGAGGTCGTGATTTTGTCCCGGCTTTGTCCTGTGATCGTCCAAAATTTTTCCGTACCGGTATAAAACAGCAAAAGCACCGTCCACAATGCAGATAAGCTGCATGGGACGGGTGCTTTCATCCTTCCATGCAAAAAATCAACGACACGGAGAGGTGTTTCCTATGCGGAAGAAAACTGGAAATAAATTACATACATGGGAGGCGGCGCCGCTGCTGGCAGTGGCGGCGGCTTTGCTGGGGGGCCTGCACCCTCCAGCGGCAGGATGCGCTGGAGCAGAAGGTCATCCGACTCCACGTCATCGCCAATTCCGACAGCGAAGCGGATCAGGCACTGAAGCTGCGGGTGCGGGATCGGGTGCTGGTGCTGACGGAGGACATCCTGCGCCAGTCGGGGAGACATGGAGGAGGCCCGGCAGCGTCTCGCCGAGGCGCTGCCCCGGCTGAGCAGACGGCGGCGGAGGAGATCGCCGCTCAGGGCAGCCGATACACCGTCAGCGCCGGGTTGGAGGAGACGGAGTTTCCTACACGGGAGTATGATGGCTTTGCATTACCCTCCGGGGAGTATCTGGCTCTGCGGGTGGTCATCGGGGAGGGAGCCGGGAAAAACTGGTGGTGCGTGGTGTTCCCACCCCTGTGTACCACTGCCGCCTGCGACTTTCAGGAGACGGCCGTCTCCGGCGGCTTGGGGGAGGAGGATCTGTCCCTCATCACCGAGGAGGACGGCGGCTAACGTCCTGCGGTTCGGGCGGTGGAGCTTTGGGAGGGCCTGCGCCAGTGGCTGGGGAAAGCACTGACCACGGAGGAAGGTCGGAGAGATGGAGATTCCGCATGGAGTGGTGAAGCTATGCAGCTCTGAGATATACGATACATGACCCTCTCCGGTAAACACCGGGGAGGGTCATGTGAGCCTGTCAAAAGAGCGGAAACCTTTCGTCAACGGGGCGGAAGGGTGTGTGCGGGAAACCCGGGAAGGGTGTCCTGCACGATGATGATCCCCATTTTTCAGAGCTTTTTGAAGCTCTGAAAGATGTCTCGTCGTGGCGAAAAGACTTTTTCGACACTGACATGGCCCTCCCCGGCGTTTGCCGGGGAGGGGCCATACTGCGGATGCGTGATGTTTGCAGGGATGAAGGCGGTCAGATATACCGCGCCAGCCATACTGTGGATGCGTCGGGGTCAGCAAGGGGTCAAGAGTACCGCTGCCAGACAGGGGAAACGCTGCGGCCACGTCAGGGATGACGGGGTCATTTCCAGGGTGTCGCTGTGGTTCAGGACGGGGGACGCTATACAGAAACAGCACATCCCTGATCTGTAAAGGTAAGATACTTTCCAAGCGTTGTGCTGGAAAGGTATCGGATGTCCACCAGCGTGATTCTGGCATACTGCTCCACCAGAAGGGGGGGCCAGACTGCTGGCGAAGGAATCCCGGAAGATCACAAGCTCCCGGTCCGTGGCAGCGTGGGGATTTTCCACCGTCAGCAGGGGACTCGGAGCCGGAGAGGAACCACTCGTAGGGGGTCCCGCCCGGCGCCCCTTCTCCCCATCGTAGATGCCGGTGGTCTGGCCGGTCTCGTAGTGGTAGACGGTGCAGCTCTCCAAGGTGTCATTGGTGAGATAGCGGATGGTGTCCGGCTCCATGGGCAGGGCAGCGTAGCCGTAGTACACGCCGTAGTAGGGGGTGGGCAGAGTCTCCTCCCGGAAGGTGCCGGGGGCTTCGGCCCCCATTCCCTCCAGCAGGCGGGCAGCCACGTCCGTCAGCTGCTCCTGCCGCCAGTGGAGGTCGGTGCGGTAGTAGTCCTCCAGCGACAGCAGATCGCCTATCGGCAGATAGGTGAGGGAGTTTTTTCCCCCGCAGGCTTTGGGTGAAGGCCCCGTAGTCCAGCGCCGGATAGCCGTGGGAGGAGGCCAGAAAGGCATTCTTGTCCGGGATCACCGACAAGATACAGCCGGCAGTTCGTGCCGGAGATAGGTGTCGTACAGGTAGTCAAAGCGCCGGGCGGCGTGGGCGATGGAGTCCTCCTGCATGGGGTACTCAATCGGGAGACATAGCCCTCCGCCAGATATACGCCGTTGGTGTCTCTCTGGCGCAGTAGATAGAGACCGGTCAGGGATCTCAGGGTCCGGAACTGCTCCCGCAGGGGGAATTGATCCGGGGCGTATGTCTCGAAATCCGACATATAGCGCCCGCTGTAAATGCTTTCTGCTGTACAGCTTGGCTTCGGAGTCAGCTTGCGGCGCTCACTCTGGGGAAAAGGCGTCGTCGGGCTTCAGGTACGCCCAGAGGGAGAAGGTCAGCAGAAAGGCCCCCAGCAGGCATACCGTCAGCAGGGCAGTGCGTTTTCGTTCATGGTCAGCCCTCCCCTTAAAACCGAAAAATACAGGAAGGGATTGAAGGAGCCGTCCGACCAGATACGCCGTACAGAGCGCCAGCAGCAGTACCAGCGCCACAGGCTCCGCAACGGACAGCACGGCGCGCCGGCAGAGGTGTCGAAGGCGGCGCACCGCCTTGGCGGGCAGGGGGTGGCCCCCAGCAAGGCGATGACCAAATACGACGGCGTAGCCGGGGAGGTAGTAAAGGCTCTCTCCACCCCGGAGGCGGGCAGGCCGCCAAACCAAAAGGGCGGCGATCCGCTGCCCGGCGGCCGGAGGTCGGCGGCATGGAAGAGCACGAAGCTCACCGCCAGCAGGGGGCATATACAGGTGCTTTAAGAGCCGGGTCTTTTCCAGCCCGTGGCCGTACCACAGCTTTCCGCCGCCAGCAGGACGGCGAAAAACGAGCCCACAGCACGAAATTCCACGCCGCCCGTGCGCAGGCCGTCAGGCCCAGACAAGGAGACATTCGGCGACACCATTGCGGGATGACCGCCGTATCGACAAGGTGTTCTTTCTTATTGACCGCAAGGACCTCGATGACCAGACCGTAGACGAATACAACTCCTTTGAGTATGGGTGCCGCGTGGACAATACCGACAGCACAGCTACGCTGGTTCGGGCTTTGGGTGATTCCAGTAAGACTCTTGTTGTGACCACCATTCAGAAGATGGCCGCAGCACTTCGCAACCCCAAATATGAAGAAAAGATGGCTCCCCTGCGGGATAAACGGTGTGTGTTTATCATTGATGAATGTCACCGCAGTCAATTTGGAAAGATGCACAGCAGTATTCAGGGACACTTCCAAGCAGCCAACTATATTGGTTCTTTACGGGAACTCCCATTTTTGCAGAAAATAGGAGCGCAGATGGGCGAACAACCGCAGACATCTTTAATGCTGGGAAACTGGATTCCTGCATCCACAGATACATGATTAAAGAGGCCATTGCTGACGGGAATGTGCTACGTTTCTCCGTTGAATACATGAGAACTATAAATGTTCTTCATGTTGCTACCCCTGGGATAGACCCCACGCAGTTAGATGACCCTGAGTATTGCAAGCGGCACAACATCGATATTTCCGATGCCTACCACGATGACCAGCGGATTACTGGTGTGGCGGAGGATATACTGACGCACCTGGAACGACATACGCACCCTGCCGGGAAAGATGTATATACAGCCATCTTTGCTACAGACAAAATCCAAACGCTGATGCGGTATTACCGCTATATGAAGACCCACAATCCCAAGGGGTATAAAATCGCCGCCATTTTTACATATCGCCCCAATGAAGATATGGATGAGGGGGCCAATGAATATTCCGGCGACGAACTCAAAGAGTGTATGAAAGACTACGGCGACATGTTCGGTACAAACTACGACTTGGATACTCTTGACGCCTATCGCAAAGATATCGCCAAACGGATGAAACAGAAGGAATTGCCGCAAATTGACCTTCTCTTGGTAGTTGATATGTTCCTAACCGGGTTTGACAGTAAAGCTACCAACACCCTTATTTTGGATAAAACGCTGGTATGGCATAATCTTCTGCAGGCGTATAGCCGCACGAACCGAGTCTCCAAGCTCACGAAACAGTTCGGACAAGTCGTTACTTACCGCAATATTAAAAAGGCTCAGGACGAGGCTTTGCGGCTGTATTCCGGTGATGGGAACCCTAATGATTATTTATTGGAAAGCTATGATTACTACGTCGCTGAGTACCGTAAGTGGACGGAAAAAGTTCAAGCGGTAGCGGAGACCCCGGATGATGCTGGATATTTGCAGAGTGAAAACGATATACGGGCGTTTATTTTGGCATTCCGGCAATTATCCAAGACGCTAAATACACTCAAAACTTTCTCCAAATTCAACTGGGATGACTTGGACGTTTTCATGGATGAGGCCACGTTCAGCGACTATAAGAGTTGGTATCTGTCCTACTATGACGACATTGAGCGGAAACGTCGCCAAGGCTCAGTGACGACGCTGGCAGATATCGACTTTAATATCGAGCTTATCCGTACCGACAAGATAAACGTGGTTTATATCCTTAATCTCTTAAAAGACATCAACCGGAATGACAAGGCCGCAATGGATAAATCTATCGACCTTATCCTCCGAGAAATCGAACGGTCTGATAACGAAAAGCTCCGCTATAAGAGTGACATTATGAAGGACTTTATTACCGCCCGGTTCTTCGACCTCGACCCGAACGCCGACATCTTCGAGGCCTACAGTGAATATGAGCATGAACGGCTTCAGTCCGCTGTGGAAGAGTTCGCCCAAGTTCATGGTATCGAGCCTGAAATCGTATCTGAAATTCTCCATAAGTATTTCTGTGACGAGAAATCTGTCACGAAAGAGAGCATTCGTCAACGACTTAGCAGTTTGAAACTGGGCCTTTTGAAATTGACCAAGCTCATTAACGATATTCTGTTTTTCGTATCTGATATGTACGATAAATTCACCGCCGAAGGAGTGTAATCTATGGTTGCCAATGAAACAAAGCAATCTCAGGAATTGGCGAAACGGCTCTGGGCCATCGCTAATGACCTCCGGGGCAATATGAACGCTGCCCAAAGTTTCAGAATTACATTCTGGGTGTCATCTTCTATCGCTATCTATCAGAGCATACTGAGAACTATATGGATGACCTCTTGAAGAATGATGGTATTTCCTACCAGGAGGCACTTGCTGACCCGGATTACACAGAGACCGTAAAGGAGTGGTCTTTGGAGCACCTGGGATATATCATGGAACCGAAAAATCTGTGGGGGGCTCTCATTGACTCCATCAAGGCAGGTCAGTTCAGTATCGAGGACTTTGAGAAAGCTATCAACGCTCTGGTGGGCAGTACCGTAGGCCAGGATTCTGAAGCTGCCTTCTATAAGTTGTTTGACGACATGAACCTCCAAGATAAAGACTTGGGCCGTGAGGTTTCTGGGCGCACTGAGCTTATCTCTAAGGTCATGTTGCGTGTCAACGATATTCCCTTCGGCGTCACTGAGGCCGAGATTGATGTTTTGGGTACTGCCTATATGTACCTCATTGCTCTCTTTGCCGATGACGCTGGGAAGAAAGGGGGAGAATACTTCACCCCCACGTGTGCATCTACATTGGTAGCTCGGCTGGCAACTGTGGGGCTGGATGAAATCGCGTCTGCCTGCGACCCTTGTGCGGGTTCTGCGTCTTTGCTGCTGGAGGTTAAGAAGCACTTGGGGAAACAGAAAGTGGGCCATTACTATGCCCAGGAGCTGAATGGTAGCACTTACAATCTTCTCCGTATGAACCTCCTTATGCACGGGGTTCCCTACAAAGAGTTCACCACATACAACGATGACACCCTGCGGGTGGATAATTTTGATAAGAAGAAAACTGAACAGTTCACAGTTCAGGTGTCTAACCCCCCGTACAGTCTCAAATGGGCTGCTCCCAAAGCTATGGAGGATGACCCTCGTTATTCTGCGGCTGGGGTATTAGCCCCTAAGAGTTATGCTGATTTGGCATTTTTGGAGCACATGGTTTATCACATGGCAGACGATGGACGTATCGCTGTTCTGTTACCGCATGGTGTCCTTTTCCGTGGTGGAGCAGAGAAGAAAATTCGGGAGTATCTGATTGGTGCTCTGAATGTCGTAGACGCTGTCATTGGCTTACCCTCCAACCTATTTCACGGCACAGAAATCCCTGTCTGCATTCTGGTACTGAAGAAAAAACGCAACGGCAACTCCGACAACATCCTATTTGTCAATGCAAGCTCATGCTTTACTCCCGAGAAGACTAAGAATATTCTCTCCGACGCAGATATCGACCGTATTGTGGACACCTATGTTGCCCGTGAGAATATTTCCAGGTTTGCTACCAAGGTTTCACTCTCTGTGGTAACGGATGACAATGATTATAATATGAACATTAACCGATATGTGGACACGTTTGACCCTGAACCTGTAGTAGACCTGGATGCTGTGCAGAGCAAGCTGGTTTTGGCAGATGAAAAGGGAACCAAGGCGCTGACCAAGGTTAATGCTATGCTGGCGGAACTGGGCTTGAAAGGGCTCAGGAGTGATGTTGTACAGAAGATTTTCTCTCAGGAAATACGGTTCCGGGCGGACGATGGAAGTGAGTTTCCGGCACCCTCTATCGTTCCTCTTTCTGAGGTGTTTGACAAAATTACCGAGAGGAGCAGCCAAGAGGCTATCAAATTGGTGCTGACAAACTCAGCTGAACTTGGCATCGTCCCCCAGAGGGCGTTCTTTGATAAAGATATCGCCGTAGAAGGCAACACGCAGAATTATTATATCGTGCGCCCCGGATACTTCGTCTACAACCCGCGTAAGTCCAAAACAGCACCGCACGGTCCCTTTCAGGTATACATGGGAGAAGAACCGGGTATCATTTCTCCATTATATACGTGCCTCAAAAAGAAAACAGACGATGAATCTACTTACTTGGCGTATTACTTTAAGTCTTCCGCATGGTACAGATATATCTATGAAAATGCTTCACAAGGAGCCAGACACGACCGAGAAAGCATGACGGAGGATGTCCTCATGGGTATTCCTGTTACGCTTCCCTCTCTTCCTGAACAGCGTAAAATCGCTGCATTCCTTACAGCTATGGATGATGTGGTTGCTGCCGCCAAGGAGCAGATGGAGGCGATGCAGGAGTTCAAGAAAGGCTTGTTGCAGCAGATGTTCGTATAACCTTATCGCAGTAAAAAGCCCTGACCACCGCGGTCAGGGCTTTTGCTGTGTTCAGTCATCGAAGGCATCAAAGTTGAATCGAGTGCTGCCCGTAGGCTTCTTATAGAAAACCATCTTGGTGCGGAGGTTTTGGAATGAGTAACCCCGTCCATCTCTTGCTACATTCCGAATAGCCCTGTTCAGGCTTTCGGTCTGGGCATTTGTGCGGTCATCACCAGTAAAATCAAAATAGGCAAATATTTGAGGTTCCCAGTTCCTTATCATGGTGATAAAACCGTTGTAGGCAGTTATTCCCAACTGCTCACACTCAACACACCATTCATCGAACATCTTCAACGCCTCGCTTTTGGTCTTGGCAAAAGCGTAGATGTTGCGAAATGACTCTTTGAGTTGATATGGTATATCAAATTGAGGATAAGCGGCAAGAAGCACATCCAATGCTCGTTTTTGCGTAGGGGTAAGTTCCTCACTGGATTTAAGTAAAAGGAAGCGATTGTGTTTGAGGCTTACTCGTGTCTTGGTATCCTTGATGCTTTTGCAGATGCCAGCACGGATGCTGTCGAGAGACCGGGACAGTTCTTTGATAACATGAAAATGGTCGATGATGACAGGGATGCCCGGGAAAACGCTTTGCACCGCATCGTAATAGGGTCTCCACATATCCATTGTCACATAACATAAGTTCTCTGGGTTTTCCAGACGCTTCAACACATCAATGACAGCATTCTTAGAACGTTCCTCCGACAACTCGATGATTCCGCCATTTTGCCTATCGACATTTACAAATACACCATAATAGGCATTGTTTAGATGTACTTCGTCGATGCCCAGGACACGAGGCGTTACGAAATGATATGCGGTCCACAGTTTCTCGCCCTGTTCCTCAAACAACCCTTGTACCGTAGAGACCGAGACATTATACCGCCTTGCGATTTGAGTAAAGGTCATGTCGCCAAATACGTCCCTTTGGATGCTCTCAACCATTCTCCGGGTCATTTGTCCACAGATAGATGCGTATTCTTCACGCACAGTCTCCCCACAATCCTTGCAGCGATATGACTTACCCTTGACGACGATACCCACACGATGTCCAAACTCATCTAAGTCTTTTACCTTTCGTTTGGCGTCCTTGTGAATATGCAGCTTGCCGCCACAGGCCGGACAGTCCGCTATTCTTTCCTTGGGTTCTACCGTGTACAAAATGTCCCCGGTTTCAGATTCCTTCCTACTGATTACGGTGAACTCAGGCAACCCGATATCTTTGAAAGAGTGACCATCAACTTCTGTCGCTCCCATAAATACACCTCCCGAGCCTTTGGTTGGTAAGGTTTATTATATCACAAAGCTGCCAGAATGACCACCCTTTTTTGAAAAGAAAACCACCTTTTTTCAAAAAGTTCTATATTGTATAGTAACGATACTTCAATACAAAATGCCAGTTATCGAGCAGAAAACCACCAATAAAAATAAAGTCGATTTTGATTTGAACCGACTTGACAAATCAAAAACCACCATTTTTTCTAAATACCCGTATTTTTCTTATGAGGGGATCGGTCGCAACCTCTGTTATGGAGGCTGCGACCTTTTCTTCTGCGGTAGATCACGGCCTTGATGATTCTGCGATACTCTGCCTGAACGGGAATGATGATCCTATTCGCAGCGGCCAGCGTATTGACTGTGAGCATACCAAGGGAGGGCTGGCAGTCGATGAGGATA
>VOFK01004049.1_pt1 | contig 15782 bp, 23 predicted proteins | sample 5384121 | NCBI WGS metagenome assembly VOFK01 (sample SAMN12384730, study PRJNA508395) | human gut metagenome | isolation source: healthy gut J | host: Homo sapiens
GTATATACAGATACAATTATTAAGCTATATGCTAACGATGGCTATGAAGTTTGTAAACTTGTCCATTTTATAAAAAACGAAAAAGGAAGCATTAGAATAAAACATGATCCTCTTGGCCTCAGGCTATATCTCTATCGTCATCCTGATGCAGAAATCAACAACAGTTACATTAAAGCCATATTTATAAAATCCTTTGAACGATACAAAATGAAAGGTGATGTGCTATATTCTTTCTTAACGAAAGGGTATCAGTATAGTTGCACACCAGAGGAACTGAAAAAGCAACTTGGTATCAATTATATCAATTCTATGCTGAAGGTGAAAATTCTGTCCCCTGCTGAAAAAATTGTGCAGGAATTATTTGATGACAAATTAATTCCATTCTACTTTACTATAAACCTCGATCGGTCAGTAATGGAACCTGGTAACAGAATTATTAGAATAAATTTCAGCGTAACAGACAACCTTGTTATACTTAGACGAAAAAGATTACGCCCCAGTTACATTGATTTCATAAAGTCTATTTTAATAAAAATCTTCCCATTTAATTATCCATTCATTGAAGAAGATATAAAAAAATTAGATGATGTAACAGTCGAAAGGATATACATATTAACACGAGACATAGAAAAAGATCCTGATTTTCAGAAGATAGATACGGCAACATTAATAGGATACAAACTACAACACGAATATGGGATTAAAATAGAGAAAGAATAGCTTTATTTATTCCCTCCATTCATGAGGAAAATCATTCTTTTATACTTTCCAAAAGGGAAAACGTAACCTTTCCAAAAGTGAAAGTGTTAATACATAGAATGGAGCACTATTTCCAAAGACTAAGGCAACAAATAGGGAAATAAAGACATCAAATTACCATATATGCAAAACTGATATATAATAATTTGATGTCTTATTACAACATTAATTTTCACAGATATAAAAAGAAATGATTGGGTTCTGAAGTCCCCTGTATATGTCTATAGGACTATTTCCTAAAGCCTGCTTTACCATGTAAATAAGCCGTTCATCATCAGGCCTACACATCGCTTCATCAAACTCAACTATCACATGAAATTTCAGTTCTACAGGTTCCGGTACTTGTTCCAGTTCACTGGCAAAATATTCAAATAACCGGTGATACTCTGCCCATTGAGAAGTTCCAAAAATATACTGCCCAATATAAGCATTAATTTCACTTGTCGATAGATGAGCATCTAATACATTGCCGGTAAGCTGTTCTATAGCCTTAATTTTGGCTTTCTTGCCGGCATATTTTCGTCTCGTCCTCATAGGTACGTGCGGTTCTCCATAAGCTATAATCAACTCAGGTTTTGAGCCGGCAATTTTATAAACTCTATACTTTACTTCCATATTACTTTCCCTATCTGTAATTAACTAAGTAGCACCACAGTTTTCTCCGAATACTCCAGATGGCAATGTCCATTCTTCAGCAACCGGTAGAATAATTGCTTGGTTATAATTGTAAGATGTTGCGAGACGTTGTAACTCCGGAGTGATATTCTTATACACATATCCCATTGCTATTAATTCCGGTAAGTTTAGATCTCTTTTTAAAGTATATCCAAAATCCCGCTCCAACTTTATTATTCTACTTATCTGTTCCGGACTGATACTTGCAGCACTGGCAAACTGATTCTTGTTGCCAAAGATACAAAATTTGCAGGAACATCTCCCCCATCCCATGTAATAACATGGATGTACTCTTATCCGGTATCGCTTTATAATGTCCCACACTTGTTGTTCTTTCCAGTCCCGGATAGGACGAAACCTATCAACGTGCCTAATAAAAAGTACTTCCCATTTCGAAGGTCTGCGCGATCCGGCTCAGATATATTATATTTAGCCCTCGCCGCCGACTCCTCTCCTCTTTCACCGGAGAATACTAATGTGCGGATGCCCCGGAAAGCGTTGCTGATTGATGATGGCCGATGAACAAACATCGATCTTTCAGATAGCTGGAACACCACCTTTACTTTTAAATCTGGAGAACATTGTGGAAATTTACACCTGGTAGACAACTTTCCACGTTGGCCACCTGTTCTATCTATTCCACCACCTGGCAGCTCAAAGCAATTAGGAGCCTGTGAGACTATTCTTCCTCACCAGTTCCCGGTAAAATCCTCCTTCTTTCCACTGGAAATAAATAGCTACGCCAAAAGCTTCAGCAAAATGCCGGCAATAATCAGGAGTTATTTCCCAATCAAAAAAAGTCTTTTCCCGGCCGTCTATTTCCTGATGCCATAACTCTATTCGATCAACAGGAACTCCATGTTCAAGGAGATACAAGAAAGTAGCTGTACTATCCTTTCCACCAGAAAAGCTAACAATATATTTATCATAGGATAGCAAATCTATAATATGATTCTCCATGCTCATTTTTTCACATGCTCTTTTTCCGGTAATACAACCTCCAGGCATTTAAGTTCTTTCAAAGTTCCGAATGTCTTTAGCAGATTTTCAACGCAACGGTCTTGTTTCTTATATTTCTCTTTCAGCGTAGTGTTTTTATTAATCTCTTCGATATAACGATTATTCAATTCCACGAAATGAGATATTAAATATTGAATCGCTTTTAGTGTTGGTCTTTGTACCAGTTAGTCCCTTTATCCTGGACAATTCCTTATATTCTTCTTCATTTAATCTTAATGTAAACCTTTTCTTATCATTCATATCCGCATTATTTTAACTTAAAATCACTTTCGTTCATTCATATTAAACTGTACAGAATGTGGTGGTATAAAACTATCATGCCACTTTTGGTAGAAAAGGACTTTCTTTATCATCGCCTTCGGAAAAAGCAGCAACAATACGCTGTTGCTCTTTTCGAAGTTCTTCTTTTTGACATGCAATCAAAAGTAATAGGCCTTTATATCAAGAGTTGTGTTTTTTACCCCATTTAATAGTGTATGTTCCTTCAAACGTTTTCATAAATGTCCTTTTCTTATTACTATTTTTTTTCTTTTCGGTTGCTCGGAAGCTAATAGAACTGTAGAATATTGTGGTAGCCCGAGGGCTACCAGGTTGTCTATTTTTTATTAACAGAAGCATGAAGTGAATTATATATTTGTGCAAACTTTTTTCTCTGCTCTTTATCAGTGATGGAACTCACAAACTTGTGCATAACAAGTTTTTTCTTATCATCCCATATAATACGAGCTTTATCTACACCTTCTACAAACATGATATGAGGGTATTTACCCCATTGCCTTAAAGTACCGTTGTTTATCAATACTTGAATTTCTTCCGGCATTATATCCTTGTTGCAGTCAATGCGTCTTATTTTGCTTTCTTCACGTTCAATTGCCATTTTTGTTTTTTCAATTTCTTTTTCCATATTAGAAAGAACATTATTCTGCTTATCCCAACGTTTCATAGTTGAAGCGCCGTTTTTCTTATCATTAAGGTTGCCCGTTAGCACTTCTTACATCTGCAAAATGCTCATTCAATTTCTCATAAAACTTTGCTTGTTTCTTCTCTAAAGATGTTTTCAAAATATCTAATCTACTCATAATGGTTTGCTGTTGTTTACCCTGCCAGCTAAAGCAGTTTTAGGTTTATAATGCTTGTAATCCCTTATTGATTACACTGTAAAGATAGTGATTTTCAATAACATAGCCAAATTTTTCAGCACAATATTTTAAATTATTTTTCTGATTATCAACATGTTATATTATTATCCCTATGCGTGCTTACATATCAAAAAACATTCTTTTTTAAATGGTTTAAATTGCGTTAGGGATAGCAGTGGAAAGACCGGAATTCATGAGGACTTGTAACGAATAGCCCGACCGGAACGGGAACGCCCTAATAATAAACAGCTATGAGAATCAACTAATATCAACCCTATTTTAAAAGTTAATATATCGTAATAGATTAAAGGTATTTTTTAGAGAATAAAAAAAATGTATGTAGATTTGCATCGTTAAGGAAATTAACGAGATTTTACTGTTATTTTTCGGCGACAAAATCAATAGACATGAAAAGTAATTTATTAAGTCAAGTAAAGATAGAGAGTTCTGTTAGAACTAACCGTAAAAGTATAGCTGGCTGAAGAACTTACTTTCGTACCTCCCTCATACCAACCTTCAAAAGAATAACCGGAATATGCTGAAGCATTTACGGTACAACTTTCACCTTCTAGAACTGTTCCACCACCTGATGCAGAACCACCTGTACCGGCACTGACTGCAATAGTGTACTCTTTCTTAAAAGACACACTGAATTTCCAGTCTTTTCGTTGGATATTGAAACTATATCGATTGTCTCCACTAAACTGATTAGAGCTGCCATCCGTAGGACCACCTGTAAAGTTAACAAGTTGGTAACCTGAATAAGGAACGGCTTCTACTACCGCATCAGCATCTCCATCATACAACCCTGCACCGGTAGCGTAGCCGTTTATGAACTCTACACGCCCATTGGTACTGCGCGTTGTTATCATACTGTCACCCATGATGGTGATGCTCGCCTGACCGTCTTTTATCACAGGTCTGTGAATCTCTTGGTCGAGCATTTCACTCTCGCAACCTACGGCCAGTAGCATAATAGCCAATAGGGTAAATAAACTAAACTTTCTCATAACTAATTTAAATTTAAATTATCCAACAAATATAATGAATACAGAATGCAATCACATTGCATTTTAACAAAAAGATAATCATATCTGAGACTAATTGATAGGACATATACCACGAAAAAGAATATCGACTCCTGTGCTCATAGTTTCCCAATCCAATCCATCAGAAGAGTATGCTACATTACCCTTGCTGCCAATGGCAATAAATCTATTGGTAGCATATGTAACCGAATAAAAAAGCTCCAAAAGCTTTTATAACCACTCATCAATACATTTGTTGACCAGTTCTTACCATCAGACGAGCAAGCAACTTTGCCATTGGTACCAACTGCAACATATTTACCATTACCATAAGTAATGCCACTATAAGCCCCAGTTAAATTAGAGCTAGTCCAATTCACCCCATCGCTGGAATAGAAACTATAGCCGTTACCAACCGCAACAAATTTGCCATTACCATAAGCTACGGCATACATGGACGATGGTATATCGACTTCTGCCCAGTTGATACCATCTGAAGAATAAACAAAGGTTCTATTACTATAGCCACCAACACCAACCGCGACAAATTTACCATTACCATAAGCTACACCATTTAAACCGTTATAATTATACTTTCCTATATTCGTAGAAGTCCAATTCATCCCGTCATATGAATATGCTAATTTACTATGGCCTACTGTTACAAATTTGTCACTACCATACGTTACACCATATAGTTCAAGTACATCTGAGATATCGGAAGTATTCCAGTTCAAGCCATCAGAAGAATAAGCAACTTGGCCATAGCTCCCATTTATACCTACAGCAACATACTTTCCGCGACCATAAGTCAAAGACCGCCAGGTTATATCGTCAAGTTGACGTACCGTAGCATCTCCCTTGTCATAATAAAGGATATGACCATTTTCACCTACTGCTATAAAGCGTAAATCTATCTTTTTCTTAAAAGACACACTGAATTTCCAGTCTTTTCGTTGGATATTGAAACTATATCGATTGTCTCCACTAAACTGATTAGAGCTGCCATCCGTAGGACCACCTGTAAAGTTAACAAGTTGGTAACCTGAATAAGGAACGGCTTCTACTACCGCATCAGCATCTCCATCATACAACCCTGCACCGGTAGCGTAGCCGCCGGCGAACTCTACACGCCCATTGGTACTGCGCGTTGTTATCATACTGTCACCCATGATGGTGATGCTCGCCTGACCGTCTTTTATCACAGGTCTTTCAGTTTTCTGGTCATTCACTTCACTCTCACAACCTACGGCCAGTAGCATGATAGCCAATAGGATAAACAAATCAAACTTTTTTCATAACTAATCTTTATACTTAATAAAACATTGTTTTTCTTCTCAATCTTGTTTTGAAAGGGAATGCTCTTCTGAAGATGAAACCTTGATTTCAAAATGATAAACCATATCAAAACTGTTTTTATAGTAGTAAGTGGTATGTAACTCATCAAAGCCTATCTTAGCTCCCATTTCGCGGAGTTCATCAAAATAATTGCTTATAGTACGGACAGAAACGTGAAGCCTTGCAGCCAAATCTGTATAACGGCCTGTGCGTTCCGACCGGATCAGCTTGTGAAGCTCCAATATTCGATGTAGTTGAACCAGTGTATTCATGGCATTTTCTTTTTTAATTCGCTAAGGAATGTTCTCCAATAAAAACAATTGTCGTCAAGGAACAACTTGGCCTGCTTGTTTCCGGCGGACAACTTATATTCTTTCAGGCAAGAAAAGTCACTCTGAATAGACGCTGCGTGTAGCGAAGCGTCACTCTTTACCGACTTCTCCAATAGGCGTATATCACCGCCTCTCATTGACCGGTCTACAATCTCAAGATATATATTCAGCAAAGAATGACGCCGGAGGAAATTATAATCCTGGGGCATCGCAGCATAACCGTATCTGGTAATACTAAGCAGGATAATTTTTTCTTTTTCTTTGTTCATCTGTTGGAGCTTCTTCTCATCATGTTCTATCATTTCCATGTCGCTGAATAATATTAATTAATAAATAAAGGTTTCACTATGCGGCCATTCTTTCTCACTTCATAATGCAGGTGACACCCTGTGCTTCGTCCGGTACTCCCTACAAAACCGATCACCTTGCCGGCTGGGACATACGCCCCCTCCCCCACGTAATAGCCGGAAAGATGTGCGTAGATAGTGCTAAAGCCGTACCGATGGTTGATTTCAACACACTTGCCATAACCGCCCCGGTTACCAACAAAAGTGATCGTACCGCCAGCGGTGGCATGAACAGTAGTTGCAAGATCACAGGCATAATCAATACCGGAGTGGTATTTCCGCTGCCCCGTAAACGGATCTTTCCGGTACCCATAGGGAGAAGAAATACGCCGGGCCTCGCGGATAGGCAACTGCAAGGGCAAGTCATCAAGCATACCCGCTGACAGGTACAAATCCGCCACTTTCAATATAGGTGATAGAGACTTCGCATCTTCGGCAAGCTCTTCCAAAAGAGATACGGGGACACTTCCGTAAATGAATAATATCAATATCAGCTTTATCATTTTAATAAAAAACCTGTTTGGGTGGTAATAGACTTTTTTCTTTTGCACCGGGATTAAGGATCTCAGCGGAGATAATGGGCTCATTATCCAGTTTATAGATAAAGTGCCGGCCACCACCAAGCTCCTGCATTTCTATAATGAGTTTCTTTTTGTCCGGAATGGTAAACTTATTCATGGCTGCCGTAAAGCTCTTGGTCTCATGGGCGGCCACACGTTCCGGAAGATCAAAGAAGAACAACGGTGTCTGCTCGATCTGTTGAATAGCCGTTTTCTTTCGGATCTTGGAATCCTGAATATAGAAACGGACGAAATCGGGTACATAATCAATGTTACTGTAATTGGTAAGTTTGAACTTGAAAAACAGAATATCCTTGTCTATAAAAATGTTGGTTATGGCAAAACGGATACCGGCATAATCTTTATAGAGCTTATTGAGAGACTGAAAACGGAATTGATCTCTTTCCGCAAATTCTCACGTTGTACGCTGTTCAGTTCTTTGTTATCCAACAAAGCCACACGTTTGTTCGCAGCATTAGCAGCCGGATCAACCACAAAAGAGAGTTGGGACGGCTTCTCGGCAAACTTCAGATTAAAAGTATAGAACTTCCCGGACTGGGTAACTACCGTAACATTTGTCTGCCGTTCAAAAGCCGCAGATGCGCGAACAGCAACAATATTATCCACTCCGGAAGCTTTCACAACCTCCACATCCGTTGTTCCATAATCGACATAAATCACTTTGTCGGGAAATATTAGATGACTCTGCTGGTTATCATTTACCGCTATAACCGGTGGCTGCTTATAATCTTTCCCCTTACCTGTAAATAAGTTTCAAGAAGTTCCGGGGCAAACGAAATATTATAGCTGTAATATTGGCCGTCGGCTGTTACTACACTCATATTCGTTAAACCCTCAAAAGAAGGAACAACAGACTTCAGACGAATTGCGCAAGGATAAGCATCTGTCTTCTCTCCGGCCACATTCTCATCACCGATTGAGAAATACTTCACCTCATTAGGGAAAAAATAAGATGAAAGGTTTTATTTGTCGACACCGAAAAGAACGATGAATTGATTTCCTGTAAAGCAACCCCGCTATCTTCTAAAGCTTGTCTCTCTGCATCAACCTGTGCAGAAACTAACTGCACACAAAGGAAAAATACGGATAGGGAAAATAATATTTTATTCATTGTTTTACTCATTTAGATAGAAGAAATGAAATTCAAACCTAATTGATAATTAGCTGAGTAATCTTGAGCCACCCAACTCTTGATTTGCATCAGTTCTAATTTCAAATCAGATGGTAAACTCTCGTCCTGAAGAATGGCATCCAAATATTCCATTGCAGGTTTCCATTCTAAAAAACCGGACTGCATATTTTCGCCATCCTCATTCATCGCTAAACATTTAAATTGCTCGCTATTGATTACCATCGGCCAAAATATGGCATTTGTAACCATCAAGTTCCATAGATTCGGAACAAGAGAAAAGTATTGCTCAGTTGCCTCCCAACCACTCCTGCATTTTCTCCAAAGCATGAACTCTAATGAACGGTCTGAACGAATTTTCAACATAGCTTCAAGTATAGAATAAACGGCTTCAAAATGAGCACCTTTAATCAATTCTTCTAAACGAAAAGATGAACATTGAAGTATTGCATGTATAATGGGCATATCCATTTGTTTAAAGACAGTATCCTTCTGCTCTACAATGATTGTTTTTCTGTCACACTCAAACCTGTATTCAAGTATTTCCAAAATAGACTTACGAAGTTCAGGATGTATCAGGACTTCATCAAGTATAAGAACTTCATAACTGCAAAAAGAAGATATACCTTCCGGAGAAAATAAACGTTTGAATAAGTCTTTAGAGGAAGGATGGAATCTAGCTCCATCCAAAAAACCGGTACTACATGGATGTTCCTTAAGATAGTGCTGTACAAGGGTAGTTTTTTACCTGTACCCGATGCGCCAGTTATTGTGATAAAATTAAACTTGTTCATATTCATTGATTTTATTTTTTTTCCTCCGGACGGAGGTAAATCTCATAGTTTGTTTTTATAGTGACCTTTATCTTCCGCACATTTTTCGATAGGGCCTGTTTGCCGGCATTGGCCGCACTGCTGGCAACCACACCGGCTATCTGGGCAGCAGCATCTACACCGGGAATCCCGCTGGTTGGCAAACCATCTAAAGCGCCACCGGTAACATCCTTCGTTGCATCGGCTTTAGGATTACCGGGAACATAAATGCCTAGAAGAGCATCTTTTGAATACACTTGCTTTTCAAATGGAAGAATATTACCATTAACATTAATATGAGTAATCCGTACATTTACCCGCTCACCGTCAATACTGGTGACAATACCGAACACCGGAGAATTTTTAGGTATCGCAACCCCATTATCCGTATATGCAGCTTCTCCCAAACGCATTTTCAGCGTGCTGCCGGCCATTACCACTTGTTCTGAATGAACGTATGCTTTGACTGCATTTCTATTCTGAGTATTGGTAAGAGTGATGGTGTGAAAGGGAGAATACTTTACCGGCTCGACAGGCTCGGTGAACTTAACACTATCCGGTTCCTCGGCTTCTTCCCTATTCGTATCTTCTTTCAATGAAGGTCGCCGACGCTCACGTACAGAAGTATCGTTTTCCTTTGAAGATGAAGATATCGCATCGCTATTACGTTCAGCCTCTATATCCTGAAGCCCGGAAGAGACATTCTCTTTATTGGCCCGGATAAGGGCCTGTACACGAGCAACCGCCTCAGGATCATCAGCCGGTTCCACCGATAGGGAAGAAGCATTATTATAGGCCAACTCGGAAGATGAGTTGAGATTAGAAGCGCTTTTACGGTTCTCCATTGTTATCAGCATATCTGACAGAGAGACATCATTCACATCAGCTCTAAGAGACACTTCCTGTACTTGCTGCTCTGGTGTAGGAGCCGGGCTACTTGAGAAGATAGACAACAGTAACACTCCGGACACCGCAAGACAACCGCTGATAATCAATATGTTCTTTTTTCTTTTGTCCATTATCTTTTAATTTATTGGATAATATTCCTGGGTATAACTCTTGAAATAAAAACCTGTAGGATTTTCAGGGAAACGAGGTGTAACTCTTATGGCCGTACCTTTTGACCGAATCTGGAACTTCTTTGTACCGATATTATCCATAATACTGAGAACAGACGTAAAGACAACCTCATACATGCTGCCGTTATCAATGCTCCTGATATTTTCCATTTGGTTAAATTCGCTTTGATAAACCACACCTTTATTGATTGCGTCCGAATATGCCTGGTCATATTTGTACTTGCCATATATGGCATTAAGATCAGTCTGATTAACCAAAAAGGCTGCACGTGACTGGTTGTTCTTAATATTATTCACGTTAAAGCTATTGACATAATAACTCACTGAATAGCAGTGGGCGGCAAGCAAGGTCTTGTATAATTGATCAAGCTCCATTGTTTCAGTAGGAAGAAACTGTCCGCCGGTACTCACTACCAATATCTGCTCTGACGCATGTTTTGTTATCGAATAGGCATAGAACAACACAGAAACAATAATGACCGTAGCGGATACGAAGAACAAAGCTTCAGATATAATGCTTGCTTACGTTTAGCCGAGACATACGCACAAAACTTCTCAATCAGGAGTTCTTTATTTATATTTTCCATTTTAATAGACTAATCTTCTTAGATATGTTATTAATACACTTATAACAATGGCGGCAACTGCAAGTACCAGTTTCACTTTCCATGTCACCCTTTTAGAATTGAAAGAGTTGAATATTTCCGATAATATTAAGAGAATTTTACCATTATGCATTTTATCTTTCATATTTAGAATAATTGTGATGATTTGGCCCCTTACAATACTGAACATCTTGATTTTCACCCACACACCTACACAGACAACAAGTAAAACGGTAACATGCCCGGCAGACTCTACTCCTTCCATAAAGAAGTTTGCCACCTCGTTCGAAAATTTATCCGCCAGTAAAAACATAGGAATCAATAAGTAACATATCAGCATATTCTTGACCCATGTATAAAAGTAACTACGGGTATTCTCATGGATAATAAGCACAATCGCGACGGGAGCAATCAATTGTAACAAAAGCAACCACATATAACGTCCTAAGATAAAAAAGGTATAAGTATATTTGAATATAAACACACCTACTGACATTAAAATTGCAGTTAAAGACTTCCATAATATATCAGTGATATAGGGTATATCCATTGTCAGGCCTTCCGCTTCTTTTGACTGGACAGCAAGAACTTGGCGTTTTACCATATCTGACATCGTTCTAAAGGACTTGTCTGAAAGGTCACCTCCAAAATCATTGATTAAATTGGTCTGAAGTTCTCCAAAAAGGCTCTCAACCAAATTAAATAATGTTCCGGCTGAAGTAGAGATCACGCATACAATTATATAAATCCTAATATGCCCCCAATAGCTGGCTAAATCAAACGTATTGTTATTATTTGTGATGTTTTTCTGATATTCATCAAACAGCTTCATAAAAACCAGAAACAAGACAATCGCAATCATTATGGTTTTAAAAGAATCATAAACGATATAATGCTGTGTCCTTTCATAGGCCGTATGTATAGCCCCTATATTTCCCATTTTCATAATATTATTTTAAAAGTTGATATTCCATTATATCATTGGTAGCAAGGGTAGTCGAGATAATCATATCGGTTGTATGCAGGTTCTGAAGCAATTGCGTTTGTTCTGCCTTTATGTTCATCAGCATGCTCAGGCGTTCCGAATCGTTCATTTTGAATCTAGTCGTCAGCGTTGAAGTAAGCAAATCAATAAGAGAATTGTTATTCACAAGCACAGACGAGACGGAACTCTCCACATTTCTGTAAAGTGAAGCATCCAAGCCATCCGCACGTTTTAGTAGTTCGGTACATCTGCCAACAATATACATCTGACGCTCCAATAAGGATTTGGCATAAGCAACATCCCGTACTGCGGATGAGACATCTGTCACAAATTTCAGAGTTTTCGTAAGTATAGAGGACTGCTCTTGCAAATTGAGAAGCTGTTTACCCCAAGTAGCAGCATTAGTAATCTGATTGCCGACATTCGTACTCAACGCAGCACCATCGGTCACAGGTATTTGTGCGCATATGTCTTGCATAGCGCACAGGGACATTACAAATAGGGAAAAAGAATATTTTTTCATATCATAACTGGTTATTTAGATTGTTCTATATATTGTTCTATGGCTTTTTGCATATTATGTCCGTTTTCCCCATAAATCCGGTCCAGTTCCGAACGGATTTCCCCTTGTGTCTGGAAAGCAAGGTACTTAGGATGGGAGGCCTCCAACCGAACAGTCAGTGCATAGCTCTCTCCGAAACGAATCCAACACTCAGAATAGGGATGTAAACATGTATAGTTGTTCTGAATGGATTTCAACTGATTAATTTGAGCGGATGACTTTATTTTAAACGTATCTATGACAGAATCATAAACGACTTCAGTACCTTCCAGGACATAGAGCAGTTGGGTATTGGCTACGATACCTCTGGTATATTCATTATCCGGTAGTTGGACTGGAGACTGGATAATAGTCATTACCGCACCGTTTTCTTTACGGATTTTCTGATAGAAAAAAGCCACCGTCTGATGAATATCCACATCCAGAGAGGAAGCGGACTTCATTTGAGCCGTTTCAGCATATTCATCAAAGACAATCAGACCTTTTTTGGAAGGATCGGATAATATCTTATTGTTGATAGTGTCAAAAAGCAATCCCATTACAACGGATGCGACAAAGGACTGGCTTTGACCTTGGTAAGTTCAAAATGGATGAAACGTTTGTCACTAAAGCTGGAAGCCACCCCCGCCGCAGAACACAGGTTCTCATAAGTTCCACCAGGCATAAAGTCACTACATACATGGCTAAATGAATCAATATCGAAATATTCCGGTTTCAAATTCAATTCCGGGCATAAGTGCTCGTACTGTTCTGTGACAAAGATGTAGAAGCCCTGAAAGCTATGCCCGGAATGTACATGCTTATAATAGGCATTTATCAGTTTACGCAACGATACGGTAAGATTGGCATCCGCATCCGGCCGGCGCCAAAAACGTAGGCATAAAGTTATCAGCGTGTCCTCTTTCTCCGTCGTCAACGGCTGCCCTTCAAGATCAAAAGGGTTAATGCCGAGCGGTTGGCTGGGTTCGTATTCGATATGAGCCGCTATATCCGGATAAAGATAACACAATTGTTTGAAGGAGTTACCAAATTCTACGGCAACGACCGTAAATCCCTGGTCAAGTAACTGGTGAACGATATTATTAGTAAAGAAAGATTTTCCGCTACCGGTAGGGGCAACTACAACGGCATTTCTCGCTTTGATACGACGGTTCTTGGCATCCCAGATGTCCTTGCGTAAAGGAATCTGGGTTAACCGGTCATTAAAAAGAATTCCCTCAGGATCATTCTTAAAACCCGAATAATGCACAAAACAGGATACGGCAAAAGACAGGGATGTCGTAAACATGTAAGGAACTCCAAGTGAAGAAGAGCAACCGATAATCCCGCCGGCATATACGTCCGCCAAGTTTCCATAACCCGGTATATAATAATTGATATTACGGATATCAAAGGCAGAGCGAAGATCCTTATCGGCCGTGTCCAAACGGTCAGTATCTTCATCCCACAACATGACAGAAAAATGGGCATAACAAAGAATGTCCTTGTTCCTGCTTATCTCATCTGCAAGTCCTTTTAGTGCCTCGATCTTCCCCGGAAGATTTATCTTGTCAAACCCCCTATTTCTGATATGATCATCCAAATTCTTTCTTAACCTCTCCTTCAGCAGTTTGTCAGAATAGAAATACAGTATCTGGTTATACACATGGTTATGCCGGAGATGAATGCCACCAAATATTTCGGCAGGCGGCATGTACAGTTCCGACTTATCAAGACTGACTGTATTATCCTTATCATACACCGGATAAACCCCGGCCGAAAAAAACTCCGCATCTGTTAATGCATACATGTGAGCGGTGTACTTACCGGCAGTTATCTCCTTCCCGAAATGAATATCCTTGACTCCTTCCGTTTCATAGAAATTGGCAGTAGAAAAAAGACATACGCTTTCAAAGCATCTACCGAGAATTTGAAATTTCCAAATGCAAGGAAGCAAGATTATTCAATGCAAATTGTACGGCGGAGAGAAATTCGTCCAAACGTTCGGCATCGCTTCCGTCAGGGCTTCTTTATAAAGAGAAGCAGTTCTCCTCATAGGCCTTTGAGAGAGAAGAAAGACCGGAAAGGGTAAATGCAAGCACACACGTATGTTGCATATACTCCCTTCCGGCAAAGTGTTCTGCATCAACCTTTGAAAGATAAGACGTTCCTATACAGGAAGAATGATACTGCATACGACGATATACATCCTGTTTATGTACATAGGAATTATGCGGCATATGAGAGAAGGCTTGCATATAAACAGCATGGAATCTTTTCTATCTCATCCTTATAAAGTGAATATACTTCGGGGAAAGAGAGACGGACGGCATAAGTCAGGCTTCCATTGTTACCAATAATCATTCCACGACCTTCATTATCAGCTATCACATCACATATAGGGTAAAAAAAAGCATTATCCATATTTGACTATTTATACAGTGTTCTATATATTTCACGATTTGAGATCGTAAGGGCATTTGTTTTCTTCGGCATTTTCGGGCGGTTGCTTTTCCTATGGAAATATGTATATATCACCAGGAGAGCAACGACTTCAAGTAGTATCTCAATACAAGCCTGAGAGACTGCCTGTTAATGCGGAAAGGACAGACAGACCAGCAAAGAGGAGAAAACCCACCAGACAAGCAAGATAGATAGTGAAATATTCACTGTTCAGCCCTCTGATCTTCAGCTTATCATCTAACCCCATGTACACTTTACACGTATCCATACTATATCTGAAAGTTCATACTTGCCAATTTATTAGCAATCGCACCGAGCAAAGAAAGAATGACAAATATAAATGCCGTACCTTTGCCAACATTCATCCACCCCTCTTCAGCACTTGCGCCATTTTTTCCCCTTATGGAATCAAGATTGGCTATTACCAAAATGATAAACCCTAAAAAAAGTAAGAGACCCGCAACTGGAAGAATGTAATTTGTCAATATGTTATTCAGATCTGTCCGGGCATTGATTGTCTGGGCAGAAAGCGCTTCCGACACCTGAAGTATCAGGACTAATGATATTAATTTCTTTTTCATCGTAATCATCTTAAATAATCAACATGGTTTTCACGAATCACCCAATCCACCACAGAGAACGAGGTTATTTCAAGCGTTTCGCGGTTTGCATTTAGTTTGAACTTGAAAACATAGGTCTCACCCGGTTTCAAGTCCATGTTTGCGAGAGAATACTGATAACTGGAACCGTTCTTCAGACGGATCGTCATTTCTGTATTTACCGCTGGAGCGTGAGGGATGATTAACAGGTTGTCAGAATTTACATTCACAACACCTGTTACTTGTTGAGCAAAAAGGCCTGTGCATACATTAAACTCCGCTGTCAAAGGGGAAACCAGCGAAATTCCGGAAACCACTTCACCTTCTACTGTTACCGTAATCTGCGAAAG
>VOFK01001668.1_pt1 | contig 15781 bp, 21 predicted proteins | sample 5384121 | NCBI WGS metagenome assembly VOFK01 (sample SAMN12384730, study PRJNA508395) | human gut metagenome | isolation source: healthy gut J | host: Homo sapiens
TTGACGAAGGTATGACCACCCAAAACCGGAAGGCTTCTCTCAAAGAAAGATTCCGCATCATGGCAAAACATTACGGCTGATAAGTACAGTGGCACATCATGCATGGTTTGTCCTCCGGCTATTCTTCAAACCGGGACAATAAGCGCGTTGCCTAAATCGGTAACGCAAGTAATTGGTACATTAATGTACGTGCCATACGCTCCTGCCCTTTCGTGTTAGGGTGCAGACGATCGAAACCCGAATCATAAAAATAGATAAGTTGTTCCTCAATCATCGGATTCATCCCTGTCACCGAGTTAAAGTCTATCACAGGAAGCCCCCAGAGATTACCGGCTTCTTTGACTGCCTGTACATAAGCGTCCACATATTCACCGCAACTATTCTGGTAGTTCTCATCCGGCTGCACGTTCGTTTCTCCGAAATTGGCAAACGCACGATGCAACGGAGTCAGCAGAATGATTTGTTTATCAGGAAACAGCTGTTTCATCCGCGTTATCCCTATATTGATACGTCCTTTATAGGTATTACTGTCCATTACAGGGGTTCGTTTCTTGCGGGTCTCCATTTTCTTCATTTCGCCACGGGCCGCCAACACTTGTTCTTCCGTTTCCGTAAACCATTCGCCAATAGGTATACCGGCATTAAAATCATTCGTACCCATCAGGACAATGATTGCATCCACTTCCTCTCCATGTTCTTTCATCAATTGCTCCGCCTGCCGGGGCACATCGTTCCATTGTCGCCCGCTTATTCCATATACATAAGGAGTAATCCCCAACCATTCTTGTAGAAAGTCCCAGTACTTTTTAATCTTATTACCATAGCAGTTAGGATCTGTAATAGAATCTCCTATATATCCTACCTTCTTCCCTTGCCACGGATGTTGAACCCACCCGCTATGACTGTTCTCACCGGAGTTTACGACTTTAGAAGTCTTGACTCTGTCCATGCAGAAAACAAGTACAGAATAATAGAAAGGCTGTACACGTTAGTAATAACTTGCTTTTCATTGGTATTCTATATTAAATGAGACATTTTTTATTCAATAGACAGCAAATGTAACTCAAAAAAATTAAGTATGGACACAAACGTTATATTTATCTCTTATCTCATTTAGCAGACCTTTTATCATCAGCCTTATAATATTCATTTAAAATCATTTTAAGATATTGCCAACCGGCATTCACAACAGATATAATCTTGCCCGATTTATCTAGTAGAACCCCAAAAGGAATACCCGTTATAGAATATAACTCCCGTATACGTTTATCATCTTCTTTACCGGCAATACATAATTCAGGCCATAAATTCTCTTTCTTTGCCAATACAGACAACCAAGAAGCCGTGTTTACATCTAATGAAATCCCCAGAATGCCAAACCCTCTATCTTTATATTCCTGATATAACCGGACAAGATGTGGTTCTTGAGCACGACAAGGACCACACCAGCCTTTCAAAAATCCAAAAAAATAATAATTCATTCTTACCCACATAATCTGATATCCTCTTTTCGTTACCCAGCGAATCAATCAAAGTAAAATCCATAAATTGTTTTCCTTTTAACTGCAAGTATCTATTTCTCTTTTCCCAATATTCATATTGAGTCTTCACATCCGCTCTGGATTTATCCCTATCAGATAGTTTTTCATAAAGTTCGGCAAAGTATGGATCATCGGAATAACTAACATCATTTAAAAAGACCTCCCTACCAAGAGCATTATGGAGATATTTATTTTTAAACTTAAACCGATAAGAAAAAGAATTGTTTATAAGCATCTTGCTTCAAATCAACATCTTTCAGCATACAAAATTGTTTCACAAAGAATACCACAAGAATCTTGAAAGACTCTATATTCGTCCACCAATGGGGAATGTACGATCGATTTCTGTTTTAATTCGACCAATATATCTCCTTTCTCAAGAAAAACTTCAGCAAACAAAACCGTATCCGGATAATTTCCCAAAGAGATTATAGACTTCTCATACAAATATTCCGGGCCTGTAAAATCGAAATGCCCATTTTGCACATAAAAGTGGAATCAGCAGAACGGATAATATCACCAGTAAATGTAAAAAGCGTCACCAACGAATCATTATATCTGGTATCAACTCTCCCGTTAATCCTAAAATGATTATTTTGTGCACAAAGTTGAAACGCATACAACAAAGTAATCAATAATATATATCTATTAATCATTTTATCTCTCCTTCCCTTCGATAAATCAAAATTCCCTTTCTATATTTCTCGCCAAACAATTTAATCGCTTCATAATGAGACAACGCACCTCGCACCATAGTATATCCACCTCTCCGCGTACCAGTTTCAGGATCAAATACAACAGAATAATCGACAAGCGTATCATTCACCAAGATTGTCATATCTCGCACATCATAAGAAAAAGAAAGTGAATCTATTTCTGATTCCGTTTTCTTTATTGGTTTCTGAGAAAATACCATCCCACTAAGGAGCAAGCATAATAGAATAACAAAAATCGTTCTCATAATTTACAAAGTGTGTCAAAAGTATTATATTTACAAACTCTATCATTAATTAGCGCCACAAATAGATGTATATTTTCATTCATCTGGCATTTTAAAAGTGTAAGGAAAATCTTCTTTCATTGGATATGTTTTCTCTGATTGAAAGAAGGCGCGATTTAATTTAAACCCATAGGTCTTTCCTTTCTCCAGCTTACTTCTATCTAATATAATACAAAAAGTATATATTTATCTTTCCAAAACGGCTGATAGTCTGTATAAGGTGGCGATATTCTTTTTATCATCCAACGGCCTTATACCATAAGCACCAAACATAGGTTTAGAGAAACGTATTTGTATAGTATCAATACCTAAAGGTAATATGCTATTTGAAATAGGAAATATATCTGTAATATAGGGTTCTTTATTATCGTACTCTTTCAATACATTATCAAAATCAGATGCCGTATAGTTGACAAAACTTACTATCTCAGGCATAAAATCCTTAATGTGGTAGAATACAAATTACGATGATTACGAAAATGTTCCATAAACGTCATGCTTCTTTCCATCCAGATAAAACCTTCATGTTGCCTCCATGCAGTTAAATGGGTAGCAGTGAATCCCCTATTAGGGTTATCTTTAAAATACATGATAGTCAATAGGTTGTTAAACCATTCTATCATCGTTGAATTGGCACTTCCATAAGCCAGTTTGGCCATCTTTTCTTTCACGTGAGGATAAATTATTTGCGAAGCAGAATCAATCTGAGACCAATATTGAGCAAGGCAAGGATTAGTATAGTGGTGTAACAACTCATGTACAATGACAGTTATAAGGAATCTACTATACGCCGGGTTTCCTTCTTTATCGGTACTACATCCAATAACAATTCCACGTTTTTCTCCCTTTGTTATTCCATTAAAAAGCATAATTACCAGGTCCATTACAAAGAGATGCAACCACTATTGTATTTTCAGGTCCTTCGCCAAACATAGATTTAAACCACTCTGCATTCAGATCGACAAGAATAGTATTCAATCTAGTTTCAGCTATATCATATAAGCCACGATGCAGTGTATAGAAATCCTTAAATTTTGTTTGTCTATAAAAATCATTCAATAAACGGACAAATGTTCTGAAACTTTCCTCTGTCCACCTACTATCAATCATACTTATCTTTGATGCGTCACATTGTGGATCAATAATCACTTTCCCTCTCTTTATCTCAATACATCCAGTTGCCGCAGGTACAGCATCATAAGCTATTCCTTGCTCCTCTCTTATCTTTTTTGATGTAAGAGATGAGCTTATGTTCTCTATATTTTGAGAAGTAATTATCAATATCGGCTGTATAACCGGGGATAGTATTATTTATATACTCTTCCGCACCAGCCAATCGAAATGCAATACTTGTCAACTCAAAGCTTTCTTTTACTTGGCTTTTAACCTGTGCTGATATATTATTAATCGCACACAATAGCATTATTGTCCATAAAGTTGTTTTTCATATATTGTCTCTTTATAACTATTTAATAAGCATATCTAACTCTTTCAACTGCACATCCCCTATATGCTCCCACTTAGCAACGACTTTTCCTTCTTTATCAATCAAGACATAAAATGGAATAGCATCACAATTGTATAGGTACGACAGGTTATTCTCCTTTTCATCTTTCTCATTCGTCTCAGAACTTAAAATTTGTGGCCAAACATTCAGGTTGTATTTTCTTATAGCCTCAGACCAACTATCCTTGACTCTATCCAATGATATACCAATAATAGTCAATCCTTTCTCATTGTATTTCTTATATACTTCTTTCATTTTAGGAATCTCTTTCAAACAAGGCATACACCAACTTGCCCAAAAATCCAATAATACAAAAGTCTTATTCTTATAATTAGCTAGTTCAACCATGTCTCCAGAAATATTTTTTCTGATGAAATTAGGAGAGGCATTACCTATGGAGGTTCTTTTTAAGAGATCTCTTCTATCCTCTTGCTCTTCAATTTCTTTGAGAGCTAATTGCCCCATTATACTATTTTTTAGTTAGCTCGGGCAATTTGTTATAAACGGAACGAACGGAGTCTATACAAATAGTCCCTCTCTCAGAAATAGAATATAATAAATTCGGAATTATTTGAAAAGAAGGGTGTTTCAATGAAAAATCCCAACGTATTCTATCCATCTTATTATGATTGGCTTTATTTATTGCAACAACATTATTTATACTATGATAAAGCGAATCTTTCATTGGAGCACCCTCCTGCATTGTATATATTCTATTCGATAAACAAATTACACTATCCAATAACTCAAAATAAAATTCCATATAAGGTTGCAATTGTTTTCGAAGTTCAACATTTTCCCTTTCAACTGTTGTACCCTCCAAACGATATCTATAAGGTTTGTTACCGTCAAGACACAGTTGCATTTGAGTTGGCTCAATATATATACAAATAAATCTATTCGAGAAATCCAGCCGTGCAGCCGTCACTCCTTCTATATCTCCTTGAAACACAAACTCACCATTGGTTACTTTCGTAGAGTCTACAATATCAATCCATTTATTTTCTTTCAGAACAGTATATGATAATTCTATCTTCGTGCCTTCTTCCATATTTGTTGTCATACATCTCAACAAGAAAGTAGAAGCATAAATATTATTGCCGGTCAGCAGTACGGCGAGAAATATGATATGAAAAATTAAATTATTTGTCATAATATCCACAACTTTCAATGATTTACTCATAAGATCAAAAGTATCTTTTTCCCATATGTTTCAATGGAAGGGTAAAAACTGTAAAACCTATAACATAATCGGATAATTACTTCTCTAAATATCTTATTCGAGAGCTTTTGTCCCCCAATGTCTAACCGAGGTCAATCGACTAATCTCTTCATCAAAATCGGAACGTTGTAAAGGTATAGGACGTGGCGCTTTTGCATTTACTACCTTATGTTCTTTGTTCAATAAAATGTATCTGGGGATTGATTTTTATTTTAAAAATACTCCGCCAAAGGAGATTTTTCGGAATACACCTCCATATATTGATTTTCAGTGATACCATATTTTTCCGAAACATTTATCCATTTTTTAGGATCTTCCTTACAACCGATATATAAATAAACAATATCTTTCTTCTTTAAGTAAGCTTTTCGCCTCTCCCTGATTCTGAGATATCCTTTTTACACGGACCACACCATGACGCCCAAAAATCTATATATACCGCTTTACCTTCATACTTTTGCAAAACATCTTTCAGTGATAAATTAGTAACACGCAAATCTTCATCAAAATAACCCTCAGGTATATCTTTTCTCAATATTTGCTTGTTTACCATAGGGAAATAGAGATCATAGATATATCTGTTATTTATAGACGCTTTGGCACAATCATAGAATTCGTCAGAAACCAGATATCGACGACTATAATTTTCTAAGAAATTCAACTGATCATCTCTATATTTTTTAGCAGATTGTTTATGAAGTAATATATCTTCGCCTTTTCGATAAAGTTTTGGCCAGTTTCGTACTGCTTTTCTTTTTGAAGTATTCTCATGTTTTTCTATTTTAAGATTAAGAAATGAACGGGCTGACTGAAAGAACTATTTATACTTACATTCTTTACAAATATCTACAAAAAAGAAAGCCTTCTTTTTCATTCTTTTTAGTCAGTCTGTAAGGTAACACAATATCCGAATCCAAATGATAAGTCATCCAAAGGTCAAATATATCTTTCAATTCGTCAGAAAACATCCAAGGATAATTGACTTCACTTTTTCATAGCCCCACACCACCCAAATCTGGTGTTCAGGCTTTTCAAGATCGTCTTCTAATTCACGATATAAAAAAAAAGAAGGCTCAACATCACAACATCGGCAACCGACATTTTATCCCGATCATATGTGATATGTATATTGCCAGGTAAAATTTGCGACAGTTCATCCATTCTCAGTTGATCGTAAATAGAGAATTTTATACGGCGTATTTTCGTCCAAAATAAAATCAGCATGTCATTTTTGTATTTCATAATATTTCATCTAACTTGTGTTCCAAAGTTACGAAGATACTAACTAACATCCAAAAATTACGGTAGACATTTTCCAACTTTTTTATCACTAATAACTAAACACTTACACTAATTTTCCAATAAAAAAATGGACAAGAAAAAAGTAACCATCAAAAAAGACCATTACCAAATTTGAACCAGAAAAGAAAAAACAAAATCATTTCTCATATTCTCATAAAAAGGAGTACTTGCCTGATAATTAGATATATAATTATGAGAATTAAAATATTTACATGCATTTCTCATAGCTTTATCAAGAAAAAACGCTTAAAACAATGCATTTCTCATACTATATATTGGCATTTCTCATACTGCATATTATGCTTGTCTTTGTTTCAAGAGACTAATATATGGGAGGCAATATAACCGTAATTTGTATGTTGAGTCGATAGACTACATATCTTTCGCAACCGGCATCGCTGCATTTTTCTGCCTTCATTTCTATCGTTCCACTCTAGTGAACAGGCCTATGCACTCGAGTAGACATAACCATTCACTCCAGTACACAAGCCTGTTCACTAGAGTGGAACGATTAATATTTCTTATTGAAAATCAATTGATTGCATTAGGATTATCTTTGATTGTCAGTTAGTTATAGCGGAGATGAACAATAGTTTTGCTACAGTTTATTAAGTGTTGACGATTAGATGATGAGAATAACATTCCTGATGTATGAGAAATGATTTGCTTTTTTCAGGTTCTTCTGTTGGGAGCTGGAACGAGTGGAGATAGTATAAGTCTGAAAACTCATTCAATTCGTATCATAAGTACCTTCCAAACATATTTCATCTTTAGCATCCATGATTGAACATGGTTTTGAGGTTTCAATATCAACAGATAATCATAAAATGGAAGTAAATATTCATAGTGTGTTACCGCTTTACGATAATGGTTAATTACTTCCTCCCGTGTATATAGAGGATTCCATAATTGCGGGCGACATTTGCATTCCTATGTTCCGTCAGACGATAATATGATATACGGGAAATAACCTTCAGGAGAGATAAAACGTTCAAGGATATATCCATAACGTTGCATCCTTTTCAGTGCCTTTTCATACAAAGGGAGGTAAGAGGGACTAAGAAACTCCGCTAACGTCTCCAGACATTCTACATACATAGGGTGTTTGGGGAGTTAAAGGAATCCATAATTTCTCCATGTAATGACACTACTTGTACAAACACCGTTTTTAACGCAAAGCTTTTTGTATTTACTTCCATAACTCCTCCGGCACATCCCCCCGAAGAACAAGCATCATCTACACTACCTCCAATGATTTTAGAAAACTGGTCCATGCTAAGAGCTTGTTTATCACTAACCTCAGCAAGATTAATTTTCTTTATATTCTTCATTTTTGATCATTTTAATAATTTAAGATTATAACTATTCTCAATAACTACCATTATTAAACGGCCTAAAATCATTTAAATCCACGCTTTTATTACTTTTTTCGTTACATATAAAATACGATATTCTCAGCATCTTCCCCAAGCCGGCGAAACTCTGAATCCGATGAATGGACCTCCATTATTAAAATACCGCACTCTCTCCTCCACTATTTTCAATACGTTGACTAGCACTTTTACGCTGATGACCGAACTTAAACTTCCATGCAACTCTAAGCATAATTTGATTCTTCGTATCAGATACATAATGGCGCATATCACTTACAACATAAGGATTCATACTCTTCTCCCAAAAAAGCATACGAATTACCCAAACGCCATTTCATAAGACCTGAAAAATTCCAGTTTTTCCATACGTACATTATTCCGGACGCAACTTCCCAACTGTTATAATATATCTTCTCATCACTAAATACATCTGCCCGCTTACCAAACGCTAAAGTCACCGCAAATTTCTTAAGGAACGTCCATTCTCCTCCTAATTCACCATAATAAGTATCATAGAAGTTAGAAAATGATTTTCCCCTTCTCCCTTGCAAACTTGTAATTCAACCGACTAAACAAACGTAACTGCCTGTCGAAAAACTCCAATTAATATTTCCTGTGAAATGCAGTTGATGATAATACCTGCCATTCTGTTCTTGAGTGATAAACTTCCCATTCTCCCGAAAAGTTGTAGCAAAAAGCTGCGGATGAACCGTATATACATCATTCGCACTCAAGTGTACGTAAAATTGTTCGTACATTTATGATTGAGCATCAAGGTATTAGTATAAACAGTTGTATTCTTCAATTCCGGATTCCCCCTGCGAATCTGATAAGCATTGATTGCCTGTTCCACATTATTCAATGTGCGTAAAGCCGGAACAACCACATACGTTTCGCCCGAGTAGCGCACCTGCAATTTCTGATTGGGACGATAGCCCAACCGCCAAGTTGCTCCTAAATTTTTGCTCAAAAGTCTTTTTCGTCTCCCTGAATAATCCGGTTGAATGTACCCCTTACTGCTAATGAATAATCTAACTTTTTAAAGCGTCCCATCCATTCTGCATAACCATAAGTATTGTAATTATTGAATTTACTTTTTATACTCAGTCGTCCCCTCATAGACATTGTCAACATAGCTCAGACGATGATTTAGCCCGACACTCAGTTTATTGGTCTTAAAACGTTTTTCATAAATTCCTTCCGCCACAACCGAATAGGTATCGCCGTCTACATCCGAAAAGGATATCCGACAGCATCACATTCTCTTGCTGTTCATTATACGTATAATATGAATTAGTGTGCACATACGAACCTGCCACCTCGAAAGCCACAAATTGTTTCTTTTTCAAGCTTTTCTGAAAATACAATCAAGCCGGGGACTCTTATTCAAACGGTTTTCCACTATTTGAATTTTCGTATTCGGCTGTCCCTCTATACGCACATCTCCCTGGCTTGCCGATTCTGTAGGAGAACCGGAATAAGACAGTTTGGCAGTAAACAACACATCGTCCGGGTTAAGATAGCTATAACCTATACCACCACGATAAGAACCTTCACGACCCTTCCCTACATTATGCCACTCTTCATTACGGGTAAGAGCGGGCATATCCTCAAAATTATAAGTAACCGTTTTCTTCGTATATCCGGAAAAACGATGATAATTCCCATTTCCCCAAAAAGAGAACTCGGATTTCGAATGATACAATTTCAGATTGGCAAGCCCATTCCCACTCGGGGATATTGCTGAATGCGAAGCATCAATTCTGCCCGAACCGCCAAATTCCTGACGTTTCACATACAAGTCGATGACAGCTTCCACCTTGCCGTAACGCATAGAAGGCATGTCGTGATATTCCACCCGCCTCACCATTTTAGGGTCTATCTGCCGTAAATCATTCAAATCAGCCGGTCCACCATTAACGCGCAATTTGACAGTACCACCAAGCACACCACTGATCGTACCCTCAACTTTACCTACCACTATTCCATGTAATTGCAGTTTGTCTACAAGATCTATCCCCATCTATCGCCGTCTCCTTCTCTTGTTTACCGGGATAAATAATCTGACGGTCAAACTCCATCACAACGCGTTGTGCAGTAACTGTGGTTTCATCAAGAGCTACCGTCTGCTCCTCCAATACTATTGGCAGGTCCTTTATATGCTCCTGAATATTATGAATACGTATATGTGTACCCACATAGCCCACGCAGGAAGCGTACAGCCTGTAACTACCATGAGGAATCTTAGATAATTCGAACCGACCTTTCACGTCAGTTGTAGCAGCTTTTACGATTTTAGTACTGTCGGCCGCATCATACAAGATGACATTCGCATACTCAACAGGGATTGTTTTGACATCCGTCACTATACCTTTTATAGAAGAAGTCTGGGCTTGGGCGAACATCCCAACTAACAGAGAAATTAAAATTAAACATCGTGTTCTATTCATAAGCATATTTTCTTCTAGATTCAAATGTTCCACGTCTGTGTTCATTGCTCTCAAAATATGATCTTTATATCGCATTAACAACGTCTTTAAAAGACATACCGCGTGGAATCTTTAGTTTAGCTCTCAAACGCTGCTTACGTTTACTCAGGCTTTGTAATGAAATACCAAAGAAAAATAGATTGGTTTTTATGTTTTTACTCCTATATAACAGAAATAACAAAGAGCAATTTCCTCTTCAGATAGACAATCATGTTTAGCCAACCATATTTTTAAAGCATTTCCATAAAGGATATCCATAAGGGCAAATAACTGCTTCCATTCTTCAGTTATCAATTTGTGGCAAAGAGTAACAGGAGATAGAATAGTATGCATCAATATATTAATTGATTTCTGATATTTGAAGAACTCTTCATTATCCAAACAACTAGTTCTCAATTCCATATACAAAATTAGTATTCATACGCTTCCTCCTTGTTTAATCATAAGATATAGCGGTGTTTTTCATAGTATCTTCATTATCACAATTGTTTTGTACGCATCGTCAACCGGATATATCCGTCCTTCGACTGCTCCTTCAGTGAAATACCGATACGTGTATAGGCCGGAGAGTTCACCTCAATCGTTTCAGAAGTAAACGCGACTTTGCCAGACGCTTCAATCGTAACGGTCATCTGTTCTGTGCCGGTAGTAAGCAAGAGATGTGTATCATCAATAATTTTCCAGTTGGCTTGTGTTGTTATGGCTGTTTCGAACCGGATAGGTGCATTGGCCGTAAATTCGTCACCCACAGTAAAGCTACCTTTCTCTTGACGGTCATAGACGAAAGTGCGAACCAACTTATCCAGACTGGGGGTGGAATAAGCCGAAGTATAGTCAATACTAAGCAAATCTTTTACGTCCGTAAATTCTTTCTTGAGTACAATGGCGCTCGCTTTGGCACCGGAGGACTGTGTTTTTCCGTCTACTACCGGAACTGGATGACCGAAAGAACCTTTGATCTTATACTTCTCGGGAGCTTCCGCACTAAAATAATCACCCGGATAAGAGAAAGGACCGCCTTGATCGCCGACCATAGTGCACTTTCCTAGAGCGACGGCATAAGAGCCGATGTCATTATGGTTATGATTTTCGGCATTATTACCCCCTTTGGCCGAGACAGCCAACGTACACGAGCTGCCCTTAGCAGGACGTGCAACCAAGATTCCTGCCTTTTCATAATACGCCCGCAAAGAATCGGAACCTTCCTGCAATGCCTGACGAATGCCGTCTGTCATTTCCATTTTCCATACCTGATGAGGGAACAACTCTATGAGATAAAGAGAGAAATTATTGCCGGAAGGGAGAATATATTTTTCTTCCGCAGAGGTGATACCAAGCGCACGGTCACAGTAATCGAGGATGAACTTATCAGGCGATAAACCGATACGGCAGTCGGAATAAGCAGGACATACGCCTTCATTCATCTGTATCTTCCTGCCATATTGAGCAATATGCACAAATTTAGGTTCACGGAAGAAATCTATCTTGCCTTGCGTGGCACGGCATACTTCCTCACGCAGCAAGATATATGCACGGAAACCATAATTATAGTAGCCGACCCCTTCGCTGCAATAACCGTCATCGGCATATCCTTTCATACCGTATACATTATATTTCTCGGCTGCGGCAACAAAATAAGCGCGTTCCTCCTTATCCGCCAGCAAAGTGAGGGGCAGCACCCGTAACACCTGCCAGACAAACCGAGTTCCAGTTATTTGTAACCGTAAACCACCAGAAAGGCTTTGTCTCTTCCAGGCAACGGTATACAGGACGAAATACTTTCTCGCGGAAAGCACACTGCACGCGGGCCTTTACTTCCGGTGACAAACGGTCGTCGAGCATAGCAACACACTGCGCAATTCCGTTTCCGGCAGTGGCAACTACCAAATCGACATAATAATCTGTTCCATGATAATTATTCAGATTGCGGTCGTGAGCCGGAATCGACCAGGAGTTCTGGTTGCAGAGAGCAACCAGAGCCTTTTCAATAGCAGGAATGTAACGTCTTTTATTCTCCATACATTCAGCCAATGTCAACCGAAACAGATAATGGTAACGGGCATTTATCATATTTTCGCCCGGCAGGCGGACATTGGTTTTGTTCAGATGCAGATACAAGGAGTCAACAAAAGGAGGCATCCCCTTTTTCAGCAATGCAGGTGCTTCTTCTGTCAGCAGTTTTTCTGCCTTGCTACTCTCTTTTACTTTGTTCCAGAAGGTGCGGTCTTTATAAGAAACGCCTATTCCTTCCGGTTTATCGGGCAACATTGCAGCAATCTCACGGATACGGCTTTGGGAAATATTCGCATGCTGCCTCGAAGTGTCCTGTGCCATACGGTAAACTTCCGTCCCTGCCATCAGGAAAGCTCCCGGACCGTAGACTTCTGTCATATCGGGAGTCACCTTTTTCGGATCAGCGCCGATAGGTTGCACATATCCCAGTTTACCGTCTTCTCCCACAGCCGACACTAATGCTTGCCAGCCTTTCTCCACCACAGGCATGAATTCTTCTTTTGGCAAAAGTCCTTCGTTTATCCCATAAGCCAGCGCATACACGAAGAAACCGCTGCAACTCGTTTCGGGCGACGGATAAGAAGCCGGGTCAAGCAGACTCGCATGCCAGAAGCCGTCCTTATTCTGCAAAGGAGCAATCCGGCGGCATAGCTTTTTGGAACAAGTCCTGATAGAACGGACGGTATTTGCTCTTGGCAGGAAGTTCACGTAAAAGTTCTCAACGAGCCCTCCGAGTACCCAGCCATTGCCACGCCCCCAGAACACTTTCGCGCCATTCGCCTCCTTCATCGTAAAGTAACGGTGGTCACGATAGAAAAAGATTGTCTTCTTTATCAAACAGATAATTGTAAGTAGCTTTATATTCCTTATCCATGAAACGGATGAACTTCTTGTCACCCGTGATATTGTAGAGTTTCATGTAAACAGGAGGTGCCATGAACAGTGCGTCACACCAAGTCCAGTGTTCCAAGGTGGTTGCATCGCCATAGTCCAACTCGAACGAACCGGAAGGGAGGATTGGCAATCACCATTCGGCACGTGCCTGTGTCGGGACAAGCATACTTTTTTCTTTTGTACTTTTTCATACATATACAAATACATCTGCGAGACACAGATATCGTCAGCATGATACATCCGTTGATTTACCTGCCAGTAATTGCGGTTCCCCAGCCGCAACAGCCATTTGTAGTATGAATCATCTTTATCCGTCTGTTCGGCTATTGCAGCCCAGTGGACAAGTCCCAAATAGAAAGTGGCATTTACCCAATTGAGATCACCGTAAATAGCCTTGTTGTAATGAGCAATCTGCCAGTCGGCCACCCGCCGCATCGACTGCTTCACTTCTGTTTTAACAAATGTCTGCGCAACTGTAGTACACAAATAGCCCATGCATAGGGCAAGGGTTAAAAAGTAATTTCTTCATAATACTATAATTTTATTTAAGACAAAGATACCGGGCTTTATGGACTTAATAGAGTCATATTTTTTCCGTTTAAGCTGCTTTTTTATCTTCCATAAAGAAAGAAAAAAAGCAGCTTTTTTTTTTTTTTTTGAACAACTCTACTAACTAACCCAATTACTGAACACCCGATCTACGAGTATTCAATCTCTTATCTACTAACAAGCCGTCAATGATCTTCAACCCGAATTTCACTTGACGTTTTGCCTTAAACTTCAAAAAAAGAAATAAGTCAACGGTTCCTTCAAGCGTCTTCTTATTTCCTACATTGACAAAGGTAGAGGGATACAAGGCTTTTGAACCATTGGAATGGAGACGGTCGTAAGTCAGATTCTCCATTGCATTCATGTGTTGCAACTCCACGCCAACAAACTCATAATCCTGTTGATTGTGAGGTAAAAAGCCGAATGCGTTGACTGCACGCAGATCCCAACACCTTTTACCTGAATTTCAATAATCTCATCTTTGTCATATACTTGTTTCGAGGTGCTTATCTCAATCATTAAAAACCGTCCACCTTTCCATGCCACGGTTATCAACACCGCCTTCAAGCCTGCGCGTGGCGACCACCGAGATATCATAAGCGTCAATCAAATCATTCTTGTTGATATCACCATTGCTGATGTATCCTTCAAAATCGGAATCGCCCTTTCTCAGTCCTGTATAGTTGGTATAAGATGTCAGGTCATTGCCGTCAATCTTACCGTCGACGTTAATGTCTCCTTGAAGATAGCTTTCCGTTCCGGGCACCTTTGAATACATAGATTTCCTTACCGGGCATGGTTGCCGACTGCTTCCGTAACGAATGAGTTTTGTATAGCGGGCAGTAGGATGTTGGTGAAACGAATACCTTCACCTCATCGTCACGCTGCCATTCAAATGTTCCAGCTTCCGTCCACTGTTCTTTGTCCATACTATAAAACGGTTCCTTTCAACAATGTTCCGTTACCGGCGTTTGTACGTGGCGATAAGTGGAATTTATCAGTTGGTTTGACAGTCACCAGGTCCATAACCAGTTCGAACGGAACGGCTTTTCCCCATGTTTCAGTGCAGATATCTCCGGACTCTACAAGTCGAACGAACGTTTCACGCCTACTCTTCCTTGCGAAGTGGCGGCTTGTTCGCCGCTCGATACCACGAATAGCAAAATTCAAACTTGGATCGGACTTGGTCGCAGCACTGAACTCTGTCCAGGTGGAGCCCGTCTTTATTGACAGCACGTATTTAAATGAGTAGGGCGTTTCGGGAGTCAGGTCTCCAAACAGTAGTTCCGTATCCTTTTAATCGTGGTATATAGCATATTCATAAAGTCAATCTCATAGAAATCGGCGTGGCACTTTTATCCGCATGTCGGTTTCAAGGTATGGGCTTCCGTATTTGTCGGCAGTAACCCGGGCAACAGGAGCAACCAGAGTTCCCGAAGTGATCCGATAGCGGTCTTCGGGGAATAAAACGGAATCCTCAATGCGCAATGTCGTAGTATTGGCCGTAATATCGAGGTGACACCGGATTTCACCAAAGTTGCGGGTTCTTGGTGATAACGGTCTTTTTCAAACTCGCTTCCCTTGGTCGCAAACCGATTCAGATCGGAACCTCATCGTAGAAGACGTTTTCACCCTTTACCAAATTCATCTTTCGGCTTGACGCTGACCCAGTTTCGCTTTTCTTTTCACTTTGCCGTCTTTCAGCAGAGAGAAGTGACCGGTGATTCTGAGCTCTGTAACCTTTTCTTTTTCTAAAGCCCATAAAATCACCCTTTGCCGGATGAATGGTCGTAACGTCATTCTTGCTGCCAACCTCGAGGACTCATGTGGATTTGGTTACTCGCGCTTTACCGTTTGTATTCTTCGGATACACCGTCGTCGTCATATTCGG